>VAPL010166030.1_pt1 | contig 15659 bp, 12 predicted proteins | sample 3395061 | NCBI WGS metagenome assembly VAPL01 (sample SAMN08290444, study PRJNA428436) | hydrothermal vent metagenome | isolation source: Deep-sea hydrothermal vent chimney 2 | place: Pacific Ocean: Juan De Fuca Ridge | depth 2182 m m | reverse complement strand
TATTCGCCATTATTATTATTATTTCTGCGATAGTTGTAATTATTAATGATCAGAGAACTCCAGTTCAAATTAAAACTCAACTTGGTCCCGAAGGAGTTAAAATTGGTCAGAGTTTTTATGATTATGATCTTTTAAAGAATTTCAGTGTAGTTTATAAACCAAAAGAAAGTACAAAAAATCTCTATTTTGAATTTAAAAATTCAATGCGTCAGCGGCTTTCTTTACCACTTCGTAGTTTGGACGCTCTGACAGTAAGAAATTTTTTAGTTAAATATTTAGACGAAGACTTAGAAAGAACACAAATTCCTTTGTCTGAGCAGTTGACGAGAATGCTTAAATTGTAATAAGATAACAACAGTTTTCCAGAAGCAAAAAGCATCCATCGTTCAACGGATAGGACGTAAGCTTGCGGAGCTTAAAATCCAGGTTCGATTCCTGGTGGATGCACATAATATAAATAGATCCGTTTTATGCTCAAGTTAAATTCTTCCATTACGGAACTACATCGTGTCGGAAAAACCACTGCTTCTTTATTAAAAAAATTAGGTCTGGAAACTATCCACGATCTTCTTTTTTATTTCCCCTTCCGTTATGACGATTTTTCTCAACGAATTAAAATTGCTGAACTACAAGCAGATTCGACTGCTAATGTTCAAGGAATTATTGAATTAATCCAAAACAAAAAGAGTTTTAAAAGGCGTTTATATCTAACAGAGGCCTTAATTAGTGACGATAGTGGCTCTTTAAAGGTTATCTGGTTTAACCAAGCTTTTTTAACACGAACTTATCACAGTGGTGATAAAATATCTCTGGCGGGAAAAATAAGTGAAAAATATGGACAATTAATCATGATTTCACCAATTAGTGAAAAGATTTATTCTTCTCAAGCTTTAATTCATACTCAGGGTTTAGTGGCTAATTATCATCTCACTGCGAAACTAACCCAAAAACAAATCCGTTTTTTAATTTTTCAAGCCAGCTCTTTAGCAGGGCAAGAAAAGGATTGGCTACCGATAGAAATTAGAAAAAAATTAAAATTACTTAATCTTCAGACCGCTTTACAACAAATTCATTTTCCCAAGAATACCAGTGAAATTAAAGAAGCTCAACAATGTCTAGGTTTTGCTGAACTGTTTTTACGTCAATTAAAAGCCCAAATAATTAAACAAGAATTAAAAACAAAATCGGCTTGGCCAATTAAATTTCAAGAAAAAGCTACTCAAGAATTTGTTAGTTCCCTACCATTTCAATTAACCAACAGCCAAAGAAAGTCGGCTTGGCAAATTTTGAAAGATTTAGAGCATCAAGAACCAATGAATCGTCTCTTAGAAGGAGACGTTGGCAGTGGAAAAACATTAGTCGTGATTTTAGCGATACTCAATGTGGCTTTAAATAAAAAACAAGCAGTACTAATGGTTCCGACGGAAATCCTCGCCCAACAACATTTTTCCTCTATTTCTAAACTTCTTAAAAAATATAATTTTAAAATAACCCTACTCACTCACAATCATCCAGATAAAAATGCTGCAAAAGCTGATATTATTATTGGCACCCAAGCTTTAATTCAAGATAAAGTTAAATTCAATAATTTAGCTTTAGTGGTGGTGGACGAACAACATCGTTTTGGAGTTAATCAACGTCAAAAAATCATGGAAATTGGTAAAAATCAACAGCTCACTCCCCATTTTTTATCTTTGACTGCAACCCCTATTCCTCGTTCTCTAGCCTTGGCAATTTATGGTGATTTAGATCTATCAATTATTGATGAATTACCACTTAACCGTCAAAAAACTATTACTAAAGTTATTTCCGAAAAAGAACGGGCTCAAGCCTATAATTTTATTCGTCAAGAAATTAAAGCTGGCTATCAAGCTTTTGTGGTTTGTCCAGTAATTGATCCTTCTGATAAATTAGGGACAAAGTCTGTTAAAGAAGAATATAAAAAACTCAGCACTAAAATTTTTCCAAAATTAAAGATTGGCTTACTTCATGGAAAATTAAAACCCCTAGAGAAAGAAAAGATAATGGCTGATTTTTTAGACAGTAAAATTCAAATATTGGTCACCACCTCGGTGATTGAAGTAGGAATTGACGTTCCCAACGCAACTTTAATGCTTATTGAGGGTGCCGAGCGTTTTGGCTTAGCGCAATTACACCAATTTAGAGGCCGAATTAGTCGGGGCAGTAAACAATCTTATTGTTTTTTGTTCCCTTCCAACGAAGAAGTACTTACTGAAAAAACTAAAACTCGCTTACAGGCAATGGAAAAATATCATGACGGCTTCAGATTAGCCAAAATTGATTTAGAATTACGCGGAGCTGGTGAGGTTTACGGAACCGACCAAAGTGGTTTTCCAGAGCTACAAATCGCTTCACTTTTTGACTATGCCAATATCAAAAAGGCTCAAATTGAAGCGGAGAAATTGATTTCTCAAGATCCTGAATTAAAAAAATTTCCAGTATTAAAAGAAAAATTACAAGAATGGGGAAAAAGTATTCATTTAGAATAAGCCTCCAGAAACAAAAAATAAACCAATTCTAAAACTATTAGTAATCAAGCAAATAACTAAATTGTCCAACTTTTCTTGACTTCACTTAAAATAATGTGTAACATTAAAAACAGTTCATTAATTTTTTTTAACCCGTGCCCTTTGAGGGTACTACAAAACGTCTCTGAGAAGAGACAGAAAAGGAGTAGTTATGAGTAGCAGGAACAATTGCTTAACGAAAGCCCGTTTGAACGGGCGAGAAGTAACGATCATTCGCTCTTACCGTTCGAAAAACGGAGGGTTCTTCGTTAAATTAAAAGGAAAGAAACGAAGAATATCTGTTTGGAGCTTAACCGTTCCAATGAATAGTAAGGAGATGGAGGACCTCTTCCAAAGTGTATTTGGTGTTTCCTATAAGGAGGCAAAAAAAATACGCGCGGAAAATAAAGGGAACAGTTCTCTCCATAGAGCCGCTAAGAATGGTGGAGATGCTCTCCACCGACAGATTAATAGGCTTCGGAATGAAGGGCTGATCGTTGAAAGAGTCCATTGGGGACGCTAACCCCCTTTTCCTTTTCAAAACTAAAAAACTAAACGATGGCAAACCATCGTTAACTAAAATAACTAAAAGATACGAAAAGCGGTTTCTAACTCAGGAAACCGCTTCTTCTTTATTCTTTTATTTAATACTTTCTAATAATAATTCTGCTAACAATCTAATTTTTAATCTGATAATTCTTTATTTAATAATTTCCACTAAATCTTCTAAAGTTTTTACTCTAATTAATTTTAATTTTCCAGCCTTTACTTCTCCTGGAGGAATAATGGCCGTCGTGAACCCTAAACGCTCTGCTTCTCTTAAACGTTGTGCTAATTTAAAAACAGGACGTACTTCCGCTCCTAAGCCCACTTCTCCTAACACTAAAGTTTGACGATTAAAATTCTTATTTAAAAAAGAAGAAATAATGGCCGCTACGGCCGCTAAATCTAAAGCCGGGTCACTAATCTTCAGTCCACCAACAACATTTAGGATAATATCTTGAGCAGTGAGATTAATTTTCGTCCGTTTCGTGATTACCGAACTTAAAACCTGCAAGCGACTCAAATCAAAACCACTAGTTTTTCGGCCAGGATAACCAAAAATAGTTTTGGTCACTAAAGCTTGGAGGTCAGCCAAAAAAGGTCGAGTACCTTCTAAAACACAGGAGATTACTGAACCCGAAATATTCTTTAAACTCTCTTCAACAAAAACTAAGCTCGGATTCTTAACTTCTTGAAAACCGCGACCAGTCATTTCTAAAACACCAAGCTCATTTAATGAGCCAAAGCGATTTTTAGTAGTACGTAATAAAGAATAGTTATTATTAGTTTCAGTTTCTAAATATAAGACCGTATCAACAATATGTTCTAAAGATTTTGGTCCAGCAACTTGACCATCTTTAGTAATATGACCAATTAAAAACACCGTAATATTGTTCTCTTTGGCCAATTCCAAAAATTTAACAGTGGCCGCCCGAATTTGAGAAATACTTCCCGCTTCTGAAGGAACCAAACTAGAATATACAGTTTGAATGGAATCAATAATTAGAATTCCTGGTTTTAGTTTTAAAACTGAAGAAATAATTTTTTCGACATTAGTTTCTGAAATAAACTTTAAATTGTCAAAATGACAATGTAAACGTTCTAAACGCATCTTAACTTGGACAGCTGATTCCTCTCCGCTAACATAAACTGCGGCATAATCTTGATTAACTGCCGAAGCAATTTGTGCTACTAAAGTTGATTTACCGATTCCTGGCTCTCCACTTAAGAGAACTAAAGAACCCGGTACTAGACCGCCACCAAGAACACGATCAATCTCGTCAATTTTAGTTTTAATACGCGATAAGGACACAGCTTTGATTTCTGTTAAATCAATCACGCTGGCTCCACTTATCTTTTTGCTAATATTTTTCTGCGTAACTTGATTATCAATAATCTGTTCACTAAGAGTTCCCCAAGAACCACATTCTGAACAACGCCCACTCCATTTCGGAAATTGGGCGTCACAATTACTACAAACAAAAATAGTTTTCAATCCTGACATAGAAAATATTTATTTTTCAAGATAAAAATTTTATCTAATCCAATAAGCACCATCAACTAACCAGCGTCCATTAACTTTCAGAAAATTAATTTTAATTTTTTGCTGATAGGGTTGGGCACTACCAGTGACCTGACGCTGGGTGGTGACCATAATCTCGGCTTGACCTTTTTTAGGACTAAAACTGTCCACACTAAATAATAGAGCGTGAGTCTTAATTCCATAAAAAGCTCCTTGATTCTGATATTCTTTAGTTAATCGGGCAATATAAGTACTCGACCAATCTTGCATACTCTTCGTCATCAGAACTTTTAAATCACTAATATTAGTATAACCCGACTGATTAGAAAAAGAACCTAAGCGTCCGCTAAAAGCCATCGCAATCTTACCAAGATCATTGGCATTGATTTGATGCGGAGCTTCAGAAGAAATATTATAAGTACGATGATTAACAACTGCTGAAACAGAATTGGTGCCAGAGCGAGGTAAATTACTAGGTAATTTATGAGAAACAACTTTAGTATTGATCGTTGTAGATGTTAAAGAGGTTTGATGGCGATTATTTCTAAAAAAACCAAAATAAATAATTAAGGCTATCAGCAAAATCCCAAGTATAATTAAGAAAATGCCAATGTTTCGACGATTTGTATTCATATATTTTTATAATAAATTGAATTTAATCTTTAAATATTTTCCAATTTTACTACAATTTAAAATTCAGCTAAATGTTATTTAACAAAATTTCCTTCTTCATTGTCAGCTTCTTCTGTTCCCGCTGCTTGACTCGCCGCAAAATCTTTCTTAGCCTCTTCTAATTCTAACAATTGGCGGGGATCAGAAGTAATTAGTTGGTCTTCAGTATAAGAAGCGACAACTTTCATCGCGACATGCTTATTACCAGCAAAGAAAACTCCTTCACCCACTCCACATTCTAGTAGTAAATATTTTTCTCCCTCAGTCAAGAGAAAAGTCTTTTGAATTAAATCAATAGCCGCACTAGATTGTTTTAAAAGAATTTGCATGGAAGAGTTCGTCACAATTGCTTGGCCATAGGGCGAAGTTAAAAAATCATTAACATCCTGAGTAATCGTCGTTACTCCTAAATAATATTTACGACAACGTTTAACTAGGGCAAATATAAATTTAGCACTATCCTCATGTTGCATCATCCACCAAGCCTCATCAATAACCAAAATTCGTTTTTTCATTTCACTCCGAACAACATTCCAAATATAATTTACAATTGTATAAATAGCGATTGGTCGTAATTCATCTTCTAAATCACGAACCGAAAAACAAACTAGTTGATTATCCATAGCAACATTAGTTTGACGGTTCAGCAAGCCAGCAAAAGTTCCTTTGGTATATTTTTGTAAACGTAAAGCCAAATCTGCTCCACCCTCCATACCATCAAGGATTTGTTCCAAATCTGACATAATTGGGGCTTCTATTTTTGATAAATCAGAATCTGGAGTAATATCTTTTTTAGCATAAGTTTCCAATAAAGCTCGGTCAACGATAGAGTCTTCATCATACGTTAATTTCCCTAACATTAAACGTACCAAGCCCTTTAAGGTAATAACAGCACTCCGAATGATATCTTTTGGTTTAGCCTCACCACCAATTGAACGTGGCAAATCAAAAGGGTTAATTTTGTTTTCCGAGGCTAAAGAAATATTAATGTAAGTTCCACCAACAGCTTCCGCTAAATGTTTATATTCATATTCGGGGTCAATAACAATAACATCAGTCCCGAGCATTAAAGAACGTAAAATTTCTAATTTAATGGCATAACTTTTACCAGCACCAGAAGTAGCAAAAACGACGGAATTAGCATTTTGTAAACTGAAACGATCAAATAAAATTAAGCTATTATTATGGCGATTAATACCATACAAAATGCCACGATCACTAGTTAATTCACTAGAAATAAAAGGAAATGACGAAGCGACCGGTGAAGAATTCATGTTAAAAGTAATATAGAGCTCATCATCAGCAACGGGTAAAGTAGAATTAAAACCTTGTTCTGCTTGGAAATAAACTCGTCGAGAATAAACTAAACGTGATCCAAAAATATCTTCAACCTGATCAGATAACCGGTCTAGTTCCTCTAAATTATTAGCATACAGAGTAATATACAGAGAAAATTGAAAAAATTTTTCAGTTCCTTGAGTTAAAGCATCTCGGAGATATTCAATATCACGTAGAGCAGTTTCCCGTAAAGGATCGCGAGCAGCACCCTTTTCAGCATCCGAAACAATTTGAGCCTCTAGGGCCCCTACTTTGTTTTTTAATTGTTTTAAAATAATGGCGCTTTTAACTGGATAGAAAAACATGGAAATATCAAAAGTGACATTAAGATTAATAATCGGGGCAAACCAACCGACAGAAATATAACGCGGATAACTAATCACGAATAAAGTTCTTAAAAATTGATTACCGAGACGAAGGAAATTAGCCTCCACTTTTAAACTGGCAGGGGCAATTAAATCTCGGACTGATAAGACTCCCCGACGAAAAGCTTTTTCTTCTTCAATAACTTCTCGGGTTAATTCCGGGTTCTTCTCAATTGCTGGTTCGGTAGTTGGAGTGCCAAAAGTAACCGGCTTGTTAAGCTGTAGTCCATCTCCAGTCTTTTTTTTATTAAAATTAATCATAAATAAAAATTATTTCTCTACTCTAATCTTATCCAAATCAACTAATTCTTGATTTTTAGCAGTTTCGGGATTATAAGTCTTATAATATAATTCAATTAAACTTTGGGAATCAAGACGAACGACAGAAACCCCCATGGATTCGAAACCAGATAAAACCCCTTCTAAACGACGGTTTAACATTTCTTGATAATTATGAAAGGCTTTATCTTTTAATTTTAAAATTGTTGCTGGTTTTAAAGCTTCTTTTAATAAATTTAGGAAACCTTTATGCTTATCCGATAAAGGGCTATAGGGAACAACAACATAAAAGCGTTTATTCATAATTTTGCCTAAAGAAGTCAAATCTTTAATATATTCAATATAGTCAGCAGTCTGAATTTTAAGTAATTTGTTAGTTTGAGTTTTAGCTTTTTCAGTTAAATATTCCAAATAATTATCAATGTCTAATTCGCGAGATTGAATAACAATTTGAATAGGAAAATTAATATTATTTAAAAAACGAACATAAGAATTAATCACCGCATTCTGTTCGTCTTCACTTTTTAGAGCAAAATTAATACTAGAAACTAAGAGAACCGCTCGCAAAGTACCATCTTTCATAACGACAGTATCGTCTTTAATCTCCGCAATATTTAAATATTGTTGAGTATAAGCACTAACTTTATTTTTTACTAATTTATTTTTTGGCATAATAATAAAATTATTTTCCCGGATAACGTCCCTTGGTATCAACAATTAAAGCTAACTCTGCTAAACGTGATTTTTGATAAAATTTATGCGGTACAATTGGAGACTTAGTAGCGGTTTGTGGCAAGTGCTGATTTACTGAAGATGGTAATCCTTGATTTCGCCAAACTCGTAAATTGGGACGTCGTAAAGTTTGGGTTAAATTTAGAATAAATAAATGAAAAGGGCGACCATTAATTTTCACAAAAGCAAAGGCAGCGACTAAAGAAAAAACAACAATAGCAATTAGGACGAATAGGGAAAAATCAGCCAATTTATAACTAAGACCGAGAATAATAGTCCCCGACAAAATAATCATGAATTGCCTGGTCGTTAAGGGTCCAATAATTTTACTTTCAACATCAATAAATTGTGGAACAGTGAATTGTTGCATAAGGCTAATAATAAATACCATTAATAATAAACAACATCCTTATAATAACTAAAATACTAATTTACTATTTAAATCAACTAAAGCCAGAACTTCTTTATAAGTTAAATATTTTTGATGATCTTTGCTTAAGGAATTAAGGTAATCTTGAAGAGACAAGTCTTTGTTAAGAGCTTCCCGCCCAAGACGGAGATAAAGACGATTTACCGGACTTTGACGCCAAGCTAGAACTCCTGCCACCATTTTATCATAACCATCTTTTTCCAACAATTTAATTTTTGCCAAGATTTTATCAGTTATTTCTTGAGGATCTTTTCCTAAACGACGAAAATTAAGTAAATTTAAATATTGTAGTTCTTCAATCGGTCCCATTACTTTAGGAATTGACTTAATATCCTGCATTACTGGACGAGCACTAGCTGGTATTGGCGCGGGGCGGGGAGAAAGTTTTTTGGATGAAACCGAAGAAGAATTATTTGGTGTTATCGAATCTGTCGGGATAATTTTATTTAATCCAGAAGAAATTGAAGGTGGTGGCGGTGGCGGAGTAGGGGGTATTGGAGAAACTGAGGATGATGGGGGTGAAGGTGCCTGGAAAACTGCTTTATTAGATAAACTTCCTTCCGACTTTGTCGGTGAGCTCGTCGGAGATACAGATTTTGGAGGTTTAGGAGTGCTTGAGGGCTTTACAGGACTTGATTTAGAAACCGTTGCAATTTCTTTAGATTCAATTAATGATTTTTTATTTTCTTTAGAATTATTTTTAAATAAAGTGAACTTTGACCAAAACTTTGGTTTTTTAAATGAACGAGCCAAGGGAGTGGTAGACGATTCTGGAACGGGGGGGGCTGACTTTGTCTTCGATTTAAGAGGTGCTAAAGCCACGCCATGTTGGTCTTTAAATATTTTTAAATTAGGGGAAGAATTTTGTTGAAGAGGGCTAGTTGCTTCCATGATTTTTTGATCACTATCTTTGGGAATTTGATGTTGTTGTTTATTGGGTTGAGAATTTATTTTGGGGATGAGAGTTGAGGTTGGAGTTGGAGTTGAACTCTTTAAAGACTTAGATTCTAATTTCATTCCCGTATCTTGAGTTGCTAATTTTAAGATTGGTTTTAGGGGAGGCAAATCAAGCTGTGGTTTAGGAGCGGAAATTTCCAGATTATCAGTCTGACGTTCTTGCAGGGCTTGTTTTAAATTATATTCTGGTGAACTTAATGATGTTGAGGTCAGCGAATTAGAAATATTTGCTTGAGGAGAAGAAATATTACCAGTTTTAGTTAAATTGCTAGACGGTCGGTTATTAGAATTTGGGCTCTGATGATTAATATCACTTTGGTGGCTGATTGATAGTTGCTGATCACAAATCTCTAAAACTTGTTCGATTTCATGATTACTAAGATTTAGACCACCGATTTTAATATTTTTTGCTAAAGTATTACGGGTATCAATTTTATTTCTAATTCCTTTAATATAAATTTGGAGAATATTTTGAAAACGATGACGTAAAACAGAACTTGGTAAAACAATCTCCGCCTTTTTAATAATTGAATCCAAATTACGTTCTAAATCCCAAGCTTGCGGTTTAGCGTCTAAACCTAAATAATCAGCAACAACGACCAAAACTCTTGTTTTCAATTCTACTACTAACTTCGCAGCAACAGGAGCTTGAAGATGGAATTTAGTAATAAAAAAAGTAGACAAATCTGATAGCTTAACACTTCTGATCATTACCTTCATGACTACTGCCGCTAGATCAACCCGATATTTATTCTCTAATTCAGTAATAGTCGCCATCACAGATGGCGAAGAAACCTTAGCACGTAAATCGGCTGGGAGTTTGTTAAATTTTTGTAAATAGTCAAACATGACTTAAAAAATAAGTAAAATAAAAACAAAAATCAGTTTATTAATCTGTTCTTATTTTAACATATTTTACTTAAAAGAGGAAAGAAATAATTGTTCATTATACTTCTTTTGATAAGCTTAATCTTAGAAGACGATTAATCAAATAAAACTTTAATTTTTGTGTTTTAAGTGTTTTATTTCTTGATTAAGAGCCTTATATTCTAAACTGGAAGAGGGATATTTTTTGATAGTCTTTTCTAAATCCATAAGTTGTGTACTAGAATTATCAGACAGAACTGGTTCTGGAGAGGTCGCTAAAACATCTTCTATTTTTGGAGCGGGTTGAGTTTCTTCTGAATGATTAACTGGAAAAATCTCCCAATTCTCTAGAGGGATACCCTCCGTACTCTCGGCAAAAAATACTAAATTACGATAAAGTTTTAATAATTTGCGTAACAAATTCTTCTCTTTTAGCGGTAATTTTTTAGCATTCACAGAATTAATTAAATATTGTTCCAAAGATAACTCGTTAAAAGATTCACTGCCATTATATTCAATAAAATCTTTAAGCCAATGGGAGATTGTCGGAGACACTGTTCGATTACCTAAGGCTAAACCTTTCGAAGTAAGAAGTTCGGGACTGTTATAGAAGATATCAATAATTTTATCTTCAAAAGAATTATCATTTTGAAAAGTTTTAAAAATTAAAATGTTTAGCTTCTGTAAATCATCAAATTTATTAACTTGCAAAGTTTTCACTAATTGATTAGAAAAAATTCTTAATATTATCTCTTTATCATTTCCAGCGCTTGGTAAATTTGAGGAAGTTGACAAGGTTTGTTTTAAATCTAAACCATTAGTTTCCCGCAATTCTCCTAAAAAGGGATTAAAAATTCTAGTTTTGATTTCTTGACTTAAAGTTTTGGCAAGGATTGGTTCTAGTTGGTAGCGAGTAATAATATAATCATAAATATCTTCTGGGACCAACTCTCCGACCGCTAATAAAACTACTAGAAAACTTAAAGAAACTTTATATTTTTTTTCTAACTCTTTAATTATATTAAAACTTTCTGCACCACCAATTTTCTCTTTGGCGCTACTTGGTAGCTCTTGAAATTTTGTTAGACATTCCTGAATATAAGTCATAAAATTTTTTCTAAATGCTCTTAGGCTTTCTCACTATTTTTGAGTAGCACATCAGCTTCTAAAGGGGTGGATAATCGTTTAATGAGATGATTATTAGTAGTAATAATTTTCTTAAATAATAATCTAAGACTACTAGCATTTAAACCATTCTTAGCTTTTGCGCCACCAGCTGACACTGCTAAGGCCGGAGATTCTAGCTGAAAATCATTAAATTTCTTAGATAATTCATCTATCTTTCGCTGTAAGTCTTCAGTATTTATTGTTGGGGCTTCTGGTTTACCCTCTTCTGACGTTGCTTGAGATTCGCTTTCTTTCTGCCCAGTCTCTTTATTTATGACCCGGTCAGCACGATTTTTACCTTCAGTTTTAACTCTTGATTGTATCTCTTGATTAACCGCTGTCATAATCTCACCATTACCTTTACCGTTATCCTGCATGGCTTTAGCAAAACTAGCAATTTCTGTAGCATGACGGCCACCAGTTTGAGCATTACGGCCATAAAGTTTATTATCCATTAAACTTTTAGCAATCCCTTCTGCTAAAGAGTCATCAGTTATGCCACCCTTATGCATTTCTTCATGGTATACCGTAGTCATTCTTTCTTGACGCCCATAATCTCGAGAAGCAGTATTAACTAAACTTAAATTTTTCATTCCTTCAGGATTAGTTAATTTTTCTTTCGCTTTATTTAAATTTGTATTACGTTTATCAAAATCATCATCACTAATTTCCCCGTGATCTTTAGCATTTTGTAGATTTGACTGAGCATTATCAATCTCATTAATTAAAGCATCAGAAATCTTTTTCATGCTATTTCCACTAATGTTTCCACCAAAAGCTTCGCTGTCAATTTTTACCCCTTGTTCTTTTAATTTAGTAAAATCAACTCCAACAATATTTTTTTCAACTTTATTTTTATCATTATTGGCTAAAGTATCAATTTCTAATTCACCACTACCTCGTTCACCATTCTGAGAAGAATGGCGATAAGCAATTACATTGCCCTCTAGACTATCTACAGTAGCTCCTCTTAATCCATAACTATCGGCACTATTACCATTGTTTTGATTTAAAGCTTGAACAATTTCCTGAAGACTACTAACATCCCCGCCACCCTTTTTAAAGGCTGCGATGCCTTTAGCTAAACCAAGGGCAAAATTCTCATTATGCTCATTATTGTGTGTTGTGCCAGAATTAATTAAATCTCTTAAGTTATTTCGAGCAGTTTGAGCATTTGGGTTATGTTTTGAGACTAATTGCTCTATAGTTTTTTTAGCTTGACCACCAGTATTAGAATAAAAAGTACCACCTGAGGAATCTCGCATAAACTCAGAAGCATTATTAGCAGCACTTTTGACATTTTGTCGGGCATTAGCTATTTCTTTGCTTCCGTTGGCTGCTGCTTTTTGGGTAGTTTGAGAAGTCCAGCTTTGAAATTTTGATCCTTTAGTGAAATGACTGAGTGTCCCACCACCAACAAAACCAACTGCAGCTCCAATACCAGCTCCAACCGGTCCAGCAATAGCACCTCCAGCTGCTGCAAGTGTTGTCCCAAAAGTAGTAGCAGTAGACACTTCTTTCCCCGTGTCAGTCTTCAAAAAATTACTAGTAGCATCCATGGCTGTTTCTCCCATACCAACCTTCTCTAAAAATTTTTGACGTTTACTTTGCTTCCTCTTTTTGTTAGCAGTTATCATGTCAGAACGCCAATTTAGGCCAATATTACCCATAGCTTTCAGGGTGTCACTAACTTTATTATTTTTCTTTCTCTTCCCACCAGCAGCGAGATATCCCGCCCCTTTCGCCAATCCAGACACTGCTCCTAAAGCAGTATTCCGAGCACTACGGCCAACAGCTTGTGCCTTTCCGACAACAAAATTACCAACAGTTTTCTTGCCGAAATTACCAACAAAATTTGCTCCTTTATTTATTCTAGCCATTCCTTTCCCCGCTATTCCTCCTGCTGCACCACCAATTTCTTGAGAAATCTTTAAACCACCAAGAAGCATGCCAATGCCAACGACAAAAGCAATTAAAGCTGAAGGAGTGCTCGCTTGAGTTCCAGCATAAGGAGCGTTACTGCTAGTGCTAGAGCCTGTTCCACTATTAGCGGCATTGTTTACTCCAGTAGTGTAAGAAGTATCTTGTCCATTAATATTACTAATTTGTTTTTGACTTAAAGTCATATTATTAATCCCAGATAAAGAAGCTAAAGACAGCCAAATAAAAAATGCTAACACCGGACCAACAACAAGATTTTTAATAAATTCGCTCCACCATTGAGAAGCATATTTTTGACCACCAGGGAAAGCTGCTAAAAGATAGGCTAAGGGAGATAAAACAACATAGATCCAAATCATTACTAAACGCATAACTAAAATTACCATCATCGTCGTAATCACCACTACCGCTACTAATAGATAAATAATTCCTAAAACATAAGCACCGACAATTGTCGTAAAACTGCCCCCACCAGCACTATTATTACTCATAGTCACAATCTTGCTAATTCCCAACATATCGGTCATATTCGCTCCACCAACAGCTTGAAAAGCATTAACAAAAGTCAACATAACCACTTGAGCAACGTCAATTAATAAACCACAAATAGTTTTGGAAAAATTAATGAGAATCGCCATCAGAATTAGTTTTGGCAACCATTTTTTATAATTATAATTCTCTAAATGAAGAATAGTCCCGAAAGCAATAATCATTAAAATCACCACAAAAAACATATTGGCAATATCCCGAACCATCGCCCAACCAATAATTACTGCTTGAGCATCTAAGAAATGTTGATAAGAGGCAATATAAATTAAGCCCCGGATTACTAAACCGAGAATTAAACCAAAAGCAAAAATAAAAATACTTAAAATATCGCTCACAACCGTTGTCGCCCAACCTTCTGCCCAGGAAAAATTAGCAAGAAAAAAAATACCTAAAATTAAAATAAGTGGTAAAATGAGAAAAAATATTTTTCGGTGTTTATTAATCTTCATATTTTTTAATAATAACACAAATATTTTTTATTTCTAAACAAAATTTTTCAAATATTATTTACTAGCTATTCCCCAGAGAGGCCCAAAAAGTCCTTTAAGTACTAAAATCACCCCTTGACCCGTCACTACTAAATAGAAAAATCCAAAAATCATGATTACTCCAATTAAAACTAAAAGATCTAGACTGCCCAATACCATACTTTCCCATAGCTTTAATTTTCGAAATAATTTTTCACCAAAAACCTGACTAAGAAAAACATGAATATTAATCCAAACCAGAGTCAATCCAAAACTATCAATTAAATTCAGCCAAGCTTGCTTTAAAAGATTATCAGTAGCTAACTGGGCAGAATTATCCAGAGTTAAAGCTTGAATCTTAGTTCCTCCTACTAAAGCATTCTTTTTAGTTTGTGCGGCATGACGAGCAGCATGAGGATTATAATAAGAACCAAGGTCGGAATTCTGAGAATTGTTATTCAAAGAAGAACGCCGAGCTCGATTTAGATTACCAGCTCGTTGGGAACTACTTTGCTTATTTCTACTTAATAATTCAGCATCAAGACCCATAATATTAAAATTAAAATCTTTCTTGATATTAAAATTATACACTAAAATTAAGTGAAAAGCAAAAAGACCAGTAAAATTACTGATCTAAAAACGATAAAAATTGTTAATTAATTATTTATTATCAGCGTAGAAACCCCAATTATCAATGACTCTAATATAAATCTTAACCGTAGCATTCTGAGCGTAATGATGATATAAAATGTGTGGTGAAGAGGTGGCAGGATGATTATCTTGATTAGTTATACTTTGGATATAGCCATCACCCCAATGTATTTTAATATCTGTTAGGGGTTGCTGTTCAGAATTAACCTGACTGTTAAACTGTAAGCGATACCAACCACGAACAACTTTAATTGGCGTAGCGGATATAAAATTCTGTGCTAAAATTTTATTATTTTTAGCATAGTTGTCATAATAAAGTTTGATATTAGATAGGGTGGGATAAACCGCACAAAAAGCGTTAACATTGGATCGAAGATTACCAGGACACTGGGGGATGATTGTTCCTGAATTAGAAATATTCGAAAAATTATAACTAGCTTTAGAAATATACTTTCCCCCCTTATACTGAAGAATCTGTCCACTTAAGAAGATGTTTTTCAAGATAGTTTCATAAGGAGAGCTAGTAGCATCAGAAGTGTTTATTAAAGGTTGACCATTCCAAAGGGGTGTACAAGTAGCATTTTGACCACAAGTATTATTTCCTAGCTTAAAGGTTGTCGACGCCGAATCAGTAAAGCTACTATTAACAGT
>VAPL010076042.1_pt1 | contig 15659 bp, 14 predicted proteins | sample 3395061 | NCBI WGS metagenome assembly VAPL01 (sample SAMN08290444, study PRJNA428436) | hydrothermal vent metagenome | isolation source: Deep-sea hydrothermal vent chimney 2 | place: Pacific Ocean: Juan De Fuca Ridge | depth 2182 m m | reverse complement strand
CCGGGTTTGGCGGTTGTGCTGGTGGGTGAAGATCCGGCCAGTCAGGTTTATGTACGATCCAAAGGTAAGCTGACCGTCGAGGTCGGGATGAATTCCTATGAGCACAAGCTGGATGCGGCGACGCCAGAGGATGAGTTGTTGGCGTTGATCCAAAAGCTGAACAACGACCCGCAAGTGCATGGAATTTTAGTGCAATTGCCGCTGCCTGATCATTTAAATGAAGGCCTGGTGATCAACTCAATTGATCCGGCCAAGGATGTGGATGGGTTTCATATTTCCAATGTCGGATTGCTGGCAACCGGACAGAAATCAATGGTGCCGTGTACGCCGCTTGGCTGTTTGATGATGCTGCGGGATCACCATGGGTCATTGTCTGGGTTGAACGCGGTTGTGGTGGGGCGCTCAAACATTGTTGGAAAACCAATGGCGCAATTGCTGCTGCGCGATAGTTGCACGGTGACGATTGCCCATAGCCGCACCAAAGACATTGAGGCGCTGTGTCGGGGTGCGGATATTCTGGTGGCGGCTGTTGGGCGCTCGGAAATGATCACCGGTGACTGGGTCAAACCCGGTGCAAGTGTAATTGATGTCGGCATCAACCGGATTGATGCGCCTGAAAAGGGCGAAGGTAAAACCCGGTTGGTTGGGGACGTGCAATTTTCATCTGCATCAGAAGTTGCCGGCGCGATAACGCCCGTACCGGGCGGAGTGGGGCCGATGACGATTGCCTGCCTGCTTGCGAATACTGTCACCGCTTGCTGTCGAGCCAATGGAATTGCCGAACCCGAGGGGCTGACAGCCTAATCAGAATGTCGCCAACGGCATGTTGATATTGAAAAATCTTGCGTAATCGCCTGTTCATATTATAAGATGTGAATTCGAGTGGACAGCGAGATCAAAGAGATGAATGAATTTTGGGCGCAACTTTCGGCTAGTTTGTTTGCACCAATTCGGATTGTAACGGCGGTTTCAGCGGCATTTTTACTGGGGGTCATGGGGCCATTTGGGACATTTGTTGGCCTGACATTTGTCGAACGTCTAATGTATTGGACATCCGTCGTTGTTGTCAGCCTGATCTTTGTTCAGCTCATCAAAGTGATAATTGAACTGCGCTTAGCACATCTCAGTTATTGGACAAAAGCACTGATAGTTGCTGCTACGCTTACAGTGTTATTGGGCCCGGTTTTACCATTGATGACGGACTTGATGATTGGCGGTAAAGGCACTGCTGTTTCACCTTATTGGTTGTATTCAGTATTAGTTTTTGGGATTACTTTACTGGTTTTCCTGATCCGTTATTTGCTCGGGGCAAGATCGATGCAGGATCGACCGCGGTTGTTTGACCGCTTTGAAAACCCCAAGGTGAAACATGTGACGCGTGTCACCGTTCGCGACCATTACGTTGATGTCTATACCGATTTGGGGATTGAAACGCTGTTGATGCGATTTTCTGATGCTATCGCCGAATTAGAAGGACAACATGGGCGTCAGGTGCACCGTTCGCACTGGATTTCCTACGAAGCTGTTAGTGATCTCAAAAAGAAAAATGGGCGCATGTTTCTAACGCTTATTGATGGATCTGAAGTGCCGGTAAGCCGGTCTTATCAAGACGGATGCCTTGCAGAATTCCAAAGGATTCGCCGCAAACAGGTCGCCTAAACAGGCATTTATACGATAGTTCATAATTCTGGTGAAATATTCGCACCAAGGATTTTGTTAAACAGCGAAATTATTGGCAGGAAACCCCGAAAAGGGATTTCCCGCCAGGCGTTATTTTCTAATGGATAATTGCTTCGTCTTTAACGAACATGTTGGCCCAGGCCCGGTCGATCAGTTTTGGTGACATCTGATAAGGGATGCCTTCAAATTCGCAAATCGCGATCATCTGGTCGATCAGGAACACCGGCTGATAGTTCGCGTAGACGTTATCGATGGTCGGATATTTTTCTTTCATCAGATAGACCAGCGCGGACTCTTCCAGTGGCATTTTGCGTTTACGGGCCATCATGGCGAAGATTTTCAGATAATCTTCCTGCTCCGGTCCGTCGATCTTGATCTTAAAGAATATCCGTCGCAAAGCCGCTTTATCGAAGATGTCGTTCGGGTGGAAGTTGGTAGAAAAGATCACCAACGTGTCAAACGGGACTTCGAATTTTTCACCTGATTGCAGGGCCAGAATATCCTTGTTTTCTTCCAGCGGAACAATCCAGCGGTTGATCAGGGCCTGTGGCGGTTCGGCCTGTCGACCAAGGTCATCCACGATAAAGATGCCGCCGGTGGATTTCATCTGTAGCGGTGCCTGATAGGTGCGCGACGTCGGGTTATAGACCAGATCGAGCATTTCCAGTGTCAATTCACCCCCGGTAATAACCGTCGGGCGCTGACACAGCACATAGCGGCGATCATAGCGATTTGACGTGCGGCGCAGGGAATTGGGATCGTCGGTCAGTTCTTCCGCGACTGTATGAACAATCGGGTCAAATACGGTGATCACTTGGCTGGCGTATTCAATGGCGCGGGGTACAAAGATGTTGTCGCCCATGGCGTCACGGATGCCGTTGGAAATTGACGATTTACCGTTGCCGGGGGGGCCGTACATCAGAACGGAACGGCCTGCGGACACGGCTGGCCCCAAATGGTCAAGCAATTCGTCCGGCAGGATCAGATGGCCCATAGCACCAAGCAGCATGTCGCGCGTAACCTGAATGTTACGGATAGACTGTCGTTTAACCTGTTCGGCATAGACCGACATCGGGATCGGCATAGCACCATAATATTCAGATTGTGAAAGCGCATCCAGAGCGCGGGCTTTACCTGCATCAGACAGTTGATAGCCCATTTCACCGCCGGAACTGGCCAGAATTGTACCCGTAGCTTCGATCAGCTTTTGAGAACGGGCCAAATCCACCAGTTCTTGCGTTACGTTTACCGGCAGACAAAGCACACGAGAGAGCGGTGTCACTTCGTTAATGTTCTGGCGGAACATGGTTTTCAGCAGGATTTCCCGCATCATCACCATCGAAAGTCCGGTATCTTCCATAGAACGTGGCGCCGGGGGGGCCATGACGGGTGAAACCTGCATATTCATGCGCTAGCCTTTGTTTGCTCGCGGATATTGTTGTTAAACTACCGCGAAGCCGCGAAATTAAACAACAAAACCACCGAAGGGTTTTTACTTCGCCCATCCCTAGCCTGTACATTCAATAAAAATGACAGGGAACAGGTATGAACAGAGCAAATCCTACCGTTTTGTTTGGCTTTTTTGTGGCGATAATCGCGGCAATGTGTGGTGCGGCGCTGTTAAAGGGCGGTTTTTATTTGGGCAAGCATGAGGGGGATACGTTCCACCTGATGCAGATTGTTCTGCGCATGGCCGACGGACAGTGGCCGCATTTGGATTTCATGACGCCGATTGGGGCGCTGGCATTCGCGCCGATTGTGCTGTTTGTCAACCTGGGTTTTGGCATTGGTATGTCGATGTTGCTTAGCCAAGCTCTTGTTTCTGTTGTTTTACTACCTGCTGTCTGGTGGGTGGCGTATAGCCGGATGCAGGGGATGTTACCTTATTTATTCGGCTTGATTATCTTTGTTTTAGTCGCCGCCTTGGTACATGGCGAGGCGCAGCGAAGCGTGTCGTTCTCTATGCACTATAACAGGTGGGCCTGGGCGGCGGCGTTTGTAGCGGCGGCGGCGGCGGTGTTGCCAAGCCGCACCCCTGCACGTCCGGTGGTGGATGGGGTGATCATCGGGCTTTTGATGTTTGCGCTGTTGATGACCAAGGTCACCTATTTTGCAGCCTTTGCGATCCCAATCCTGGCGGGGCTGATACTGCACGGTATGTTCAGGGCTCTTTTTGTTGCGGTGTTAACGGGCATACTTGCGATGGCGGCGTTAAGCATTTTTTCCGGGCTGGATTTCTGGTCAGCATATCTGGGGGATGTTTTGGCCGTCGCGCTGTCGGAAATTCGCCCGAGCCCGAGTGAGCCGTTTACTGCAGTTGTTGGTGCGCCAGCTTATATCGGTGCCAGTCTGGTGCTGATTGCCGGGGTGATCCTGCTGCGTCAGGCGCGGGTTAGTACTGGCGGCGTGTTGCTGTTATTGCTGACGCCCGCGTTTTTCTTTGTGACATTTCAGAATTTTGCCAATGATCCCCAATGGTTGATGTTTCTGGGCGTGTTGCTGATTGCGATGCAGCCAGAAATGGAAATCCGTAATGGGTTCGGCTGGGATATGCGCTCGGCGATCAAGATAACTGCGGCGATGGCATTTGCGATGTCTGCGCCATCGTTCTTTAATCTTGCATATAGCCCGTTTCGCCACTTCAATATTGTTGAGGCTGACTATTCGCGGATGTTGCCGCGCTCGGAGCAGCACGGGGATATTTTCGCCACCAATATCAGGATGGCCCGGACCGATACCGAAGTTCCTTTGAATGTTGAGGGGACCGGTCTCGTTGCATACACAGAGATTGCGAAAAGGGACGAGCCGACGGTTTTTAAGGGTGAAACCCTGCCGGACTGTGAACTGATGATCGGCTTGCCCGCGTGGTTTGATGTCATAGTTGCTGATCTGGAAGAGGCCGGGTTGGCGGAGGGCAAACGCCTGTTTGCGGCTGATCTGTTTTCCAGCCACTGGTTGTTCGGTTCGTTGGAGCCGCTGAAAAATGGTGCGCCTTGGTATTATGGCGGGTTGCCGGGGATTGAGAGCGCGGATTATCTGCTGGTGCCGCTTTGCCCGGTAATCCCAGAGCTGCGGGCGCAGATATTGGAAAGCATTGAAACGGCGGGGCTGGAGTTTAACGAAATCAGGCGCACATCGTTGTATATATTGCTTGAACCTGCGGGTTTGCCCTAGGCTCCGAAAATTGCCCCGGCAATCAGGTAAAACGCCAACGTGCCACCAAGCGCCAGCCCCATTGGGAAGTCACGTCTTGTCCAGGACTCCCAATCTGGGGTCAGGCGCCGGATGGCGGGAATGCGTTTGCAAATCTTATGGGTGCTGACCGCTGCCAAAATAGTGGCGGAGAAAAGGTAAAGAAAAAGCTTTAAATCACCCATTGCAATAAAGGGTGCCGCGGCGGCTGCGAATTTGGCATCACCTGCGCCGATGGACCTTACCATATTCAGAACAAAACCGATGGCCAATACCACAACGAATTGTAGCAACCGCCAGGGGATTTCTGCAAAGGGCAGGGCGATAAGCCCGATTACCACAAAGATAACGGCCAGGCTGATCACAGCTTTGTTGGGAATTTTCATGAATTTCATGTCGTTCCACGCCACCCATATACAAATGGGAAGTGCGAAAGGCAGGAACCACCACGCAGACCAAGCCGTGATCGCCATGTTTAGTTGGTCACGTTGTTTTCAAGCGCCCGCAAGGAACGCACAGCGGCTTCGAAGTGCTGCGGATGCGTATCGATGGCTTCGTTCAACAGACCCTTGCCAGTGACGACATCGCCTTGTTTGATCGCTGCCAACGCAAGTGAGTGTAAAAGTTGCGCGCGTTCAACCTGCGTCATTGGCACGACCGGCAAATTATAATTACGCTGCGCTCCGCGGGCCAGAACAAGGTTGTTTTTGGCTGTGAACATGCTGGCGTTATATTTTAACGCCTCACTGAACAGCTCTTCTGCCTCGGAGTAATTGCCGCGCGTCAAGTTGGAATAACCCCAGTTGTTCAACACGCTAGAGGGCTGTGTTGTCAGGCCCAAAGCAGCTTCATAGAAGCTGTCGGCCTTGTCCCATTCCTCGTTTCCGTCAGCGATCATGGCTTCCAGACGGTAGCGTTTGTAGGTCTCATGGGTAGGGGGGATTGCGTCCAGCTCGGTCTCTGCCTTTGCCCAATCGTCAGCACGGATAAGCGCATCAGCGTAATTTACCCGGTCTTCGTTACTTACTTCAGGATGTTCCAGAACTTTGGCCCAGACGACTATTGCGTCTTTGGGCTTTTTTGCCTTTACCAGCGAACTGGCCAGACCACGCAGAATATCAATCCGATCAGGGTTTTCCGCGGCGGTTCTTTGAAAATAGGCCACGGCTTCGTTCGGGTCAGCCGACGACAACATGATGTTGCTCAGGTTGCTGTCGTCAATGACATTCACGGTCCCCAGGGCACGTTCAACTTCGGCATCTACTGAATTTTGTTCACATGCCGAAAGTGTAACTGCGCCGGTTAGGCACAGTGTCGCAAAGATTGAATGGCGCATTTGCCTGCGTCCTTTTTACTGCTCACATTCCGCTTGTTTTTTTACGGTGTCGACAAAAGCTGGTAGTCCCCAGTCCCCCGACGCACCAATGCGAAATTATTATTCTCTTGCTCAGAATAGGTCGGATTTTCCAGTAATTCGAGTGCTAAGCGCAAATTCTCTCGGATATCGGCACTTTCGCCACTGTCCAGGCCAAATGCGATACGAAAGACACGCTCTGCTTCGCCAAAATTGTCCTGTTCCATCAGAACCACGCCCAGATTGTTCCAGGCGGCGGCGAATTTTTCGTCTTCTTTGACGGCGCGACGCAGTAGGGTTTCGGCCTGGCCAAGGCGCCCCAGTCTGAGATTTGCGGATCCCAAAGCGGAAAGCACATCGGCTGTCATCCCCTGATCGCCGGCTGCGCGAAGAAAGGATTTAAGTGCGAGCTCATATTCGCCCGCTTCCATCAATCGGTGGCCAACCAGCAATCCATCAATAGATTGCTGGTTTGCGTCTACCCCGGAAGGGGCAAAGGGGTTGCCGTCCGCGCGAAAGCCGCCTGCGGGATCGCAAGCGGCTAACAGCCCGGAGGCAATTATTATACCCACCAATTTTTTGTACATTAAGTCAGAAGTTGGCTTCACTCAGAGTTACGGCGATTTCGTATATCGACGGGCCAATCAAAATGATCAGCAACGGCGGCAATGTTAGCATCATTGTCGCAAGTGTCATCTTGGTAGGCAAGGTATTTGCCTTTTCTTCAGCGCGTAGGACACGTTTGTCACGCATTTCGCTGGCATAGACCCGTAAAGCGTCAGCAATTGAGGTACCAAAGCTGGCGGACTGGATTAGCACAGTGACAAAACTTGCGACATCAGGAACACCGGCGCGTTCCGACATATCGCGCAGAACCTGAATGCGGTCTTTACCGGCTTTCAGTTCGTTTGCGACCATCTGGTATTCATCTGCCAAAGCAGGGAAGCCAGCGCGGATTTCTGCGGCGACGCGTACAATCGATTGGTCAAGGGATTGACCCGCTTCGACGCAAACCAGCATCATATCGAGCGAATCCGGGAAGCCGTTTTCGATTTCTTCCTGGCGTTTTTGCTGGCGTTTAGTCACCCAATATTTCGGGGCCATGTAGCCGACAACACCCGGGATAAGGATTGTCATCAGGATCGATTGTGTTGTCGGATCACCGGTGGAACTTTTGACTACAGCAAGAATAGCACCAACAATCAGAAATCCAATTCCAAGGGCGAATTGCAGAAAATGATAGGTGCGAACCGCATTTTTGGTGCGGTAACCGGCTTGAATTAGCTTCAACCGGATGACGGAATATTCACCTTCATCCTGTGGCTCAAGGAAACCCGAATATTTTTCCAGTTTGTCTTTGCCATTACCCTGGCGCAGGGCCTGGGTTGTTACTTCCGCTTTCCCAGAACTACGACCGGGTCTTTTCAACTTATCCAGCGGATCGACACGTTTTCTCAACAGGATTGGCATGGTCAGCAGGATCAGGAACATCCCCAGAATGCCAACGACCAGGATCGGGCCAAATTCGCCAAAATTATCCGTAAGGAGCGTTTTGAAATTTTCTAGCATTGTCTGCCCCTTAAACCTTAATATTCACAAGCGCGCGCATCACAAAGATGTTCACTACCAAAAAGGCAGCAACCACTAGACAGGCCGGGATGAAGTAAGCTGTTTCTTTCACGTCGTCGTAATAGTTTGGCTGAATGACGTTGATCGCAACCAATGCACCCAATGGGAAGATCGACAAGAACATGCCTGACCATTTGGCTTCCGCAGTAATAGCGCGAACCCGGCGGAATAGCCGAAAACGAGAGCGGATAACCTTGGCCAATCCGTCGAGAATTTCAGCCAGATTACCACCCGACACCTGTTGAATGGTCACAGCAACCGCCAAAAAGCGCATGTCCTGCATGTCCAGACGTTCAGCCATGCTTTTTAGGGCTTCGCCAACATCACGACCATAAGCGGCTTCATCCGAGATAACACCCATTTCAGACCCCAGTGGATCGGGGACTTCTTTGGATACGATTGTCAGGGCGGATGAAAACGGATGGCCTACGCGCAATGATCGCACCATAAGTTCCACAGCGTCTGGCAGCTGTTCTTCCAGCATGCTTAGGCGCTTCTTGGCTTTATTGTTGATCCAGACAAAGACGCCGCCAATACCCATTGCTATAGATATAACGATACGGATAACGGGGCTGGCACTTGTTCCAAGGGTCAGGCCAACGAATGCAACAACACCCAGAACCGCCATCATCAGGATAAGTTGCGGCGGGGTGAAAGCCATATTGGCTTTTTGGGCTTTTTCGGCCAGGATTGAATAGAGAGGAATGGAGCGCGACTTAAGATGCTGGTCCATTTCCTTGCGGAGCTGTTCCAACACCTGTTCGCGACCAGCACCTTTTTCCAGCATATCCATGCGGCGGTTGATGCGGTTGTTCAGGCTGATCGATTTTCCGAAGATGGTCAGATAGATGCCTTCAACAAGCACAATGACCGAAATGAAAATCAGGCCGTAAATTAGTGGTTCTGCGCTGATAACCATGGCGATTATCCTTCAAATGGTTCGAAGATTGATGCAGGCAGATCGTAGCCCCACATCTTGAAGCGTTCGGAATAGTGGCTACGAACGCCAGTGGCCGTGAAATGGCCGATGATTTTGTTTTCAGGGGTTAGGCCGACCCGCTGATAACGGAATACTTCCTGCATAGAGATAACTTCGCCCTCCATGCCGGTGATTTCAGTGATCGACACCATACGACGTGAACCATCCTGCAAACGGCTGGCCTGCACGATCAGGTTCACAGCCGAAGAAATTTGCGAACGAACAGCCTTTAGCGGCATTTCGATACCGGCCATTGCGATCATGTTTTCAAGACGCGAAACGCTGTCACGGGCCGAGTTGGCGTGGATTGTGGTCATCGAACCGTCATGGCCGGTGTTCATGGCCTGCAACATGTCGATGACTTCTTCACCACGGGTTTCACCCACGATTATCCGGTCCGGGCGCATACGCAGGGCGTTTTTCAAACAATCGCGCTGCGAAACGGCACCTTTGCCTTCCACATTGGGTGGACGGCTTTCCATCCGGCCAACATGGGTCTGTTGCAGTTGAAGTTCCGCCGTATCTTCTATCGTCAGGATACGTTCGTCATTGTCGATAAAGGACGACAGCGCGTTGAGCGTTGTGGTTTTACCTGAACCTGTACCACCCGAAACGATGATGTTCAGACGTGTAGATACAGCCGCCTGTAGATAGGCGGCCATTTCTTCCGAAAATGCCCCGAAACTGACCAGGTCATCAATCGCCAGCTTTTCTTTTTTAAACTTACGAATGGAAACCAGCGAACCATCCACCGCAATAGGGGGGACCATGGCGTTGAAACGTGAGCCATCAGAAAGACGCGCATCGACGTATGGGTTACTTTCATCGACGCGCCGGCCAACGGCGGACACGATTTTATCGATAATCCGCAACAGGTGGCGTTCGTCTTTGAAATTGGTGTCGGTCAGCTCAAGTTTACCGTCACGTTCGATAAACACCTGCTGTGGGCCGTTGATCAGAATATCGTTGACGGTGTCGTCTTTCAACAGCGGTTCCAGCGGGCCAAGACCGGTTACTTCGTCGTAAAGTTCGCGGTTCAGCGTGGCGCGTTCATCCCGGTTCAGGATGATCGCCATATCTTCCAGCGCTTCCCCGGCAATGGCCGAGATTTCGGACCGCAAATCAGATTCTGTTGCGGTATCGAGTGCTGAAAGGTTCAGATCGTCCAAAAGCCGTTTGTGAAGTTCAAGTTTTACTTCGCCAAGGCGTTTTTTGCGCTTGGCTTCCTTATCCATGGCAACGGGTTGCGCCGCAGTTTTTGGCGGTGCTTTGCGCTGAACGGGGGCCTTAGGCTCTGGTTTGGAATCAATTGTAACGTCCGAATTGGCTACTTCGACCAGTTGCGGCTTTGTCTCATTTGGTTTTTTGTAACGTGAAAACATGTTTTATTCCCCTCGATCAATCTGCTTGAGCGACTGAAAGATTTAGCTCATGAATTGAAACAGCCAGTTTGAAAATTTCTTTGCGCAGCGGGTTCTTCGCCGCTGTCTGGCCAATCGGCTGGCCATTGTCACAGGCTTCCATCACCTGCTTGCCGCCATCAGGCATCATCACTTCGATGTCGATATCCAGGCTTTCTGCCATACGTTTCACACGGCTTTTACCGGACATATCGGTAAATTTTGGTGAACGGTTCAGGATATAGCGTAACTTTTCAAACGGCAGTTCTTCTGCTTTCAGGGCCCGGATCATCCGCAGCGTATTCTGCGCCGAACGCATATCCAATTCCAATGGAGCAAAATAGACATGCGCTGCGTGCAACATGACTTCGGTCCATTGTACAACCGTTGAAGGCATATCAACGACAACGTAGTCAAAGTTTGCCTTGGCGGTATCAATCAGGCGCTGCACATCTTCCGAGGAAATGATGTCAAGCGGCAGCATATCTGCCGGGGCGGTCATTACGTGGAATGTATCTTCATAGCTCAAAAGTGCCTGCATAAAGCTGTCTTTATCCATGCTGTCGGTATCTGACAGCAGATCAAAAACCGCTTCACGCCGGGCCAGATCAAGATAGGTTGCGACAGAACCATATTGCAGGTCCAAATCAATCAGGCAGACCTTTGGTGGGTCTTTTTTGTCAACTGTGGCCAGTTCCCAGGCCAGATTAACTGCAAATGTTGTTGTTCCAACGCCGCCAGCCATTCCGTGAACGGCCAAAACGACACCATTATGGTTGCCGGTTGCTTTTTGGGTATTGTTTGACGCCTCTGGTGCCGCTGGTGCCACTGGTTCAGGGGTGCGCAGACGTTCAATTGCGTCATGCAATGCGCCGTCCGGAAGCGGGTAGGGGACAAATTCCTGTGCGCCCAGTTTTAGCAACTGATGCAGAGCAATAGGAGAAACATCTTCAGCAATGACGATAACTTTTACGTTGTGGTCATTCGCGGTTCTGATCAGGTCGGAAATCGTTGCAAGGTTGCTTTCATCCTGCGGCGTCATCGCAATAGCGACAAATTCCAGGGCGGCCGCGTCTGGCTGGCCCATGAATAGTTTGGCATCTTCAAATGACAGGTCACCCCAGCTTTCACCAAGCTCGGTTTCCATATCTTCAATTAGAAGATCAAATTCTTGTACATCCCGACATATCGTACACGCTACGATAAGTCCTGGGTCTGGCTGCAATGCTGCACTGCTCGTCACTGCCTTCGTCCTTCCAATTACCAGCACATGTGGCGGAAGGGACTATAGTTTAATTATTCGGGTCCCACCGCCGGTGCCGAGTGCGACTCACAAATGTCGCACTGCTCCTTGGAGTGGAGATTGACTAGTAATGTGGGCAACATTGGGGCCAAAAAACCGTAATTATTCGGTTTTTTTGGCCAATGTCCGAAATAGTGGCGAATTGTTATCAGCCACCGGAACCTTCAAGAGAGCGTCTGTCTACGAACGGTCTCTCTGTCGCGCTCTCGACATATTCGCGGAAGATCACTTCAGCGTATTTGCCGTTCAGCGGGGCAGGGCTTTTTGTAACCAGGCCTGACACTTCGGTAACCGTGCGACGATTGCGGCGTTCACGGTTTTGCGTAACGACCAGAGGCTGTGTTTCACCAAATGATGAGACAGCTTCAAGACGTGAACGACTGACACCCTGAGTCGAGAGATAAGAAACGACTGCACGGGCACGGCGAAGGCCGAGATTTTTGTTATAGGCATTTGAACCTACAAGATCTGTATGGCCATAGACGCGAAAGCGTACTTCCGGGAATTGACGGATCCAATGGGCTTGCTTGCGCAATATTGCCTGTGCATCTGCGTCAAGACGCGCACTGTCAAACTCGAAATTCACCATAGGGGTGACATCGCCGGCAAAACGGTTGTTTAGATCGACGACAAAGCTAAGTTCGCCGGTTAACAACTGCGTATTCCGCATAGTCGGGTTGCCAAACTGTCCTTCATCGACAAATGCACCGGCTTCCTGGTTCCAGCTGTCGAACATTTGTCCGTCACCAAAAAAATCCTGGCCCTCACAGGCGGTCAGGGCAAATATGCTTACTGCCGCCAATACTGTTTTCTTTTGCGCACCCATGTCCATCACTCCATTACGTAGCCATAGGACCCGCTAAAGTCCTGTTTTGCAACTTCACCGGCGGCGCCGGTACGAGGTCGGTTGTTTGACGCCGTCCGACCAAAGAGAAACAGTTCTGATTCAGTAGGTGGACGAACCCGATCTGTGGGCAGGGCGAAGAAATTACCCTGAATTGGTGAAACCAGATGTGCCGTTACGATTACAACCAGTTCTGACTGATCACGCTGATATTCTGCGCTACGAAACAGTGCACCAAGGACTGGGATGTCACCCAGCCATGGAACCTGACCGTTCAAATCTTTGAAATCGTCTTCAAGAAGACCAGCAATTACAAAGCTTTCGCCGTCACGCATCTCAATTGTGGTCGAAGTTTCGCGACGTTTGAACGCGTTGATCTGAAAACCACCTGATTGGAATGTGTTGGTGGTATCAATACCTGAAACAGCTGCGGTGAGCTGCAGATTGATAACATCCTGGTCTATCACCCGCGGCGTAAAGCTCAGTTCAACACCAAAGGGTTTGTAGTCAACCGAAATTCCGCCGTCATTATCCACAACAGGGACGGGGTATTCACCACCGGCAAGAAAACTTGCCGCCTGACCCGAAAGTGCGGTCAAATTAGGTTCTGACAGGGTGCGAACCATGCCCTTGCTTTCCAGGGCTTCGATCGCGATTGCCAGTGTAATGCCACCAACAGTGGCACTGCCGCCAAAGAAACCGTCAACCAGTCCGTTAGAAACCGGCATATTACTAGCACCAGCCCCACTAATCAGAGTATTCAAGAAATTATCGTTGACAAAATTTCCGCTCCCGGCGGACACGAAATCTGTGCCGCTGCCGAAACCGATACCGAAATTGCCCTGAAGGGATTTGCTAACCGAGCGCTGCATTTCTGCAAAGCGCACTTTCAGCATAACCTGTTGGGTGCCGCCAACCGTCATAAGGTTTGAAACCCGGTCGGGGGCGTAACGATTTGCAAGGTCCAGGGCCCGATCGAGCCGTTGGATGCTGGAAACTGTGCCCGAAAGAACGATGCCATCGTTGGCTGTACGCACTTCAATCCGCTCATTTGGCAGGATCTGGCTCAGACGTTCTTTAAATTCGGCAATGTCAGGGCTTACGTGTACCTCTACATTGGTGATCAGGCGCGCATCCGGACCAAGAAGGGTCAGGGTTGTGCGTCCGGGGGCCTTACCCAGCACATATAATGTGCGATCCGAAAGTGTTGAAATATCTGCGATGCCGGGGTTGGCGATGGACACTTCTGCGAAGGGTACATCGGATTCAACCACAACTGCGCGGTTCATTGATACCTTTAGGGAACTGGAAGCGGTACCTTGCATAACGCGCAGGGTTTCGCTGGTTCCCGGTGTTGTGGTAACAACGCTTAGGGTAAAGCCGAGTAATACGGCCTTCATAAATCTGTCGATTTTCATGTGATCTGCCTCTCTGATCACGCCTCGTTATGGGTCATTTAAATTGCCCATTTGCAAGCAACATGCGTGAAGCAGATTTTTATTGCAAGAATCAATTACCTAGAAGGTTCTGTTTATGTGGATAAGTCGCAACACCTTCACCAGATATTGCTGATTTGGTGAACCGGCGGACCAGATTTAGCCCGCCGGTTACTGTTTAGTTAGCGTCGGCGCAATCAATCGGTGTTTCGATGATTTCTGCACCGCGTCGTGTTTTGATTGTACAAACCCGATCTATCTGGGCTTCAACAACTTCCTGGATTTGGATGCCCAACAGATCGCGACCATCAACCTGAACGGCTGCAATGGCATCATTGTCTTCTGCACCAACCAGCGACAGTGATAGTCTACCGGTTGCCTGAGCCTGTGCCAAAGCCGCAACCTGAAGTGGCGTGGCTTCAACTGTTACGGTCCGTGCAATAGTTGCTTTGTTCCGGTCTTCGTCTGCAAATTGGTCGACCGCCAGCAATTTTACGGATGTTTCGATCAGTTGGGTGATATTGCTACCGCGACCATCATCGCTTGCCGAAAATCTTTTACCAGTCCAGTAAATATCAACCTTGTCACCAGGGCGCAGGAAACCTGACACACCAGATGACACGTCAACTTTAATCGCAAAAGCGCGCATACCTTTGGCCAGGCGGGATGAAACGCCAGCGTCTTCGCCGGGTCCCGTTACCTTAATGGCCAGAATTGCTTCGCTTTTTTCCATGGCGCGAATAACGGTGCGAAGTACGTCAGTTCCCTGGGGAAACAGTTGCGCTTCTTCTTTGAAAACACCCTCAGGCAGTGCGTCTACCGGCCAGCGGACGATGCGGACATCTTCAGGGCGCAGGCGTTCACCGTATTTAACCGCGCGGGTGGAGACGTATACATCTATTGTTTCTATCATTCGTGAATTTGCTTCACGCTCAACCGCGAGCGCATTCTGGTATTCGCTGATGTAATCCTTGGCCATGAAGACGGCGAATCCCGCCAGCCCCATGCCAAAAACTAAAACCAGTCCAAATATAAGTCGCATTTTTATGCCCTTTCCGTAAGTACCGTGGCCCCACCCTGGGCACCAAAACCGGAACGTATGTGTTCATCTAAAGCGAAGCTAATCGCAAATTGCGGCAGAACCTTGAACAAAGGTTGTCTGGCAAAAGAATTTGTCTTCAGTTGAAAACAATTGCGTGCGCGATCCGTTAGACAGCAAAAAGCCCGGTGCGATGCCCGGGCCTTTGATTTCGTTTGGCGCAAAATTTCAGTATGTTTTGACTGATTGTGCATCCAGGTGAGCTTCTAGCCCGGTAGCCTGATCAAGCGCACCATTGCTGACAGTACCTATTACGGCGATGCCGAGACCAACAATTGCGGCGGTAAGAACGACCCAGTCAACTGTAACAGCACCGGATTCTTCTTTCGCGAAGTGGTTTAGTAATCGTTTCATGTCTTCCCTCCTTCTTCCACCATCTGGCCCCAATGAGCGGGGAATTTCCATCCCTAAGCTATAGGTCAATTTGGGCAAAAAAATGTCATGTTAACATAGTATTAGGAACAATTTTTTTCAAAAATCCAAATCTACGGCGAACCAAAAAGAATGGCCGTACCTTGGATAAGGTACGGCCACTTTTCGTTCGACAGATCGACTTAGTAAGTTGTGATCGTCTGAGCGGACAAGTTCGAGCTGATTTTGTCAGCCAGGCTTGTAGTACCGCCGGAAACGGATGCCAGAACTGCAATGCCCAGGCCAACGATGGCTGCGGTCAGAACGACCCAGTCAACTGTTACAGCGCCGTCTTCGTCGTGAGCAAAGTTCTTTACAAATTTGATAAGTGT
>VAPL010098609.1_pt1 | contig 15675 bp, 15 predicted proteins | sample 3395061 | NCBI WGS metagenome assembly VAPL01 (sample SAMN08290444, study PRJNA428436) | hydrothermal vent metagenome | isolation source: Deep-sea hydrothermal vent chimney 2 | place: Pacific Ocean: Juan De Fuca Ridge | depth 2182 m m | reverse complement strand
CCTTCGCCAATAAGATGACGCCCTACCAGATCAGCCGCAGTCAAATCATCATGACAAGCAACGGTATAAAGTGGTCGATTCAGCTTATTCGCCATGTGACGAATAAAACGGGTCTTACCACAGCCCGTTGGCCCTTTAATTAAAAGCGGTAACTGATTTCTCCAGGCAAACTCAAACAAGGCCTCTTCATTGCCGTTTGATAAATAAAACGGGGTATCCTCTTCCTCTAATACCAGGCTTACATCTTTTACCGAGTTAGTCATCAAACTTCTCCTATGGAACACCTAACCAATAAGCCAAACCAGTCATTGAAATAAAGCCCTCCACAATCACAAAATCATCTGAAGGATAATGATTCATTGGCAACTAAACACCGAGGCCTTTTTAAAAAAGACCCCGGATTAATTTAGTTGAGTTTATGAACTGACTTCTTCTTCGCCGCCAACAAAGAAGCTGATGACATAAAGTATCAATCCAAGAAGGAAGATAATGCCCGCAACTTCGCGCATCCAGTAAAAAATTGCAATTTTATCTTGCACTACCATGAAACTCATCGGAGTATCACTAATGCGTTGCAACCAGACTTGCAAAATACCGGCTCCTGTCAGGAACAAGGTAATAAACACCATTGAAACTGTCATTAACCAGAATGACCACATTTCCACTACCTGTGATTTTTTGCTGTTAGCTGCAGCTCGCCCGCGAAGTATCGGCATTGCATAGGAAATAATCGCTAACACTACCATGACATAAGCACCGTAGAATGCCATGTGTCCATGTGCCGCCGTAATTTGCGTACCATGCGTGAAATAGTTTACCGGTGCCAACGTGTGCATAAAGCCCCATACACCCGCACCTAAAAATGCCATTACCGGTGTACCTATTGCCCATAGCATAGCTGCTTTATTGGGATGGTCGCGTTTGCGTTTGTTCACCATGTTGAATGCAAAGATCACCATCATAAAGAATGGAATAGGCTCAATGGCCGAGAAGATTGAACCCCACCATTGCCAGTACTCAGGTGTACCAATCCAGAAATAATGGTGTCCTGTGCCGATAATGCCGGAAATCAAAGCCATTGCGATAATGACATAAAGCCATTTTTCGATAATCTCACGATCCACACCGGTCATCTTAATCAGTACAAAAGCGAGAATAGAACCCAGAATCAATTCCCAAACACCTTCAACCCAAAGATGCACAACCCACCACCAGAAATATTTATCCAGTACCAGGTTTACAGGATTATAAAATGCGAACAGGAAGAAAAGCGCCAAACCCCATAAGCCTATTATCATCACCATAATAATGGCCGTTTTACGCCCTTTAAGTGCGGTCATGCTGATATTAAACAACAAACCCAGGGCCACGATAACAATACCAATCTTGGTTATTGTCGGCTGCTCAAGGAACTCACGCCCCATAGTGGGCAACAAATCATTACCGGTCATTTCAGCCAACGTGGCATAAGGCACAGCAAGATACCCGATTATAGTTAATACCCCTGCCGCCAGAAATACCCAGAATAATATGATGGCCAGCTTGGGGCTATACAGTTCGGTTTCGGTCTCTTCCGGCACCATATAATAAGCGGCACCCATAAAACCAAATAATAACCAGACAATGAGCAAGTTGGTGTGCACCATACGAGCAACGTTAAAAGGAATTTCCGGGAATAAAAAATCTCCCATAACATACTGAAGCCCTAAAATAACACCAAATATAATTTGCCCAATAAACAAACCAATTGCTGCTATAAAATAAGGCTTGGCAACAGCCTGTGATTTATATTGCATTATTTTATCTCCCCTTAACCTTCAATATTTGGTGGCCAGTTAGCCGTATCAATTTCCGATGCATATTTCAGAAACTCAGCGATGGCATCAAGTTCTTTATCGCTTAAGTTGAACTGCGGCATACTGCGGCGCCCTTTAATACCTTCAACCGGGCGACTCTTGATAAACGCAATAATTGCGTCTTTGCTATGGCCAAAACGTTTATAAACATTTCCCAGCTCCGGTGCAAAATAAGCACCTTCACCCAGCAAGGTATGACAACCAATACAGTTGTTCACTTCCCATACTTTCTTCCCCAGTGCAACCTGCTCTGTAATGTTGTGTCGATTATCACGCTCAGGCAGCACTGTAATAGTGTCAAAAGTTAACGCGATAAAGAACAGGAAGAAAAAAGCCGTACCACCATAAAATATGTTACGAGCCATTGATTTTGTGAAATTCTCACTCATAAGCAGGACTCCCCTTATCCAAAAAATAATTAAACTGAATTTACCCATAATGGGAAATCAATATCCTTGACTTACGTCAAGTCAATTATTTTGCAGACATGAAAGCGAGCTTAAATAGGCACAAAGCCAGATAACCACAGGGAGGAAATAAAAAAGATTTAACTACAGTAATGCTCGAAGACCATCTACATCGAGCAAGGTAATATCATTACCATGGACTTCGATCAGGGTCTTCTTACTTAACTGCATCATAATACGAGAAAAAGTTTCCGGCGTAATAGACAGGCGTGAAGCAATAATATTTTTTGGAATACTTAAATGAATAGCCGATAACTCGGCCACACCATCAGGAAGCTGCCCTAACAGGTAAACAACGAGCCGGTAGGTTGCGTTATGCAAGGTAAGGTTATCAATCTCATTAATCCTTGCATGTAGATGTTTCCCCATAATAGCTAATAAACGAAAGCAGGTTTCTTTCGAATTCTCAAGCAAGTTATGGAAAAAATTTATATCAAAACGGAAAAGTTCACTTTCGATAATAGATTCAGCACTTACAGGATAAATATGCTCCGGCATAAACATAACCGCTTCTGCGAAAGTTTGCCTGGGATAAATTATTTCGACCACTTTCTCATCGCCGTCCTGCGACAGAAAAAAAAGTTTTATCTGCCCGCTATGTAACATATAAAAATGTTCAGCCGGAGAATCTCTTTCAAATAAAGTTGCTTTAGACGGTAAAGAAATTTTTTTTGTAGTGGAAAAAATGGCCTCAAGCTGAGTGTCATCTAATGCCTGAAATAACGGGATATGTTTAAATTCATCAAAAGTAATCCGATTAAATTCCATAAACAAATTTTACCCACATTAAAGGCCAGGATAACTTGACCTTCATCAAGGACAAGCCCACGTCGAACAGCGTTAATATACTACCAGTTTTTGGTTCAAATCCACACAAAGAATACAGGGAATTTTATAGTATATGAAATTAGTATTGCTATTGGCAGGGCCTTATTCCTCCTGTGTAAAGACACAGCAGGTATGGCAAGAAACATGCGTAAAACAGAATATTGAACTTGAGGTGATTGATTTAGAGCATACTCAGGGGCAAGCCCTGGCAGATCAACTTAATCTGAAGTCATTCCCGGCCTTAATTATCAATAAAAAAGTTATCGCTGTCGGCAACCCGGACAAATATAAAGCAGCAAAAATAATTACCGCTTTAATTGCCAGCATATAAAGCAGGCACAGGATAAATCAAATACTACCCGGAAAGAGAGTGTTACTTTAAGGTAGTGCGCTATCGAAAACTGGAAAATCGGCATTTAATCATCATGAGAAATATATTCCCCTTCCAGGGGTTTCTTTGACGATGCTGGTGACTGCGAATCGCGTGTTCTGGCTGCGCTAACGTAAAATTCACCACCTGAAATGGCCCCATGCCTTAATATGTAGCCAGCAATCCACTGCCGGGTAAACGGAATTAACAGAATAAAGCCGATGGCATCGGTAAAAAATCCCGGCGTAAGCAATAAAGCACCAGCGATAAATAACAGCAAGCCTTCAAAAATCGTGGTTGCCGGCATCTCACCACGTGCCATGCTTTGTTGCACACGAGCCAGAGTTGCAAAGCCCTGCAGGCGAAGTAACCACACACCAACAACCGCTGTCAGCACCACTAAAACAACCGTCGGGAACGCACCAATACTATCCCCTACTTTAATCAGCAGGTAAATCTCCAGCACCGGAATGCTTATAAATAGCAATAATAAAATACGGAAAAAAGGCATATAATTTAAATGGGGGGTAATTTCAGGATTTAAAGCCTGAACCCACAGTATTTTTGCTTATCTGATGGGTTAAAAATATCTTAAAAATTAACTATGATTAAATAATAAACCCAAAACCAGAAAGACGGTATGAAATCACACTATTATGTAGCCTTAACCACCTGCCCCGACAGCAAGGTTGCAAACAAGCTCGCACAAGATATTGTTAAACAACAACTGGCCGCCTGCGTTAATATTGTTCCCAATATTCAGTCGGTTTACCAATGGCAGGGGGAAATTGAAACCGACAATGAACTACTACTTATAATGAAAACAAACCTGCAAACATTAAAAGCACTGGAATTGTTTGTTCTGCAACAACACCCTTATGAAACACCTGAATTTATCTGTATTAATATAGAATCGGGTGCGCAAGCTTATCTTGACTGGATAACAAGCTCACTAAAAAATAACCCTTAAAAATTTATAATGAAGAAAACAATTAAAGTGCTCCCTGAGTTCTTGACTCAGGGTATGTATGTAGCTGAACTGGATCGCCCATGGCTGGATTCGCCTTTTTTATTTCAGGGGTTTTTAATTAATAGTGATTCACTTTTAGAAGAAGTTAAAACAGTTTGTGAGTTTGTTTATGTTGATTCCGGGCTTTCAGACCCCGACATACAAGGCCAGCTTCAAGTGCTTGCAAGCCGCCCCGCGCCGGTTATAAAAAAAACACCACAAAAAATCCCCCTCCATAAGTCCGACGAAAGCGAGCACAAAAATTATATAAAAAAATTACGACAATCACGTGTTACTTTTGACAACACCAGCCGCTACATTCATCAGGCATTAGAAGATGCTCGCCTCGGAGCCAGTGTAGACACCCAAAAAGCCAAACAGCTGGTGAGTGAACTTGCCGATCAAGTGCTTACAAACCAGCATGCATTAGTCTGGCTGACCTTTTTAAAAAACCGGGATGAATACACAGCTAACCACTGCGTTAATGTTTGTATTCTGGCGTTAAGTTTTGGCCGTTGTCTCGGGCTTGACAAGCAGCAGCTTAGACAGATTGGTTTAGGTGGCTTACTGCATGACCTGGGCAAAATGCAAATCCCGGATAAAATTTTAAACAAACCCGGCAAATTAACGGCTGAAGAATTCGAGATTATAAAACAGCACCCTGAACTCGGCTTCAGGCTTTTAAAAGACGAGAAAAATTTATCCATGGAAGTGCTGGATATTGTTTTGCATCATCATGAACGCAAACAGGCACACGGCTACCCGGATAAATTGCCCGAAAAAAGAATCCCGCTACTCACGCAAATTGTTTCTATTGTTGATGTTTATGATGCCGTTACCAGTGACCGTTGTTATCATGATAGTATCTCACCCCACGATGCTCTTAACAATATTTATAAATGGGCTGAAAAAGACTTTAACAAAGAACTGATCGAAAGCCTGATATTGTGTTTAGGGATCTATCCGATCGGCAGTTTAGTTGAACTCGACAACGGAATGGTCGGCGTGGTTATTTCAGCAAGCAAATCGGCGCGCCTGCGCCCAATGATTATGCTGGTACTGGATCAAAATAAACGCTACTTTAAAAAACGTAAAATCCTGAACCTGGCAAACCCGCGTTGGCGGCAAGGTTCCCGCGCTATTGAAATTGGCCAGATCCTTAGCCCTGACAGCTATGACATAAACATTAAACAAATCATTGAAGAAGAATCACGCACTTTATAGCGTTATTTTCGGCAAACACGCCCTGATGCTTGTAGAAAAATTGCCAAAACAATAATAATTCCTGAATTTTCTGTATTTAAGCCACTGGCAGCGTAGTTTATACTATAGAATACTTGAACTTAGGCTATGGGTAACGGTCTGTAGCTTACGAATCATTTTCGTACCCAAAAATTATAATGAATACTGCCAACATTGGCTCACCCCAGTAGGACTATTTATATGCTTAAAAAACAGTCGCTTATCTTGTTGTTTCTTTCTGCTTTATTTCTGTCGAGTGGGTTCAAACCGGCTATGGCTGAGGGTGACGGCATTTCCGCACTCAACTCACTGAGCTCCGCACTAGGCATTGGACAGGAAGAAAATGAAATACTGGAACCCGATGTGGCTTTCCAGTTTGGCTATGAATTTAAAGACAACACGGTTTCCGCGCACTGGGAAATTGCCCCCGATCACTACATGTATCGCGACAAATTTAAGCTTGTTATTAAAGAAGGCGAAGGGGTAACCGTTGGTACTGCCATTTACCCGAAAGGCGATATCAAGGACGACGAATTTTTTGGCAAAATCGAGGTTTACCATAATAAAGTCGATCTTCTTATTCCCTTAAATAACGCAACGGATAAAACTGTCCTCACCAAACTTAAAATCACTTATCAGGGCTGCGCAGAAAAAACCGGTATCTGCTACCCACCCATTCATAAAACTATTGAAGTAAATGTTGCGCCGGGAGCGGCGGTTGTTGCAGCAATAACCACACAATCAAGTAGTACAGGCTTTGTTTCCGAACAGGATCAATACGAGCAACTACTCGGTTCCGGTACAATCTGGAAAATTATTATTGGTTTCTTCCTTGGTGGTTTGGCGCTGGCCTTTACCGCTTGCATGTACCCGATGATCCCCATTTTATCCAGTATTATTGTTGGTCATGGTGAAAAAGTCACAACCCGCAGTGCCTTTACTATGTCACTCGTTTATGTCGAGAGTATGGCACTGACCTTTGGCGCAATGGGTTTAATCGTGAGTATGATCTCCGGCTCGTTTAATATTCAGGCCTATTTCCAGAGCCCGGTTGTCCTTATCCCGTTCACCCTTGTTTTTGTCGCGTTGGCACTTTCTATGTTTGGTTTTTTCAGCCTGCAACTACCCGCATCGCTGCAAGGCAAACTAAGCCAAATTAGTAATCAGCAAAAAGGCGGCCATTTGATTGGTGTGGCCATTATGGGCGTCTTGTCTGCACTTATTATTGGCCCTTGCGCTGGCCCTATTATTATTGGAGCACTCGCCCTTGCAGCGAAAGAAGGCGATATGTGGCTGGGCTTTTTGTCGATGTTTGTTTTAGGTAATGGCCTGGGTTTACCATTACTTGTCATTGGCACCACCGGCGGCAAGTTCCTGCCTAAAGCCGGTAGCTGGATGGACATTGTAAAATACGTTGCCGGTGTTATCTTGCTCGCCATTGCCATTCTTATGCTGGAACGTGTTAGCTTTATTCCAACAGTGGTTGTGATGATGCTGTGGGCAGCGTTGTTTATTATATCCGGCGTGTACCTTGGCGCACTCGACCCCATTAAAGAAGGGGCATCCGGCTGGAAAAAACTCTGGAAAGGCCTCGGTGTCTTTGCCATTGTTTATGGCCTTATCGTGATGTTGGGTGGCTTAACCGGCGCACGCAATGTTCAGGATCCAATGCACGGTTCAGCCTTCATCGGTGGTGGCGGCGGAGAAGCACAGCTTAAACACCTTGCCTTTAAACCCATTAAATCCGTTAACGATTTAAATACCGTACTGGCGCAAGCAAAAGCTGCTGGCAAATATGTGATGCTTGATTACTATGCAGACTGGTGCACTTACTGTAAAACCTATGAAGACTATGTTTTTACTGACCCAAAAGTTCAGGCCATACTCAACAAGAACTTTATCGTAATACAGGCCGATGTAACGGATAACGATGAAATTGACCAGAAGCTATTAGCCCACACAGGGGTGCAGGCACCACCAGCTATTTTGTTTTATGACAAAAATACCGCTGAAGAAAAACGCCGCTTCAGGGTTGTTGGTGTAATGAATGCCGAACAATTTTTAGAACGTTTGCAGTTAGTTTTAAAATAACGGGACAAGCAGTAAAAATGAATAACAAATTAATTATTGCAATTGCCGCCACTGGCATTATCGCTGGCGTTGTGGCCAACCAATACTATACCAATAAAATATCAACCACAGCTCAAAGCAAGCAGGCTACACCTGTGCTGGTTAAAACAAACCACCGCCCCGATTACACCTTAAAAGATTTAGAAGGCAAATCACGCTCAGCTGCTGAATGGGACGGCAAAGTTATTATTCTTAACTTCTGGGCAACCTGGTGCCCGCCCTGCCGCCGGGAAATGCCCGCTTTTATTGATTTTCAGGAAGCTTACGAAAGCAAAGGTGTGACGTTTATTGGTATTGCCCTGGACGAAAAAGATGCCGTTGTTGATTTTACCGATCCACTCGGTATGAACTACCCTATTCTGATTGCAGAAGAGGAAGGTATCCAACTTGCACAAGATTACGGTAATCGGTTAAATGTTCTGCCTTTCACTGTCATTATCGATCGCAAAGGCAATATTGTTAAACGCTTTTCACGTGAGGTGTCTCATGACGACATCGAGAAAATTGTTAAGCCTTTGCTTTAATGCAAGCTTAACCACAATGAAGAGCCAACCCCACGAAGTTAGGTAGCTCGGATGAAATGAAATGCAATCCGGGGAATAATGATTAAATCCCCCCCCGGATTTCACGATGCCGTATCCAGGCTACATAGATACATAAAGATAGGATGCACAAATTATCGACACCTTAACTGAACAGCTAGACCCCCATCACCCTTTTTAGTCCCAAACTCCGGTAAAATGTAGCGAATTGTGCTTATTTTCGTTTTTATAGACAATAGAAGTGCTTTCAGGCACAATAATGGCCTACGAAAATGCACAAAACAACTATAAATGCAGCCAAAATTACTAAGTTTGCTGCTAATTTTCACTAAACAGGTACAAAAGTACAGATAATGGCAAATTTACTCGTTATTCATGGCCCCAACTTAAATCTGCTCGGCACCCGGGAGCCTGAACACTATGGCGCCACCCGGCTTAAAGATATTGACGAGCAATTAAGCGAGCAGGCGACACAAGCCGGCCACTCACTCGAGAGTTTTCAAAGCAATGCAGAACATGAAATTGTAGAGCGCATTCATCAGGCGCTGCAGGATAAGGTTGCCTTTATTATTATCAACCCCGCTGCCTTCACCCATACCAGTGTAGCGGTACGCGATGCCATTGCCGGTGTAGCAATCCCCTTTATTGAAGTGCATTTGTCAAATGTACATGCACGCGAAGAATTTCGCCAGCATTCCTATTTTTCGGATTTAGCCGTTGGTGTTATTAGCGGTCTGGGTGCGCAGAGTTATCAGCTTGCCCTTGAAGCAATTATTACCAAATTAAAAATTAACTAAATTGAAATAAATTAAACATTAACCCCCAAATACTATTAATTAAAGCGAAGTAAAAAAATGGATATACGTAAAGTAAAAAAACTCATCGAGCTGCTGGAAGAATCCGGTATTGCCGAAATTGAAATTCACGAAGGTGAGGAATCTGTTCGCATTAGTCGGCAGTCTGCAAATACCGTTGTTGCCGCACCAGCAGCCGTTGCTGCGCCAGTCGCTGCCCCTGCACCGATTGCCGCCCCGGTTAACAATGAACCTGCAGCAAAAGAACAAATTACTGGCCACATTGTCAAATCACCGATGGTCGGTGCCTTTTACAGCTCAGCAAGCCCGACCGCTAAAGCCTTTGTTGAGGTAGGACAAACCGTTGCCGTTGGTGACACCTTATGCATTATCGAAGCGATGAAGTTAATGAACCAAATTGAATCCGATAAAGCAGGCGTGATTAAAGCGATTCTGGTTGAAAATGGTCAGCCGGTTGAATACAACCAGCCTTTATTCGTTATTGAATAATTGCAGCGCTTTTAAAACGCTTACATTCTTCAATTACAAATTATTTTTATAAGGTAGTAGACCCTCATGCTTGAAAAAGTCCTTATCGCAAACCGAGGCGAAATAGCGCTACGCATTATGCGTGCCTGTCGTGAACTTGGTATAAAAACAGTTGCTGTCCATTCCGAAGCGGATCGCGACTTAAAACACGTACGTTTATCCGATGAATCCGTTTGCATCGGCCCTGCACCTTCTATCGACAGTTATTTAAATATTCCTGCGGTGATCAGTGCCGCCGAAGTAACCGATACTATTGGTATTCACCCTGGCTACGGTTTCTTATCCGAGAATGCTGATTTTGCCGAACGAGTTAAAGAATCCGGTTTTGTCTTTATTGGCCCCAGCCCTGAAAATATTCGCGTAATGGGCGATAAAGTTGCGGCAATTAAAACCATGAAAGCCGCAGGCGTTCCGTGTGTACCCGGCTCAGATGGCCCGCTTGGCAACGATGTGGATACTAACTTACGCATCGCCAAAGAAATCGGTTACCCGATTATTATTAAAGCATCCGGTGGTGGTGGTGGCCGTGGTATGCGCGTAGTACACAATGAAGCCGCTTTAATCAGTTCCATTGCATTAACAAAAGCAGAAGCCGGTGCCGCGTTTAATAACGACGTGGTGTACATGGAAAAATTTCTTGGCAACCCACGCCATATTGAAATTCAGGTATTGTCGGACGAACATGGCAACGCAATCCATTTAGGTGAACGTGACTGCTCCATGCAACGCCGCCATCAAAAAGTTATAGAAGAAGCACCCGCCCCCGGCATTAGCGACGAGATACGCGATAAAATCGGTATGCAATGTGCGAATGCCTGTATTGAGTTTGGTTACCGTGGTGCAGGCACGTTTGAATTTTTATACGAAGACGGTGAATTCTACTTTATCGAAATGAATACCCGCGTTCAGGTTGAACACCCGGTAACAGAAATGATTACTGGCGTGGATATTGTGCGTCAGCAATTATTAATTGCATCCGGTGAACCACTTGAGTACAAGCAAAGCGATATTAAAATACACGGCCATGCAATCGAGTGCCGTTTAAATGCCGAACATCCTGAAACCTTTATGCCATCACCCGGCATGATCAATAACTACCATCCACCTGGTGGCCCCGGTGTGCGCGTTGATACGCACATATATAAAGGCTATTCGGTACCGCCTTACTATGATTCGATGATAGGCAAACTGATTACTCACGGCAACAAGCGCGACATTGCACTAGCAAGAATGCGTGGCGCCTTAAGTGAAGTGGTTATTGATGGCATTAATACTAATATCCCGCTGCATCAGCGTTTATGCAGTGATGCCGGCTTTGTTGCGGGTGGTGTTAATATTCATTACCTCGAAAAATTACTTGGAATTAGTTAAAGCCTTAATTTGATTTTTATTAACAACGAAGGACACAAAGGAAAATATTTTCAATTCTTGCTTCGTGTCCTTCGTGGTTAAAAAATCTATCCAACGGAACCAAAATGGCCTGGCTACAACTCGTATTACAAACAAACACTGAACAGGCGCAAAGATTATCTGATATTTTATCAGATGCCGGTTCCAGTGCCGTGACCTTACGCGACGCCGCCGACCAGCCTTTATACGAACCCCCTGTCGGCGAAACGCCTTTATGGAACAATACGGAAGTAATTGGGCTGTTCGATGCCAACACCAACATGGATGAAGTCCTGCTTTTAATAACAGAAGCACTAGACCATTGCCCAACCTACACACTTAACCCTCTGGAAGATAAAGACTGGGTAAGAGAATGGATGAGCCATTTCAAACCCACTCAATTTGGCGAACGGTTGTGGATAGTCCCCAGCCATCATGCCGAACAACATATTCCACAACATCCGGACGCGATTAATATTTTACTTGACCCCGGACTGGCCTTTGGCACCGGCACCCACCCCACTACTGCCATGTGTTTGCAATATCTGGATCAACACCCGCCAAAAAGTTTACATGTTATTGACTACGGTTGTGGCTCGGGCATTTTAGCCATTGCCGCAGCAAAATTAGGCGCGAGTAGCATTATGGCTATTGATAACGATCCACAGGCCTTAACCGCTACCGAAGATAATGCCAATAAAAATTCAGTCGCCGATTTATTTGCAATACAATTACCTGAACCAGTGCCAACCCAACAAGCCGATGTGCTTGTTGCCAATATTCTGGCAAAACCACTCATTGATTTGGCAACACACCTGGCAAACCTGATTAAAGCAAAAGGCCAGCTTGCCCTGTCAGGCATATTAAGTGAACAGGCAAACGATGTACTTAATGCCTACGCCCCCCTGTTTGACATTACAATATTCAAACAGCAAGATGACTGGGTGTGTTTGTCTGGTACTAGAAAGCCTGATAAATAACACCCGTTAGTAAGCACTGGAAGAGAAAGTAAAAAAAACTGACCATCCCGGGCATAAATGGGAAACAAGAAGGAGAATGTCCTTGATAAGCCGAATAAAGAAATGGGTATTGCTACGCACTGTACTCATCTTATTGGTGGCTCTTGTTCCTATAGCCAGCCAGGCAGACGTTGTTGTTATTGGCAACAAAAGCATCAGCGTTGATAGCATCACAGCCAAACAGGCAAAAAAACTCTGGCTGGGAAAACTTAAAAAACTCGGCGGCATAAAAATAACCGTAGTAGATCAAACTGCAGGCAGCCCTGTCTTCGAAACATTTTATACCGCCGTTGTAAAAAAGAACCCTTCCCAACTTAAAGCATACTGGGCCAAGGTCAGTTTTACAGGCAAAGCCTTCCCCCCCAAACAATTAAAAGACGATGCCGCCATTATTAAGTGGGTTGCCAGCAATCCGGGCGCACTCGGTTATGTCAACAGCAGCGCCATCAATGACACAGTCAAATCATTACTGACTGCGAAATAAGGAGATCACAATCATGCTGAAAATTATAAAAATAAGTTTGCTGGCCATTGTTGCTTATGGTCTACAAGTTACACCAGCCTACGCAGTTAACTTTGGTCTGTTTGGCGATATTACTTACAGTAACAGCGATGAAGCAGGAACCAATGATAGCTTCACACTGGGTGCACTGGACTTTTATGCCACCCATCAAATATCAGATACTACACGCGTTTTTGTTGAGTATGTGTTTGAGAATACTTCATCCGGTCTGGTGACCGATCTGGAAAGATTATGGATTTCACACACCTTTGATGACCGATTTGTACTGGCCGCAGGGCGTTTCCATTCTCCCTTAGGCAACTGGAACCGTGCCTACCATCATGGCGCAATACTACAGGACACGGTATCACGTCCTTTCTTTTTAGAATTTGAAGACAACGACAATGGTATTTTACCGGTTCATATTGTTGGCTTAAAGGCAAATGGTAATTTTACTGTCGATAGTGGCGACATCAGTTACGAACTGGGCATCGCTAATGGTTCGTCACTGAATACTTCAACCGCCGGCTTTGCAGCAACAACGGCAAACAAACCTGAAATTGAAATTAATGCCGCTTCTGATGTAAACAACAACAAAGCAATCTTTTTGCGTACTCTATACAAACCCGACAACTACCCATTACAAGCCGCACTCTTTTTTATGAACGGCATCGTAGCAGAGTCAAATGGCACCGGATCAGCCGTTACAACCAAAGGCTCAGCCATTGTAGACCAGACTATTATTGGTTTTGACTTTACCTATGAAAGCGAAAATGGTTTTGATGTATTAGCAGAATATTACAACATTGAAAATACCAACAAGGTTGGCACAACAGGTACCTACACAGGCAAAGCCTATTATGTACAACTTGGCTACCAGTTTACAGAAACCCTCAAAGGCATTATTCGCTATGAAGATTTAAGTTTTAATACTAATGACAGCTACTTCAGGGTTTTAGCCACCGCAGAGACCAGCCACAATATACTTGCGCTTCGTTACGATATTGATGATACCAATGCACTAAAGTTTGAAGTGGACGCAGCGGATCTAAAAACAGGCACCGATACAACCACCTTTACTGTTCAATGGGCGTTCCTTATCCCTTAAACGTGTAAATATAAGGTTTTTTAGCAAACCGCTACTATTTTAACACCACCCTGACAGCCTCAATTTCCGAGGCTGATTTTTTAGGTGTATTTTCTTTTCCCTGCGCCTTGGCTTATACTAAAGACTTATTAACCACCCATAACCAATTATATATCGTCAACGGGATATGCACCCCGCTGACGACCAAAGGGGAGAGCTTCGCTTCTCCCCTTTGGAAACCCCAACAGTTTTGTGCCCGCCGCAAGCGGACGGGAAATTTAGATTAAAATGTATACACGCTGTCCCATTTGCAAAACAAACTTTACTGTTACCGAAGCACAACTGCAGGTTGCGCAAGGTAAAGTACGCTGTGGTTCCTGCAAAAATGTTTTTAATGCACGTCAGCATATTCACTACCGTTCTGCTGCATCAACTGCCGTTAAGAACAGCCCGAAACAAAGCACCGCACCTTCGGTAAGCAAGCAAGAATCGCCTGCATCAAGCATAAAACAAACAACTCCAGAAACTGAGCCAACTGCCAGTAAAAAAGCCACTCAACATTCCGATATTGATGCTATTTTTAATGCTCTCGATTCTCAATTGACCAGTGGTACCTATATTGATATTGCACAACCGGTTGACACCGATATTCGCGAAGCCGACTTTGATGATAACGATGCAGCTGAAGCAGCCATTACCCAACAGCCCATTATTGAAGATAGCAGTGAACCCGACCTGGATCTGAAATCAGACGCGAACTGGGACTTAAGTCTGGATGACGATACAAAAGAACCGGACAACGAAGAAGCCCCCCCTTCATCAACCGACCACCCCGGGCTATTAAATGCCTTCGATAATATTAAAGCCAACCATACTCAAACTAAGGGCTCGGCTAAAACACCCAAACAAAAACCACCTGAACAAGACAGCCCGCAGCATACCTTTGATTTTGTTAGTTTGGCAGACGAACCCAATCTGTCCCCTGAAGATGAAAAACAATTTTCAGCCGTCAATAAACCACTCGATACAAAAACAGATGCCCACTTTAAAAAACAAAATGAAAATGCAGCACTGCATGCGGCAATTGACAACATTATTAAAGTTGACAGCAAAATAACAACACCGTTTGAAGAACAGGATGAACACCATTTTGTTATTGAAATGGACAACCAACCCGATGTTGAACTGGTCGGCGAGAATGATATTGATAAATTATTTGCCAGCACTGACAGCCTGAAAATGTCGGACCTGAAATTTGACAAGTACTTAACAAACAATCAAACAGAAGAACCGATTTCAATCCTGGGCGAGAACAACAGACATAATAACCCTGAAGCGGAAATTGAATTCGAAACAGATTCCAATAGCACCTCAGACGATGCATTGCCGGAACCGGAACAGGATCAATATAGCGAAACAGCCTTTAACCAACAAGTTGAAGAACAACTTAAACCCGAAAGTCTTGAAGCAGAAAATTTTAATAACGATGATGGCTTTAATGAAAATGATTTTGATTCTAACAGCGTCGCCTCAAAGATAGACAACAACAACTTTGATATTGAAGAAGAAATTGTTCTCGCCAGCCCGGATGAAAAGGAAACAAGCATTCCGCATCGGTTACGCGATGCTATTACTTCTTTTGACCAACAAAAACCCCCGCTCAGTACCGCCAAACGTACCGTATATTCCCTTGCCAGTGTTCTTCTTGTTCTGCTGTTGGCGATACAACTGGTTTTATTTAAAAGCACCGCACTGGCAAACAGCATTCCTGCTTTGCAGCCCTTACTTACATCGCTATGCAGCAGCTTGCCCTGCCGCTATACCGGCAACCATAATAGCAAGCAGATAAAAATTGTTAGCCGCGATGTACGCCTGCACCCTAAAATTAAGG
>VAPL010196458.1_pt1 | contig 15676 bp, 14 predicted proteins | sample 3395061 | NCBI WGS metagenome assembly VAPL01 (sample SAMN08290444, study PRJNA428436) | hydrothermal vent metagenome | isolation source: Deep-sea hydrothermal vent chimney 2 | place: Pacific Ocean: Juan De Fuca Ridge | depth 2182 m m | reverse complement strand
TAGCCATGTAGCCATGTAGCCATGTAGCCATGTAGCCAAATCATTTTTCTTAAAAAGAATGCAATATTTGTACCATGTTTTTAACGCACCATTTTCAATTACTACAAGCTGCATCAGTAAGCAATTAACAGATAATATTGACGAGGTATCGTCATATGTGACAAGATTTTGACACTTTTTTAAATACGCCAACCATTAAGTTATGTTTAACACGAGCAAAATCAATCAATTTTTAATTAGCCAATCTCACCGCGTCCTAGCGCTAATGTTATTAAGCTTGCATGTGTTTTTGGTTCTAGATAATGACATCAGCACCTTTAACCGTGCATTTTTCTTATGTTCATATGGCCTATTTTTAATTTGGCAGCCTTTTTGGCAAGGGTCAGAAAAATTATCAAGAACGAGTGTCTTTATTTTCATCAGCTTTGCCTGGCTGGCCTTTTATTTTGTTAATTGGTGGATAGCGGCACTATGGTTATCAGTGCTGTTAGGCTTACTTGGCGGCCGGATGTTTTCAGACGAACCTAAGTCAAATCGGATTATTAACATACTGGCCGCAAGCTACTTATTGGCCATGCAGCTACTTTGGGTAGTACCAAAACTACTCAATGTATCTGCCGATTTAGAAGCTGCTAATTTTGCTATCACCTACCTCATCCCACTATTACCTATCGCCATATTGTTTCTAAATAATCAAATCACTAAAACCACGCAAGCCCCTATGGTTGATTTTTTCTATACACTCATTATTACGCTAATTTCCATCATTATGGTGCTGGCCAGTTATGCAATCGGCAGTCAACATCAAGTAGACTACCTCCAAGTGTTATTTATAACCATCTTCGGCATTGCATCATCTTTGCTTATGTTTAGTTTTTTATGGAAACCAAAAACTCGATTCTCAGGCATTGAGCTACTCATGTCTCGATATCTATCTAGCGTCGGTATGCCATTTGAAGAATGGGTTAGAAACATCTCCAATTTAGGGGCTATTGAGTCAAATGCAAATGGCTTTGTTGAAGGCGCTATGCAAGAAATGCTTAATCTACCTTGGGTTTCAGGCGTCACATGGTCTGCTGATAACGCTGAAGGGGAAATCGGCACGCATTCTCAGCATACCAATAACTTTAACTCTAACGACTTGCAAATGACATTGTATTCACGCTGGGAAGTTTCACCAGCCCTATATGTTCACATTAAACTATTAACACAAGTGATGGGTGAGTTTTACGACGCTAAGCGTCGAGAAGAAACCATGCGCCAAAATGCTTATATGCAAGCGTTTTATGAAAGTGGCTCGCGCCTAACGCATGACATCAAAAATATTTTGCAATCTGTGGGCACATTGGTATCAGCAGCCGAGGAAAAAGAAAAGAAAGATGACGACGCCTTACTAAAATTAATTCGACGTCAATTACCAATGCTTAATCAGCGTATCGGCGCAACATTAAACAAACTGCTGGCACCTGGAGAAGAGAAAAAAAGAGTTGAAAAAATTTCAGCTTGGTGGAAAGCGCTACAACTACGCCACCATCAAGCACATATTGAATTTATAGCAAACGTCTTACCGCCACTGGATATTAATGCAGAAGTACTTGATAGCGTCATCGATAATTTAATCAGCAATGCCACAGAAAAAGCCAAACACGAACCAAACACACAAATAACAGTTGCACTTTATCAGTCATCAGACAATGGCTTTAGCATTGATGTGACTGATACAGGAAAAGCAATAAACGCTAACGTTGTCCAAGATTTATTTAAAAAGCATATCTCTTCACAAAATGGTATGGGTGTAGGGTTATACCACGCAGCGCATGACGCCAAGCAGGCAGGTTACGCGCTTAGCTTAGCCAGTAACGAAACAGAAGCTGTTTGTTTTAGATTGGCATTAAAGACTAATTAGCAGATTATCTTAGGCCTTGGATGTAATCAGCCACCGCCTGCATTTCTAACTCAGTCATTTTTACCGCAATAGCTTGCATCATCGCTGCATTAGCACGTTCGCCTGTGCGAAACGATTTAAGTTGCTGATAGCTGTAATCTGCATGTTGTCCAGATAAGCGTGGAAAACGCTTAGGAATACCTTCTCCATTTGCGCCGTGACATGCTGCGCAAGCAGGTACTTGTGTCGTCGCAATGCCACCTCTATAGATTTTTTCACCTAATGAACCTACACCATTGGTTTTTGCCTTCGCTAATTGTGGCACTTGCGCAGCATAATAATCCGCAAGATTTTTCATCTCTTCAGTCGTTAAATTTGCAACCATGCCACGCATGACCACATTAGCGCGTGTATCGTCTTTAAAGTTCTTCAACTGCTTTAACAAATAAGCTGCCTGCTGGCCTGCTAATTTAGGGTTCAGTGTAATACTGCTGTTACCATCGCCGCCATGACACGCCGCACAAATAGTTAGCGCAGTCTTCTCAGCGGCACCACCTAATGGTGTGACATCATCTGCCGCAAAGGCTGAAAACGTGAAAAAACAGGATAGTAATAAGAGGGGGAATCTAACAGACATACGCACTCCATTGCACTGAAACGATTTAATTTAGATTGATATTTTATCAAAATTCACTTGTTCGTGATAGCATTTGCGCCTTAACCGACTTAAATACAATCACCTAATGTCATTATTTCAAAACGCCACCTTTTTTATCTCAGCTCATCAGCTGAGTGATTTACCACCCGCCAATGGTGTAGAAATAGCCTTTGCTGGCCGCTCTAATGCGGGAAAATCAAGCGCACTTAATACCTTAGCTAATCACAACCGACTAGCCTATGTGAGTAAACAGCCGGGCCGTACACAACTTATTAATTTTTTTAGTTTAAATCCTGATAAAGGTAACGACCAGTTTTTAGTAGACTTACCAGGCTACGGCTACGCAAAAGTGCCTGAGGCGATACGCAATCACTGGAAAACAGTTTTATCGAGCTACTTAACTGAACGTAGCAGTTTGGCCGGCCTAGTCTTAGTGATGGATAGCCGCCATCCATTAACACCGCTTGATAAACAAATGTTAGATTGGTTTTGTTTTAGCGGCAAACCTGTCCATATTTTACTGACCAAGTCAGACAAGTTATCACGTAACACAGCTATTCAGACACTATCTAAAGTACGTAAAGAAGTGAATGCAACATGGCAAAACTGTACCATTCAATTGTTTTCTAGCTCAAAAAAGCAAGGCGTACAAGAAGTTGAAAAAACAATTGGTCACTGGCTAGATAACAAGCCACTAGATACGGGTAAAGACCAAATCCCAGACGCCGTGACCTAATTTAATACCGCGATCTTCAAATTTAGTGAGTGGACGATACGCTGGCTTTTCTGCATAGCCCTCAACCGTGTTATTAAGTTGAGGCTCCGCCTTAAGCACTTCCAAAATCCACTGGGCATAGTCCTCCCAATCGGTTGCCACATGCAAATAGGCACCAGGTTTCAATTTCCCGCATAGCAATTTAACAAATGCTGATTGTATTAAACGTCGTTTATTATGTCGTTTTTTGTGCCAAGGGTCAGGGAAAAAAATATGCACTCCATCCAAACTAGCCTCTGGCAACATATGCTGTAGCACTTCTACTGCATCATGTTGAACAATGCGGATATTTTCAAGTGCTTGCTCCTGCATGCGAATAAGTAACGCACCTACGCCAGGTGTGTGCACTTCCACAGCAAGAAAATCTTTATCCGGTAATGTTGTGGCTATTTTTGCCGTGGTTTCACCCATACCAAAACCGATTTCTAAAATTTTATCTGAATCATCACGACCAAATGCCTGCTCTAAATCAAGCTTGTTTTTACTGTAATCAATACCGAATGTTGGCCAATCATTTTCTAATGCCCGTTCTTGGCCTCGTGTTAGCCGGCCTTGGCGTAAGACAAAACTGCGAATACGACGATGTAAATGGTTGGCTTGTTTTTCTGTCTCTGTCATGGGCGAGATTATACTAGAGTGTATGTGCCTTATCTCCGTTAGAAAAACCAATTAAAGCTGTATCCATATTTTTACTCAAAGCAATCACTTTAAACAGTTCGCCCATTTCAGCAGGTGACAGCAATTTTTGTACTGCAGCAGCTAGTGGCGCATAGGCAACAATATCTTCTGTCGACGTTTCTGCCAACAGATCCAACATGCCACAATTGATTAAAAAATGCGCTTGATTACAATAACCATCTAAAGTTAAACCACAATCAAGACCGGCTTCGGCAATCGCCGTAAAATTGACATGTGCAGTGATATCTTGCAAACCAATATTAAGTAAAGGATTGCTATGGGCATAGTGTTGAAAATGGCACATCAAGGTGCCGCGGTCGCGCTGTGGATGATAGTACTCTTGTACAGAAAAACCATAATCCAACATGATGATGGCACCGTGCTCCAGTATATCAGCCAGGCTATTGATAAAACCTGTTGCTGCAGGGCAGACTTCTGTTAAATAATCATTGGGTAAGTTAAGCGCCTGTACAAATCGATGTATGCCCTCATCTTGCAGCGGTTTATCCTGCCACACAAAATCATCTTCAAACGCAATGCCGCGCTCGTACAATACGTCATCATTTTTGACAACCAAACTAACAGGCATGGCATCCAACACTTCATTACCTAGTATTAGTCCTGTAAAACTTTCAGGCAAAGCATCCAACCACACCACGCGTGAAAATAATGCGGATGGAAGCTTCTTCTGTAAGGTTTTTTGCTGCTTCTCACGCAAGTAAGCACTAACTTCCAAGATGAAATACTGTGTTGGCAATTGGTTTAATTGTGAAAGTGCCAATAACAAATCAATCGCCATCTGACCTGTACCCGCACCTAACTCTAGTAAATTTCCTTGTGTGGCTTCTAGTACTTGAGCCGACTGTCTTGCCATTGTTTTTGAAAAAAGAGAAGTCATTTCAGGCGCCGTAATAAAATCACCACCCGTAACCACCTCGCTGGCCAGTTGTGTCGCGAACTTTTGTGCCCCACCGCTATAATAGCCCAAGCTCGGGGTATACAGCGCCATCTGCATAAAATCGGCAAAACTGATCCAACCATGACGCTGCATAATTTTTTGTCTTATGGCATTGCACAGTTGCTGGCTAAGCGCTAGGGACTGCGCTGAAGGAATAGGTAAAGCAGACATAAGCCATTATAATATTTTCAAACATAAGCGAGTATGTAATTGACTTCCGATTTGCAAAATAAAGTAATTTTAATCACGGGTGGCGCCAAACGAGTCGGTGCTGCAATTTGCCGTGAGCTACATGCACATGGTGCGCAGCTACTCGTTCATTACAACACCTCTAAACAAGAAGCAGAAACGCTACAGGCCAAACTTAATTCACAGCGTGCGAATAGTGTTGCCATCATTCAAGCCAACTTATTAGAGATTGATACACTAGGCGCATTAGTCGACTCTGCTATCGAGCACTTTGGCAAGCTTGATGGTTTAATCAATAACGCCTCATCTTATGCCCCCACTAAAATAGGTGAAATTAATGAAGAAAATTGGCACAATTTAGTTGGTAGCAACCTAAAAGCACCGATGTTTCTTGCGCAAGCTGCTGCAGACCAGCTCATCAAAAATCGCGGCTGCATTATTAACATTACCGATACGCATATCGAACGACCCAAAAAAGACTATATTGTTTATAGCGTAGCAAAAGCTGGCTTAGTGACACTGACTAAATCATTGGCACAAGAACTTAGCCCTGAGGTGCGCGTAAATGCCGTAGCACCTGGTCCTGTCATGTGGCCAGAGAATAATCCGCAGTTTAATGAAACCTACCGTAAACATGTTATTTCCCAAACTTTACTCAAACGCATCGGTAATGCTACAGACGTAGCTAAAGCCGTTAAATTTCTGATTGCTGATGCACCTTTTATTACTGGCCATGTACTCGCCGTTGATGGTGGCCGATCAATCAATCTATGAAACAAACGTCATCCATCAAACATTTACCCAGTAACGCCTCTGCCAACTTTATTCGCTTACGTAACAGCCTCATCTCATCTACAGGCAAAGCCATCAGCAATTACAAGATGATAGAAGAAGGTGACACTGTGTTAGTTTGCATGAGCGGCGGCAAAGACAGCCACGCCATGTTGATGGTTCTGCTAGCTTTACAAGAACGCGCACCGATTAATTTCAAGTTAATCGCCATGAACCTAGATCAAAAACAGCCAGGCTTTCCAGCAGATGTGCTACCTAACTATTTTGAAAAACTAGGTATTGATTATCGTATCGTTAATGCAGATACGTATTCTGTTGTAAAAGAAAAAATACCCGAAGGTAAAACCACTTGCTCACTTTGCTCACGCCTACGCCGTGGCATTATTTATACTACTGCAAAAAAATTAGGGGCAAATAAAATCGCGCTAGGTCACCACCGAGATGATATTGTTGAAACGCTATTTTTAAACATGTTTTTTGGGGCGAAAATGAAAGCAATGCCACCCAAACTGGCCACCAATGATAAAGAAAATATCGTCATTAGACCATTAGCCTATTGCAGTGAAAAAGATATTGCGAGTTACGCTCGTCAAATGAATTTTCCAATTATTCCTTGCAACTTATGTGGCAGCCAAGAGAACTTACAAAGACAAAAAATAAAAGACATGCTACAACATTGGGAACATGAACAACCTGGACGCATTAATAATATTTTTCGCGCTATTTGCAATGTCGAGCCATCTCATTTAGCTGATTTCAATTTATATGATTTTAAAAGCTTATCGCAAGCCAAAATTTCGGATGACGACCCATTATTTGACGACATCAGCAATGAAAGCCAAGCTCTCAGCATCAGTGATGATGATGGAAAACACATCGCATTTATGCGAAATTAACATTTATTATCAATCTTTTACAGATGCTATGTTGTGCAATTGCACAATTGCTTGCTATTATCTAGCCAAATTAATCATTAACGCATCTTAAATTTTCTACTAAAACATGTCTAAACTACTGATTGTTGAATCACCATCTAAAGCCAAAACACTCAAAAAATATCTTGGGAGTGATTTTGAAGTATTAGCCACTTATGGGCATGTGCGAGATTTGATTCCCAAAAATGGCGCAGTTGATCCTGAAAATGCATTTGCAATGAAGTACGATATCATTGCACGCAACTCAAAACATGTGGATGCTATTGCTAAAGCAGTCAAAACCGCTGACGCTATCTATCTCGCAACCGATCCGGACCGCGAAGGCGAAGCTATCTCTTGGCATATTGCAGAAATCCTAAATAGCAAAAAACTGTTAAAAAATAAACTACTTAAACGTGTTGAATTTAACGAAATCACACAAACAGCAGTTCAACATGCCATTGATAATCCACGTGATATTGCCATGAATTTAGTCTATGCACAGCAAGCGCGTCGTGCATTGGACTATTTAGTCGGCTTTAACCTATCACCGCTTTTATGGAAGAAAATTAGACGTGGTCTTTCAGCAGGCCGTGTACAAAGCCCTGCTTTACGTTTAATTGTAGAACGCGAATTGGCGATTGAAGCATTTAATAGTCAAGAATACTGGAGTATTCACTTAGATGCCTTAAAAACAAACCATCGCTTCAATGCGAAACTGATTTTATTAAACGGCAAAAAAATTGAACAATTTACGGTAGTCAACCATGACCAGCAAGCAGAAATCGTGGGCCAACTCTTATTAGCTAGCGCTGGTAAAACAACGATTTCACGTGTCGAAAAGAAACAACGTAAACGTAGTCCCGCGGCGCCATTTACCACATCAACGCTGCAACAGGAAGCCGTGCGTAAACTAGGCTTTACAACCAACCGTGCCATGCGTGTTGCACAACAGCTTTACGAAGGTATTGATGTTGGGAAGGGTACTGTTGGCTTGATTACTTATATGCGAACTGACTCATTTAGCTTAGCCGCTGATGCAATCAGACAAATACGTAATTATGTTAAAACTAATTTTGATGCGGATTACTTACCAAAATCCCCTATCACGTACAAAACCAAAGCTAAAAATGCACAAGAAGCGCACGAAGCTATTCGCCCGACAGATGTTTCTCTGGTTCCAACTAAACTTCGTCAATATTTAAATGACGAGCAATTCAAACTCTATGAAATCATTTGGAAACGTACCGTAGCATGCCAAATGTCGCCAGCAAAATTCGATGCTGTTAGTGTTGATTTAAGCGTAGGCTCGGATGCCAATTTATTCCGCGCAAGTGGCCAGACACTGGTTTTCCCTGGCTTTATTGCTGTGTATAAAGAAGGTACTGATGGCACGGATGATGACAAAGAGGCTAAATTGCCGCACTTAGAAACAGGCGAGATACTCAGCGTAGAAAAGATTTACGGTGAACAACACTTTACTGAACCACCACCACGCTACAGTGAAGCCAGCTTAGTTAAAACACTAGAGGAATATGGTATTGGCCGTCCTTCTACTTACGCTAACATTATCAGTACATTACAAGATCGAGAATATGTACTGTTAGAAAAAAAACGGTTCACCCCTACTGATGTAGGCCGCGTCGTCAATAAATTTTTGACTGAGCACTTTACACGCTATGTTGATTATGACTTTACCGCTAAATTAGAAGATGCATTAGATAATGTAGCAAGCGGCGAGCGCGACTGGATACCGCTCATGGAAGAGTTTTGGCAAGACTTTAACCAACAAGTCATTAGCAAAGCCGATGTTGACCGCCCAGGCAATGAACTGATTGATGAGAAGTGCCCTAAATGTGGTGAGCAATTACAAAAACAATTGAGTCGCTACGGTACATTTATTGGTTGCACTGGCTACAATAACGAGCCCAAATGCGACTATAAACGTAGTGTAGATGGCACTGCCAACGCAGGTGCAGACCCAGTATTAATCGGCACACACCAAGAAACCGAAAAAGAAATGTATCTAATGAACGGCCCTTATGGTCCTTATGTACAGCTAGGAATGCCCGTTGAAGGTGACAAGAAAAAACCAAAGCGTGTCAGCATTCCAAAAGATATATCACCTAACGATATAAATAGTGAAACGGCTCATATGTTACTTTCACTCCCTCGTGATTTAGGACAGCACCCAGAAACCGGTAAAAAAGTGATTGCCAATATCGGGCGTTTTGGCCCCTATGTAAACCACGACGGTAAGTTCAAATCTATCCCTAAAACCGATAGCGTATTTACCATTGATTTAGAAGCGGCGGCTGTCTTAATTGCACAAGCCAACAAAGGCCCCGCACCAATAGCAGACTTAGGCGAGCACCCCTCTGGTGAAGGCCGCGTTGAAGTCTATGATGGCCGTTACGGACCATACGTACAACATGCTAAGATTCGTGCCACACTACCCAAAAGCATTACACCAGAGGAATTAACATTTGATGAAGCTATTATATTATTAGAAGAAAAAGCAGCGAAAGGCGCTCCCGCTAAAAAAACGGCAGCAAGAAAGAAAACGCCTAGTAAGAAAGCTGCAGCCAAGAAAGTCTCTGCAAAAAAGACCTCGCGCAAAAAGGCAACTGCAAAGAAAGCAGCTAAATAATATTTTAACCATTCAAATTGATTAAGAAACGGTTCCGCTAGCTACCTTTGCAGGCTCCTCCACTACCTCAATAGTTTCAATCTTGCCATTGGCAGTTTCTATCGCACTATTGTATTCCATCCATTTTCTGACACGGTTTGCGTCTCCTATTCTGTTATATCGTCCACTTGAGTCTAAAAAAACCAAAATCATCGGTTGCCCCGATATAATCGTTTGCATCACCAAACAGCGACCTGCCTCAGATATAAACCCTGTTTTTGATAAGCCTATTTCCCACTCATCTTCGCGCACTAATGAGTTTGTATTTTTAAAATTAATGCTGGCTTGTTGCCCCTCTACATAGACTTCATAAGAAGGACTCGTCGTTGCCCATCGGATTTCAGGATACTGATAGGCCGTTTGCACTAATATTGCCAAATCTGCTGCTGTAGAAATATTACCGCTATCCAAACCTGTCGGCCCTGAAAATTTAGTGCTATTCAACCCCAATAAACTCGCTTTCTCATTCATTGCCTGTATAAATGCAACTTGACCTCCTGGAAAATTACTCGCTAGGGCATATGCAGCGCGATTTTCAGATGCCATTAATGCCAACTGCAACATGTCACCACGGCTAAGGTTAGCACCTACTTGCAATCTTGAGCGTGTACCTTTAATCGTATCTACATCTTGTTCTGAAATAATAATTTCTTCATCTAATGGTTGTTGTGCATCTAGCACAATCATTGCTGTCATTAATTTTGTGATTGAGGCAATTGGGCTGCGTCTAGTAATGTTTTTTGAATAAACGACATCTCCCGAATCTTGGTTAATAATCAGTGCTACGTTAGATGCCAATTGCAGATCACCACTACCATCATAGTTTTCACCCAATTCTATTGATTTTTGCTTAGCTGCTCGTTGACGACGTAACTTAATTCTTGCTGCACGCGAACTTCTACGTTTTTTTACACGACTCGACTTTTTAGCTAAGTAAGTTTTTTGATTTGAAAAATCAGATTGCTGTGCGACAACATTGTTAGCAAACTCATCATTTTCTGCTATTTGCTGACCAGCCAACAGTTGTACTGGCATGAGCCCAAACACTATAGCTGCAAAAAATAGTACGTATTTTTTTACAAAACTTTCCATAAACAGACAATATTTCCACTTGTATTTGAAATAATATTATATAGATAATATTTATTAGTCAATAACTTAGCGCTCACTTATAAAATAATTATTAACAATGTGTTGTTTTCAACACAGCTAGCTATTGTTTATGAGAGAATAATAATACTAATTTTTATACAATTTTAATACTGATGATGAAAATACCACCTGCATTACATTACACTGCTGAACACTTATGGGTAAAACAGGCAGATGATGGGAACTGGCTTGCAGGTATTACAGATTATGCACAAGATTTACTAGGTGATATCGTTTATATAGAACCGCCCAAAGTTAATGACACATTAACGAATGGTAAACCATGCGGCATCGTAGAATCAGTAAAGACGGGCTCAGACTTACATGCACCAATGGATGGCGTTGTTACAGAAATTAATGAGGTATTATTAGGCGCACCTGAGGATATTAATGACAAGCCTTACGATGCCTGGATATTTAAATTTAAACCTACTAATACAAATGAAACCAGCCACTTTTTAAGTGCAGAGGCTTATAAGAAGTTAGTAGATGACGCTTGATATTTAAGGAAGTACAAATTCAACCTTAAGCAGCAACGCTTGTATATCTGCCGTTAGCTTTTGGCGCAAGGCCTCCTCTACAATCGGAATGGTACTTTCCAATACTTTTTCTACATTTTCACTGAGTATCTGCTGTACTTGAGGCAAGTCACCATTGAGTTCGGCTAAAAAGCTATCTTTAATCTGCTGCGTTTGTTCTAACATTTCGTCATTAAATTTAACTTTTATCCCATCCATCATCGTTTCAAAAATTCTTGGCATGGCCTCGTCCAAATCTTTATTAATTTGCGCTACTGCTGCGATTTGCGCATTTTTCTGGATACCAAGCATCGTTTCTTGCATCGTCATTTCAGTATTATTAATCAGCTCATCTAAAGTAGCCGTAAGTGAATTGTTAACTTCAGTTTTAAGTTCAGAAAGTGCCTTATCTTGCAGTGATTGTACATATTCTTCAAGTGTATTTTCTACATGCTCTTTATGAATTGCTAATTGAGAATCAAGGATTTGTGTGTGCTCTTCGACCGCATCCTTAGTACGCTGCTGATACGACCCCACCTCAGCATCAAGTAACTGTGCTAACTGCTCTTGTTGCTCCGCTAACAGCTTAGCCTGCGTTGCTTGCAAGCTAGACTCCAACGCTTTTTCACCATCCTCGCTCGCAGTCGTTAATTGCGCTTGCAATGACTCACTAAGCTGGGCTTGATGTTCAGCAATCGCACCAGTCTTATAAGCCATCATTTCTTCTTTTAGCTCTTGTAAAACATGTACGCTGAGTTCACCTTGTACCTCACCAACCTTGACATTTATATCATCGACTGTTTTCGAAACCACGTCCTTAGAAAGGTCAGACAAAGATGCATCAAACTTTGTTATTGCCTCATTTCCGGCCAATAATAATTTTTCGGATAAATCAATTTCTGCTAAATTAACACTTTGCTGATACATCGCTGGTAGCTCAGTTTTAAAATCAGCTTTTGTTTTATCGATAAAGTCTTTAGTGGCACCTACAATTGAATGTTGCGAATTTTCCATTTCGGCTCGCATAGATTCCAACACATCATTTTTAATTTCTTCACGCAAACTTTCTGATACCGACTGCCTAACATCTTCTTCTATTTTTGGGTATAGCTGCCCAATTACTTTGGCGATTAACTCAGGCGTTATATCGGCATCGCTAGTATTTTGCGTAGGTATTTTAACCTTATTTTTTGTTGGCTGATAAACTTCAGTCAGTACTGGGATTTTGTTTTCTGCCAAAATATTCTCTACTTAATTTAATTTAAACAACTGCTCGGCTTGTCACGCTTAATGCATCAATATGTTTAATTTCATAACCTCTATCTCGGTAAAATTGATAACGTACTCTTGCAGCAACTTTATCGTCCTCATTATTACCAACTATTTCTATTAGTTGTCTAAAACGACTAAATGCTGTTGGCTGCTGTTGTATAAGGTTAATCAAAATATCATCTTGAGACAACTCTTTTTGCCGCCAATCAATGACTACCGGCGTTTCTGCTGCATGCTGATGCGATGCAATAACATTTGGAATAAAGCTTCTTTTATCGGCTTCCCATAAAGCTGAACAAATCTTACTAGCAGTCACTTCATTTTCAGATAAAACCGTAATCAAATGTCGCTTTTGAAGCGCTTCTTGCATCAAATTGAATAAAATCTGCTGCTTGTTAACAACATTTGAATAAAAAGTTACACGCGTCATTTAGTGGTTAATTAATTTCTGCGCGTTTAATTAAAAACTTTGTTAACAAGGGCACAGGCCGGCCAGTACTGCCTTTATCTTTACCTGATTTCCAAGCGGTACCGGCAATATCCACGTGCGCCCAATCATATTTTTTGGCAAAACGGGACAAGAAACAAGCCGCCGTAATGCTCCCTGCTGGACGTCCTCCAATATTGGCCATGTCAGCAAAATTACTATCAAGCTGATGTTGATAATCTTCATGCATCGGCATATGCCAAGCACGGTCATGTGCATCTTCACCTGCTGCTACCAGCTCTTTTGCTAGTGCATCTTGGTTACTAAACACAGCACTAATATGATGCCCTAACGCAATGACACAGGCGCCTGTCAAGGTTGCCACATCAATAACAGCGCTTGGATTAAAACGTTCTGCATAAGTCAGTGCATCACACAAAATTAAACGACCTTCAGCATCTGTATTTAAAACTTCTATGGTCTGACCAGACATACTGGTCAATATATCCCCTGGCTTAATCGCTTTGCCACTTGGCATATTGTCGCAGGTTGGCACAATTGCTACTACATTGATCGGTAAATTAAGTTCTCCTATTGTTTTAAAAGTACCTAATACGCTTGCAGCACCACACATATCGTATTTCATTTCATCCATGGCAGCCCCTGGCTTAAGAGAAATGCCACCAGTATCAAATGTAATGCCCTTGCCGACTAACACGACAGGTTTTTGACCTTTCTTACCCTTGTTGTGTTGCAACACAATAAAACGTAACGGCTCATCGCTACCTTGCGCAACGCCTAAGAAAGAACCCATACCTAACTTTTCGACATCTGTACGATTGAGTACATCCACCTTGAAGCCATAATCTTTAGCAAGTTGTTTTGCTTGTTTACCCAAATAAGTTGGCGTACAAATATTTGGTGGCGCATCGCCTAAATCTTTTGCTAAAGCCACGCCACTAGCAATGGCTAAACCCTGTTTCAGGCCAGATTTAGCCATTGCTATATTTGATGATTCTACATAGACAGTCATTTTCTTAAGCGGAATAGCGGCAGTCTTTTTCAATTTAATTGCATACACCTGATGAATGGCATCTAACACCACTTCAACCAAATTTGACACCATGCCTTGTGTTGTAGATTGTTCAATCGACACTTCAGGCAAATAGAATCCCACATTCTTTATGTGAGCAGGAAACGCTTTTACTGCCGCACGTACCGCCTTGCGATATTGTAATTCAGAAAACTTTGCCTCCTTACCAAGGCCTACTAACAAAATACGCTTAGCACTAATGTTCTCTATTTGTTGCAACAATAAAGTTGAAGCTAGTTTTCCTTCTAAGTCGCCACTCTTTAGCACTGCGCTAATCGCTTCATTCGATGCACTATTTAAACTTTCCGCCGCATCTGACAATTTTTCACCTTCAAACACACCTACAATTAAACATTCTGACTGTTGTTTTTCAGGATTACCGCTTTTTATGCTAAATTCCATATCTTAATTCCTTATATCTAAATTACTTATTTAACTAACCTATAAATTATGCTGTGTTTTGACTTGAAAACAAAGCACAATATTCAAATTGAAAATATTTAAAAAATCATTATCGCAAGAACTCATTCACACTGCTGGTGCAATGTTCTTAATACTCATTGGCATTGTGGTTGCGCAACGCGCTGGCTTTCTTGTCGGTAGTGCTGCAAAAGGCTGGATTCCAAATGACGCCATCACAACCATGTTGGGGTTTAGCTTAATTAAATTTCTACCAATGATTTTATCACTAACCATCTTTTTAACTGTATTGCTAACGCTCACGCGCTGGCACCGTGATTCAGAAATGGTTATTTGGTTTACAGCAGGACTTGGCATTACTCAATGGATACGCCCCATTTTGAATTTTGCGATGCCTGTCATATTAGCCATTGCCCTACTAAGCTTTTATATGATGCCTTGGGCAACTCAAAAAATTGAGGATTACAAAATACAACTTAAAAGTCGAGATGAAGTGGCTACCATTAGCCCAGGTGTTTTTAAAGAATCAAATGATGGCGAACGCGTTTACTTTGTAGAAGGTTTTGATGAACTAGGCAATGTTGTTAAAAACGTTTTTATGCAATCGATACAACACCAAAAAACAGGGATCATTGTGGCCAGCCAAGGCAGCCGATTTAAAGCAGAAAATGGTGATAATTTCGTCTTATTAGAAAAAGGCCGCCGCTATCAGGGAAAGCCCAATACTGCTGAAATTTCTACGACAGAATTTGAAAGCTATGCTATTCGCATGGAAACCAAAGAAGTCGCCCGCCCGCCATCTAAAGTTGACACACTACCTACCCAAGCATTATTAGATAGTAAGAACCCAAGAGAAAAAGCCGAATTACAGTGGCGCTTAGCGATCCCCATCTCAGCAATCGTGCTCGTACTATTGGCTATCCCCTTAAGTTTTGTAGATCCACGCGCTGGACGTTCTCTTAATTTAATGTTTGCCATCTTTATTTTTATTATTTATAACAACATATTAAGTATCTTTGAAGCATGGGTGACCCAAGGTAAAATTAGCACACTGATTGGCCTTTGGCCTGTGCATCTATTATTTGTCCTACTCGCACTATATTTATTTCATCACCGCTCAAATCTAAAACCATTACTACCCAACTTTATTACTCATTTATGGCCTCGTAGTTTAAAAAAAATAAAGAGCCAACTTAAATAATGCGCATTCTTAACCGATACTTCTGGCAAGAAACAAGCATCACAATTTTAATGGT
>VAPL010043664.1_pt1 | contig 15698 bp, 11 predicted proteins | sample 3395061 | NCBI WGS metagenome assembly VAPL01 (sample SAMN08290444, study PRJNA428436) | hydrothermal vent metagenome | isolation source: Deep-sea hydrothermal vent chimney 2 | place: Pacific Ocean: Juan De Fuca Ridge | depth 2182 m m | reverse complement strand
TCCAGCACCATGCTGGTCTACAGCACCGGCGAGGGGGTCCACGGATTTACCCTGGATCCCAGTGTCGGTGAGTTTTTTCTCTCCCATCCCGATATCCGGATCCCGGAACGCGCCAAATATTACAGTGTCAACGAGGCGTATACCAACTACTGGTTTGATGCCACCCGGCGCTATGTCTCTTATCTCAAGGAGATTGACCGCGAAAGCGGTCGTCCTTACAGCCTCCGTTACATCGGTTCCCTGGTGGCCGATTTTCACCGCAACCTGATCTCCGGCGGTGTTTTCCTCTACCCGCGGGACAAAAAGAATACGGATAAACCCGAAGGCAAGCTGCGCCTGCTCTACGAGGCGGCACCCATGGCCATGCTGGTCAAGGAGGCGGGCGGCCTGGCCCTGACCGATGACGGCAGGGATATCCTGGAGATTGAACCCACGCACTTGCATCAGCGCGTACCGCTCATCATCGGCAACCGGAAGGATGTTGAAATGGCCCGGAGTTTTTTTGTCGCCTAAAGGGGGATTCGGGGGATTCCGGGCGCGGCTCAGGCCTGCTGGTAAGCCGGGCTCCGGGATGGAGCGATGACGCTACGGTTATCGGCGGTCTTGGCCGGGTGTGGGCCGAGATTCAGTTCCGCGATCTTGGCCAGGACCTCGGCGGCGGGCAGGGGCGGACTCAGGTAGAAGCCCTGGGCCATCTCGCAATTAAGCTCAGTGAGCTTTTCCAGGGCCTCCCTGGTTTCGACTCCCTCGGCAACCACCTGCAGGTCCATGCTCCTGGCCAGATCAATGGAGGCCTGCACAATGGTCAGGTCGTTCTGGTTCTCCGCCATATCCATGATCAACGACTTGTCAATTTTGAGTTCGCAGCCCGGCAGTCGTTTAAGCAGGGCGAGCGACGAATAGCCGGTGCCGAAGTCGTCGATGGAGAGGTGAACGCCCAGTTCCCCGAGAGCGGTGATGGTTTTGAAGGCAAGTACGGGATCGACCATCATGCTGCTTTCCGTTATCTCCAGCGTGATGGTCTGGGGATCGATCTCCCATTTTTCCAGCAGGTTCTTGACATGGCCCGGCAGGTCCAGGTCATGCAGGACCTTGGTTGAGAGATTGATGGACACGGGAAGAAAAATGTCCCGCTTTTTCCACTCGGCCGACTGGGCAAAGGCTTTTTCAAGGACCTGGTAGGTCAAAAGGCGGATCAGCCCGGTCTTCTCGGCAATGGGAATAAAGTCGGCTGGTGCCGTTAGTCCCTTGCCGTCGGCCCGCGGCCAACGGACCAGGGCCTCGACCCCGCAGACCTGTCTGCTGATCAGGGAATACTTGGGCTGGTAGTGCAGCACCAGTTGCTCCTTCTTGAGTGCTTCCCGCAACTCCACTGTGAACATGAGGCGTTTCATGCTGTGGTCGTCCAGTTCCGCATTGTAGATGGAGTAAAAGTCGCCGCTGGTTTTTTTGGCGGCATAGAGGGCGATGTCGGCATGCTGCAGGAGGGTGTCGCTGTCGGTGCCGTGCCGGGGATAGAGGGCAATGCCGATGCTGACATCAATGCTCAGGGAGTTGCCTTCGACATGGAAGGGTTCTTCCATGGTCCGGGAGATCTTCTCGGCAATGTTGATCGCCTGCTCCAGTTCGACGCCGGGCAGGACAACGGCAAACTCGTCGCCGCCGAACCGGGCTATGGTATCGGCCTGACGGATGCATTCCCACATCCGCGGGGCAATCATCTGCAGGAGGTAATCGCCGTAAAAATGGCCCAGGGTGTCGTTAATCTCCTTGAAGCGGTTCAGGTACATCAGCAGGATGGCAATGGTCGTTTCGTCCCGATGAGCCTCCAGCATGGCCTGCTCGATTCGTTCATACAGAAGAATTCGGTTGGGCAGTTCGGTTAGTTCGTCATGCAGGGCGCGGTGTCGCTCCCGGTCCGCGATTTTTTTTATGCCTTTAAGCGTCTGCAGGCTGAGGCGGGCAACCAGGATAACAAAAATCCCGCCGGCCACCATAATAATGGAGATCAGGAGATCGTGTATCCGGGCCGGGCGGATGATAAGCAGGCTGCCGTAATAAAGATATCCGACCAGGAATAGAAGAATGAGCGCGCCGAGACAGCGCCAGGCAACACGATGTTTTTTCTCAAGGCCGCAGATCTGCTTGGTGGGTAAAATGGCTATCGAAAGACAGATGGTGCCGATTAGTATTAAGATGATGGTGACGAGTTTGATGGCCATGTCAATAAAAAAAGGTGAACAAAGTCCTGAATCCGTGAGCGTTCGAGGACGGTGCAGATGCAAGGCGGCAACGAGGTTGATTATCCTGGTGTGATATCAACGAGTTGCCAACGCGGCAGATGCGCCGTTATCGAACGCCCCGCAGGGCGGCGCGGTGAAATCGGAAAATATGTTTATTCAGCATATTAATACAAGGGAATCCATGTATTGCATGAAATATTCCTCAAGCCGTCACGGATTCAGAAGCACTTATCTATCTTGCATTCAACCATACTGTCTGCTAAAAAAAAAGCAAATAAAGAAGAATGGTAATCGCACCCGGCAGGGTGCCGTTTGAGTGAAAAAGACAAATTGTGCGACCGTACTGCAGGGAGATAAAAAAATGGGCGAAATTTTGCATTTTTTTTCCATGTATGGTTTAGTCTTTCAGAGAATTTGTTATGTTTCTATGGCCTTGCCGGGAAGCTCTGTTTGCGGGATGGGGGGCTCAGGTGGTCCTTGGACCTGTCAGGAAGATCAGGCTCGGCCAGTGGTGTTTTTGTTTTTTTCGGGAAGGTGTTTTGCAAGACGATCGGACATGGATTAAAAAAAGGATGAAAATGGAAAATCGGCGTGTTCTCCCGACCTGGGCCTTGATCATGGTTATCTTCAGTTTCGTTATCCTGCCGAGCCTCCCTGCCGGGGCCTATACCATCTTGACCCCGCCCACGGGGAAAAAATTGCTGGTTCGTGCCCGGCGCGGGGCTGCCAGCCTGGTTATCCAGGCCGCGGATAATGCCGAGCGCCGGTCATTGCAGGTCGGGAGGGTTACCGGCCGGCAGGGTACGGTCGAGCCCCTGGTCCCGGCCGGCTCGTGGCAGAAGGACGGTTCGTACTATGTCCATTATGCCCTGTCCCTGCAAAAGGGAATCAACACCTTCATCATCAAGCCCGGTGACAAAAAAGTTATTGTCCGGTACCGGCCCCAACCGACCATGCCGCCGTTTGGCTCGAGCGACTCCGGGGTCTATCTTTTTCACCGCAACAAGGTGGTGCCCGCGGCGTGCAGCGGCTGCCATGATCGGAAATTGTCGGCCGATTCCGGCCTGGAGATGAAAGAGCTCGAAAAGAATTCTAATTTTTCCCCGGTCTGTTTTTCCTGTCATCGCCGGTTGGTCAACGGCAGCAAGTGGCAGCACGGCCCGTCGGCCAACCTGGACTGCCTGGCCTGCCATCGCCGGGGTGAGGGCAACAAGAAACTTGCCGTGCCGACGGGCCGGGTACCCAATATCTGCTACCGGTGTCATGTCAACGAAAGAAAATGGAAGGCAAAGGCCTATATCCATGGTCCGATCCGGATCGGCGACTGCACGGTCTGTCACGATCCCCACGGCGCTAAGTATAAGTTCGAGCTGTGGGCGGACCCCAAGACCGGTCTCTGCGTAGCCTGCCACTCGGACAAGAAGCAAAGCGTGCAGAAAACCAAGGGGTTTCACCGCCACGGCATTATCGTTGGCAGTGGTTGCGGGGCGTGTCACGACCCCCATGCCAGTGACTATCCCTTCCAGCTTTACAAGCCCATAAACAATCTCTGCGCCGGCTGCCATCTCCGCCTGCAGGGAGTGACCAGCGGCCACCCGGTGGGCGGCCATCCCCTGTCGGGCAAGCCTGATCCCCGGCATAAAGGCCGCGAGCTTTCCTGCGCCAGCTGTCATAACCCCCACGGCTCGAACTATCAATATTTACTGATCGGAAGCCCGCTCGGCGGTAATGTCTGCACTAAATGTCATCATTAATGTCATGATGCGGCCCTTGCCGCTGTCGATTCTGGCGCTGTTCCTGGTCTTGGCGCCGGGCTCCGCCCGCAGTGGTGTGCGGCCGGCAGAGACGCCCGCTGCCGGGTCCGGCCCGGCGGCAGATGTCGCGGCCTCGGCTGAACATGCGCCTGCCGCCACCGGAGAGGCGCCTGCCGCCGGCCGGGAAAAAGAAGTCAATGGCCTCAACGGCCGGAAAAACAAAATTCAGGTCAAGGTCGTTTCAATCCTGACCAAGGATGAGAACGGCCGGGCAATCGGTTTCCCCGGAGCAATTTTCTATGACCGCCGGGCGCACGAAACCTACGTGGTGGTGGGCGCTGACGGCGGCAAGGTGGTAGTCTACGGAGCCAACGACTTTCCCGAGGTGGCGCTGGGCCGGGGCCGGGGCGCGGCTGCCCCCCGTGCGCTTTTCGTCGGCCGCGACAACCTGATCTATGTCTGCCAGGGACGGACCGCGACGGAACCGGCCCGGATCACTGTTTTCAACCAGGCATTTTTTCCGGTCAAGGAGTTTCCCCTTGTGGGCATGCCGGAGACGAAAAATTTTGTCCCCACCTCTATTGCGGTCAACCGGGCCGGCTTGATCTATGTGGCCGGGCTGAATAGCCGCGGCGTTCTGGTCCTGGATAAGGACGGCCAATTCTCCCACTGGTTGAAGCCTATGGACATGGTTCTTGACCAGGCCGCTCCTGTCGTGGCCGGCAAGGCGGCCGGCAATAAGGATAAATCCGGGCAGAAGGAGAAGGTTCGCCCGGAGCCGCAGGTTGACCTTTCGGGCCTGCCGGCGGAACTGCGGCCCCGGTCCGTCAAGGGCTATCCCCGGGTGAATGAGCCCGTGCTCGGGCCGGTGCAGGTGATTGATATCAAGATCGACTCCCATGGGGATCTCTTTCTTCTCAGTGAGGAAACCAGCAAGGTCTATGTCTATAATCCGTCCGAGGAACTGCTCTATTCGTTCGGCAAAAAGGGTGGTTCATTCGGCAAGCTGAGTCGTCCCCGGGGACTGGCCATTGATGAAAAAAGACAAGCGATCTTTGTGGCGGACTACATGCGCCATACCATCCTCATCTATGATATCAGCGGCAGGTTTATGTATGAGTTCGGCGGCATGGGCGTCAGCCCCGGTTGGTTCCGCTATCCCACCCGGCTGGCTCTGAACGGCGAGGACCAGCTTATGGTCGCCGATCTTTTTAACAAACGGGTCCAGGTCCTTGATGTCCGGTTTGCTTATAAGTTTCCACTTTTCCGGGTCCCGTTCGTTTTCGACAGGAGCCGGGATCAGGATGAACCCAGGTCCATGAAGACCAGTGAGATGCGACAGTACCTGGGGCCCGGCTTTGAACCCGGCCAGCAGGCGGAGGTCAGGGAGCATGCCGGTCCCGCCGGCACCATTTGATCCCCGCCGGCCGCCCGTGAGCTTTCGATCGATGTCCCCCGGTGTCCTCCGTGAGCCTTCTTTGTCTTGTTTTTCACCGATGAATTCATAGTATGTCTATGTGGGGCGGTCTGGTTGCCTGAAGATGTAGGGGGGCGAATAGTTACGTTTATGAAATCAGGGTGACGCCCTGACGACGGGATTGTAATTCAAGACCACTCTGCTGGACCTCGAGCCGCCGGTTTTCGGCCGGCAGGGCCGTCGGAATTGGAAGAGGAATGTTTGGGCCCGGTCTGGATTCTGGCTTGTATCTTGCAGGCTAATAAGTTGTAAAATAAAGTAAAAATGGTTTGTTCTGATTCGGTTCGGTCCGGCTTGTTTGCTGGTCTGTTTCGTTCCGTTTGAAAAATAAAAAACTTGTCGCGGGATTGAATTGGTGCTATAGGAAAGAAATATAAGAATGACAATGTTGGATTATATAAGATACATGTATTGTACGATATTTTTTAAGGTGCAACAAATAAGGACATAACCTTGATTTCGCATGACAGCCGCGACTGTGGGCGGCCGGGAAGAGAGGGCACGGTTTCTGGAAGGACAATGATTAAGAGAAAAAGAGGAGGAGGAACGGAATGAGGTTGGAGAAGATCAAAAAAACTTACCTGGTCGCGGCGGCGGCATTGGGAGTGGGGGCTATGATATGCCTGCCCCGATTTGCCTCGGCTGCCGCACAGGGTCCCTGCTCTGACTGTCACACTATGCATAACAGTCAGAACGGCGCGCCCATGACCTACAATAATTCCACTACGCCTAACGATACTCTGTTGCGTGGCAACTGTATCCAGTGTCACACCGGTACCAATGACGGCTCGAACACGATTCCCTATGTGTACTCAGGGACAACGGCTCCCACGTACGGCCTGACCGGTAACACCTTGGCAGGCGGCAACTTTTACTGGACCGTCAACGGCGGCGGCACTGCCGGCGGCGGCGATCCTGTTGCTGCCGGCGGCGGTCATGATGTCGACATGCTTGGCGCGGCTTTTGCTACTTTGACATCTCCGCCCGGTGATTCGGATGCTACCTCCTGGTCCACGAGGGTCGCGGCGCAGACCGATATTGTGTCCGGTTATAATCTGACCTGTGCCGGTACCGCCGGCTGTCATGGTGACCGGACCCAGACCAATAATTTCAGTGCTGTGCACGGCGCCCATCATACCGACGATTCGGGTGGAATTACTGGTGCGACCGTCGGCCTCAGCTTCCGTTTCCTCAAAGGGGTTTTGGGCACCGAGGAGGATGATGCGCCCGGGACCACCTCGCACCGCTGGGAATACCAGCCTGACTCCACTCATCACAACGAGTACAAGGGCGCTGATCGGGCCGCTGATTCTGCTGTCGATACCACCACTATCAGTTCGCTCTGTGCCCAGTGCCATGGCGCCTTTCACAACAGCGCCGGCACCTACACCGGCGTCCAGGGAATCCAGGGTTCCGGTGCAACCATGGCCTCGCCGTGGATCAGGCATCCCACCGATTACGACATGAACAACAAGGGGGGTACCACCGAGTATGCCGCTTACACCGTTTATGATCCCATGGTGCCAGTCGGTCATAGCACATTAAACGGCACGACAAGCGACTCCACCGCGTACGGTGATGCTGGTGGAGCTATCGTGATGTGTATTTCCTGCCACCGGGCTCACGGTTCGCCATATGCCGACCTGTTGCGCTGGGATTACAGTCTGATCACAGTCGGCACGACCGGCGCTGGTGCCGGAACTGGTTGCTTCAAGTGTCATTCGACCAAGGACGGCGTCTAAAAACAGCAGGAGATGCGTTCCTGTAACAAAAAAAACCATCCCCCGGGGGATGGTTTTTTTTTGTTTTTTATCCGGGCGAAAAGGGGTTGAGGACGGGAATAATTCGTCTTTCGGTCATTGCCTCTCTGCCCGGCGTCAGAGGAATGTGCCGCATTTTATCTTCAATTTTATCAGGTTATTCAACATTTCCCGTTCATTTATTGATTGACTTCAAATGTATTTCTATGATTTATTGATTCTGTGGTGTCACCAATAGTACAAGCCGGGTTCTATCGCCGATTTACGGCCCAAGCCTGACCCTCGCCCGGCCCGCTGGATTTCTGCCTGATGACGGAGAGAAAAAATATGGCAATGACGGCGAGGCATGGTGCTCGTCCGCTGGGGGGCGCGCTGGTTTCGGTGCCATGTTTTACCCGGAGAAAAAGGCGCCGACACTATTGCTGTGATTTGTTCAACAGGGTAGGCGGCCCGTCGGCGGCCTCCCCCCGACTTTATTTATCGTTGATTTGAAAGAGACTACTCGATACAGGGCAGGGTTCCTGCCGATCGCAGTACTTATCTGCGCCTGCATTTTGACGGTCGGTCCTTGTGCGGCCAAACCGCTCAGCCTGGATGCGTCGTGGCGTACCGATATCTCCGGCCAGGACACCTCGCAGAAGACCATGCAGAGGTACCTTCAGAGATATTATCTTCAATGGTCTCCCCTGATATCGGAGGCAATCGGGCTCAATGCCGATATGGATTACAATCAGAGCTGGGCAACCGGGCAGGGGACCAGGGAAATGATATCGCCCCGTCTGAACCTGAATGTGCGCAATGATATCTTTCTGGCCCGGTTATCCGGCTATGTCAACAGTATTCACGGTACCGACAGAGCGGACCTGCTGACCCGCTCCTGGGAGACCAGTCTCGCCAGCGCCTGGGACTATCGCTGGTGGCCGGCCCTGGAAGTGAGAACGGGCGGCAGCCGGGTGGACGACGGGGAAACCGTTCATGCTATCAACAGCGACAGCAATTGGCGGGAACTGCTTACCAGCTGGAACTATAATAAAAAACTCAAGCTCAACTACAATTACTATAAATCTTTAAATACCGACGACGTAGGGCACAGTGAGACCGACCAGGTCCGGCACTTCGGCCGTCTTGAGTACCGGGACCGCTTCTGGCGCAACCGCGTCATGTTTCATTTTTCTCAGCAGATCGACCGGACAAATATCGATTTTGCCGCCCGGACCGGTGCCGGGGGAACCGCGTCGGTGCCGGTTCCCGTCTCCCAGGCCATGGCCGGTGACGATGCCACTCCGGAAACCGGTACTCTGCCGGCCCTCCCGGCCCTGATTGACGGAGACACCTCAACGTCCGCAGTGAGCATCAGTTTCGGCAAGCCGGTCAACCTGGCCATTATGACGAATCTGCAGCCCGTCGATACCATTTATGTGTACACGACCAAGGATGACGCCCTGCTCACCGCCGATACCTCGTCTCTGAGATGGGACCTGTATTCCAGTGATGACGGCACGATCTGGAAAAAGGAAATTACCGATGCCGGGACGGTTTTCAATAAGGATGAATTTCGTTTCGAGGTCAATGCGGGCGGGGTCAAGGGGGTCTATCTCAAGCTGGTGGTGACCGGCTGGCCGGCTTCCCTGAATGTGCATGTTACCGAGCTGGAGGCGTATCGGCGGCTGGCCGGTGATAATGGTCACGTCTCGAATCGGCAGCTCACCACCAACTACAAGACCGACTTGGGGCTGGGCCTCAATCCGACTAAGGACACCAGGTTTGCCTATACCCTTTCATGGAACAAAAATGACAGCAACCAGGGCAATGACCGGGACCGTCTTGATCAGTCGGCCGTTTTCAAATGGCTGTACAACCGGTATTTCCAGCCGAGCGTGACAGTCAACAGTACCATTGAAAACAATTCCGAGAGCGCCGACCGGGAATCCCGCAGCTACGGTCTGACCATTTTTTCCCGGCCCCTCGATACCCTGGAGTCAAGCCTGGGCCTCACCCGCTACGAGAGTTATAAAGACGGTCAACGGCTATCGACCAATCACACCATCAACTGGCTTAATTCGGCCACTCTCTATCCCGGTCTGACCTCCGATTTTGATCTTTACCTGAATTTCAACACCAACGAGAAAACGGATCAGAGTAGTCATTACCTCGGGGCAAGCCTGAGAATGACTTCGCGGATGCGCGATAACCTTGTAGTTGACCTGGTTACCGATTATAATGCCGCTGATGTCAGCTCCATCGGCACCTCCAACAGTGGCAGCAACCGGTCGGAGGGCAATACCTCGATTCAGGCGAATTACCGGCCATCGGACATGCTTGCCTTTCTGTTACAGGGCACCCTGGGGTATGGTGACGGCGGGGATAAACGTTCATCGATGCTGTTCGACAGCCAGCTTTCCGTGCTGCGAACGAATAAGACGCACGTGACCCTGGGGTACAGGTTGAATGCAATACAGGAAGAGACGATCAACAGTTTTAATTTTAAGTGGAGCTGGAACCTGAGTGGCTACCTGACGCTCGATACAAACGCCAACTACTTAATGATGGAAGAAGGGGACTCATGGAACTTAAATGCACGCCTCAACGCAAGTTTTTAGCTTATCTCGGTCAAGTCCGGTTTTGTACCCTGGCGGCGATCATTATTCTTTCACTGTCCGGTTGCGCCGCTCCGCAGAATGAATCGATTTTTGTCCGCCAGAAAACTGATCTCCGGTATGTGAAAAAAGTGGCGGTTCTGCCATTTACCAATAACACCAATGATAAATTCGCCGCCCAGCGAATCCGGGACATCACCACGACCCAGATTTTATCCATGGGCATTTTTGATGTTGTGGACGAGGGAGTTGTCGACAGCGCCCTCCGGGAAATGGCTATCGGCAAGGACAAGCCCATGGATACGCCGATCCTGAAAAGGCTGGGCCAGCGGCTCGGGGTACAGGCCTTTATCGACGGTACCGTCAACGACATCGGCACGAACAAATCAGGCCCGTTTTCCTATCCCGAGGTTTCATTGACCCTGAAGCTGGTAGACAGCGAGTCGGCCGAGATTCTGTGGCAGTCCAGCGCGCATCGGAACGGTTATTCGGTATGGGAGAGGCTGTTTGACCTGGACCCGCAGGATAGTTTCCAGCTGGCGCTTACCCTGACCAGGGACATGCTGGCCACCATTCCCCGGTAAGAGGGGGCAGGGTGCTGTCTGCGGAGAATTCGTCATCCCCGCGGAGAATTCGTCATCCCCGCGGAGAATTCGTCATCCCCGCGAATAATTCGTCATCCCCGCGAAGGCGGGGATCCAGTGACTTTACATGAAACAGCCGGCGGTTTACATATTGGCGAGCAAACGTAATGGCACGCTCTATATCGGCGTCACGAGTGATTTGGCCAAGCGTATATGGGAGCACAGAAACGACGCAGCTGAAGGGTTTACTAAAAAATATAACGTGCATCATCTTGTGTACTATGAGCTACACGACGACATGGTTACCGCCATTGCCAAAGAAAAACAGCTGAAAAAATGGAATCGTACCTGGAAAATTCGTTTGATTGAAGAATTGAACCCGCAGTGGCGTGATTTTTATGAAGACATTATTTAAAGTTGCTTTGAACAAAATTCAGCTATAAAATGAGTATTTCTAACCACTCTGGATTCCCGCCTGCGCGGGAATGACGGGAAGGGATACGGGAATGACGATGCCGATAAAGGACGACGATGTCGATAAAGGACGACGATGCCGATAAAGGACGACGGTTTCGATAGAGGACGACGGTAAGGATACAAGCATGACGATAAAATGGCCAAGGATAATACAAAAAATCCGTTATTCCCGCGGAGCCCCCGTCATGTACGTAGCGCCCCCGTCATTCCCGCGCAGGCGGGAATCCAGCATGTTAAGCTGAGTTTGCAGATAGAAGCACTTAATGAAATTTTTCCGTTTAATAGCACTCGCTCTTCTCTTGGTCGCGGTCTTTTCGCCTGCCGCCCAGGCCCGGTCCCTCGCCATTTTTCCTTTGCTGGACCTGACCAAGGACGCCAACGGCGTGAATTTTCCCCTTACCGGTTATCTCCGCCGGCAGGCCGGGAAGCTTGGAGACAAGCTCATCTCCGACAAGAAGATCATGGCGTTCATGGTCAGGCATCATATCCGGACCTTGGGGAGATTGGATACCCAGGCCATAGCCGAGGCCAGGAAAGAGCTTGGTGCGGACCTGATTCTCCTGGGGACGGTCTGCCAGCTGGACCGGGCTCCGTCGGCGGCCGTATCCATGAGCCTGCAACTCATCAGGACCAGCGACGGCAAAACAATATGGACAACGATCAGAGATTTGTCCCAGAATGATTTGCAACGCCTTCTGGCCCTGTCCGAACCTAAGACATTAAATGATCTGCTCAAGGTCTATTGCCCGACGCTGCTGGCTTCCTTCCCCCGTGAGATTAATACGGCCGGCCCGGCCAGGGAGGGGCTCTCTCTCTCTTCCATTGTCCTGCGTCCTGAATATGTCAGGCCCGGTCAGCCGGTTGTGTGCCGGGTCATCATCAGTGCGACGAGCCGGATCAAGCCGGGGAGCGAGGCGTCGGTGCAGGTTGACGGCCGGGTCTACCCGGCGACCCTGAATGAGGAGGAGTACGGCGTTACCGCATCGTGGCCGGCCCAGAAAACAGCCGGTACCTACCAGGTGACCCTGGTTGTCAAACAGCCTTCCGGCCGGCGGGAAACCGCCATCCTCGGGCGGTACCATGTTGACAGCACTCCTCCGGCCCTGGTTATCCATCTCGTGGGAAAAAAACTTGACGGCCTAGTCACCTTCAGCCGTTCCCTGGCCATTATTACGACGATGCCTGACCCGGAGCCTCTCGACCGGTGGACCATTGCCGTGTTCGACAAGGATAACGAAATCATTGTTGACCAGGAGGACGCCGGCCAGCTACCGGAACGGATCAACTGGAACGGTTACACCAGCAGTGGTTTGCCGGCGCTGGATGGGGTCTACCTGATCAAGATAACCGCCTGGGACCGGGCCGGTCTGATCGCATCCGCCGAACAGAAGGTCTCCCTGCGGCGCACCCCCCCGAGAATCAACCTGAAGGTGGTGAAAAAGGGCCGGCGGCTGCGGCTGGCCCTGGCTGACTCCGTGACCACGCCGGTGTCATTCTGGTGGTTGAGAATTTATCAGGATGGCGGCCGGGTCGTCAAGGCGGCGTCCGGCGATCATTTCCCGGCTGACGTGGTCGTGGACCTGCCTGAGCATGCCGCCGGCTCCAGGTTCGAGCTTATGCTGGTGGCCCGGGACGTTCTCGGTAACAGGAGTCGGCGGCAGGTAAAGGATTTGCTGGCCCTGACGGAAAAAGCGCAGGCGCAGCAACGGCACGAAATTGAAAGCCAGTGGTTGGAGGATTTCTAAGTGATTCACTGGTGTTCCCGAATTGCCTCCCTTCTGTTCCTGTTTCTGCTTGTCGCCTGCAGTTCCGCGGCCCCCAGGCTGGACAAGATGGCCCCTCTGCCCGGGAATTTTACCTGTCGGGTAGCAGTGTTGCCGTTCATGGGCACGGGTGGTTATCCTCGGGGCGCGGAGTTGTTTAACAAGGTATTTTCAACCGAACTGGTATCTGCCGCTGCTTTTCAGGTGGTCCAGGAGGGCGATGTCCTTGATCTGTACCGGCAACTTACCATTTTCCCTACTCAGGAGCCCACTCTGGAACAACTGAAGATTATCGGCAGCCGCCTGGGGGTTCAACTTTTTATCGGCGGTGATATCCTGAGGATGGTGGAACGTAGAAGCGGCCGGCAGGTCGTGACCGAACTCACGGTTGTTCTGCGTCTCTATGACGGCAGAACCGGCAAACTTTTATGGGAAACCTATTACAAGCGCCGCGGTAAAGATTACCGGGCCGTCATGCATTTCGGCCGGATCAATACGATTACCGGCCTGGCCCGGCGAATGTCTAAGGAAATTATCAATCTCTGGCTTGAACAAGGTATGAATCAATGTTCAAAATAATCAGGCCGCTGACGCTGGCCGTCATGCTTTTTTTTCTTTTTTTCTCTCCCTTGCAGGCTTCGTGGCTGCCATGGAGCGCCAGCACCCTGGTCACCATTAACGGGAAAGAGTACAGTACCGATGATTTTAGCAATTGGTGGAAAAACTGGCGGGAAAAGGGTATGAGTATTCCCGAAACTCCCGCCCCGTATGTTGACTGGGTTCTCCTGTATCGGCAAGGTGAAAAGATGCACCTGTACGATACCCCTGAATACCGGATGAAAGTGATGATTTTCCTGAAGGCCCGGTCCCTGATGATGCTCAAATATGACGAGGTGGATTCGAAAATCAAAATCAGCGAGCAGGAACTGTGGCAGCGCTACCAAAAGTCGTATGTGCCCCGCTGGCAGGTCAATGTGATTTCATTTCATAACCGGCAGGATGCCGATGCGGCCTATAAGAAGCTGCTGGCCGGTACCGTAACCGTGGAGGAGTTGCACAAGCGGGCAGGTTCAAAGGGGGGAGCGATTGCGGTGAGGAGTTGCTGGCAGCGTCCGGACAATACCAACATCGGCTGGCAGAAGATTTTGCTGGGTCTTGGCAAGAGCGGCTTTTCCAAACCGACGCCCTCCCGGAACGGCGTTTTGATTTTACAACTGCTGAGTACCGCCGGCGCGGATAAAAAAGATTTCGAGAAACTCAAGCTGGGGATATCCCGAAAACTGTGGCGGGAGAAAGAGGGATTTTATACCAATCAGCTGCTGAAAAAACTTTGGAAGAAGTACCATGTTAAAGTTAACCGCAACTTACTGAAGGAACTGGATATAAATGCGCCCGACGCCGACTTGGGCGCTGAGAATATTATTACCATGGACGAGGGCTCGGTTTCGGAAAATGAATTCATGCAGAAGGTCCGGGAGCAGAGGAAGTTCAGACGGGAATCAGGTTTCAAGGACGCCGCGTTCCATTACAAGGAGCAGGTGCTGGAGGGGATCATCAGCCAGACCCTGACCACCCGGGCAGGGCTTGACCGGCATTATGAAAAGAAGCCGCCCTTTGACAAGATATTTCGATTCTACACCAGGCACCGGCTGGTTATGGCCCTGGAAAAACAGGTTTTCTTGCCGCAGGTCAAGGTGAGCGATAGAGAGATCCAAAATTTTTATAATAAAAATATTAAAGAGTTCTCCCGGCCTGCCTCATTCAGGCTGGCCCTCATCAAGGGAAGCCGGCAAGAGATGAAAGATCTCTGGGTAGAGACTGTCGCGGGCGGCGATTTCATGACCCTGGCCAGGAGGAAAGTTCCGCATGGTGCCTCTCTTGTCCACACCTTTACGACAGACGATATGGCTCCGGGCATAAAGAAGGCCGTTGCCGACCTGGCCAACAAGGGTGATGTCAGCCGGGTTTTTGCCTTGCAGGGTAGGTATGCCCTGGTTCAGTTGCTTGAGCATAGGCCCGCCGCCACCCTGCCGCTGGAGCGGGTCAAGGATTTCATCGCCCGACAGTTGAAGCAGGATAAGATTAAGGCTGTACGGGCCGGTTACCTCAAAAAACTGCGGGCCGCCGCTGTCATTCAGGTAAATGACAAGGTATGGCAGGGGCTCCGCCAGGAACTGCGACGCGAAGATGAGAAAAAACATACTTAACGGAATACCCTGTCTGACGGGATTGATGCTGGTCGCCGCTTTGCTGGCACTGGCCGCCTGCTCCTCCACCGGCATGCAGCCGAAAAGGGCGCCGGCCAAGACATGCCTTGACTGCCATCCGAAGATGATGGACAGGTTTAAAAGCGGTTATGTGCACGAGCCGGTCAAGGAAAAGAAATGCAGCGTCTGTCACCGGCCCCATGGCATCGTCGGCGGCCTTTTCCAGGTTGCGCCCCAGCCGGTCCTCTGCTACCAGTGCCATGAGGACCAAAAACCGGCGGCCCAGGATAAATCCGTGCATAAACCGGTCGTCTCCGGCAAATGCACGGTCTGCCACGATCCGCACAACAGCGCCTATAAGATGCTGCTGAAGACCGGCCGCGACCAGCTCTGTTTCACCTGTCATCCGCGCGCGGCCTTTACAAAAAAATACCGGCATGCTCCCCTGGAGCAGGGGTGCGAGACCTGTCATAATGCGCACCTGTCAAAAAATATCGCCCTGCTCAAACAGCCACCGAATAAACTGTGCCGTTCCTGCCACCAGGTCGACCAGGATACATTCAAGCGGGCTCATTTCGGCTATCCCGTCAAAAACGGCTGCCTGTTGTGCCATTCGCCCCATTCAAGCGACCGGCAGGCCCTGCTCAAGAAAGACATCCACACCCCTATTCTGAAGGGCCGGTGTGACTCCTGTCATACGGTCAAAGACGGGGTGATAGCCACTAAAAATACGGCAGACAAACTCTGCCTCACCTGCCATGATTTTCAGCCGCAGGGCAAAAAGAGTACCCATCCGCCGTTTATTCAAGGCAAATGCACGGCCTGTCACGCCGTGC
>VAPL010237706.1_pt1 | contig 15701 bp, 14 predicted proteins | sample 3395061 | NCBI WGS metagenome assembly VAPL01 (sample SAMN08290444, study PRJNA428436) | hydrothermal vent metagenome | isolation source: Deep-sea hydrothermal vent chimney 2 | place: Pacific Ocean: Juan De Fuca Ridge | depth 2182 m m | reverse complement strand
GATCACTGCACTGTTGGCCGACTCCCTGTCAGAACAGGGGCATCCTTCCCCCATCGTCGGGGCCCGCTACTGGACCGATGCTGCTCTCGTCGATGCCCACGGTATCCCGGTTGCCGTATTCGGACCCGGGGGTGACGGCATTCACAGCGACGACGAATGGATCTCGATCGACGACCTCGTGACATGTTCTGTCACCCTCGCCAAGGTGATGGCCGAGTTCGGTCAGAGCGCCGCTCTCTAGAGACGTTGAGCCGGTTGGCTACCGCAGCGTCGCCGCCTGGTTTCACGAGGGGGGAACGTCTCGATCGACAACCTGAACCTGAAAATCATGGCTGATTCACGCGAGCTGACTCTGCCAAACACGGTGCGACCTCCCCGGCACACGAAACTCTCGGAACCTCGGATGGCCTGACATCGTGTTCCGCGATCAAGCTGCCTTCGAGCAGACGATCGAAGCAGCCGCCGCAGCCAAAGCCCTCTACTACGGTGAAGCGCCGCCGCCGACGTGGGAACAGATCTGCCGACAGGTCACCTCGAGCCCCGTCTGACCGTCATCCAAGACAGGCAGCCTCATCGCGCGAGAGGGTGGGATCAGGTGGGCAATGGTGAGAGGCGACAACCCCATAAGTACAAGGCTTTCTGGGCACTCTCCCCGGTCGGCGGATGGGGTCTTCTCCGGCTCACAATCCGAAGTTCGTAGTCTGGAGTCAATCGCTTCGCTCCCGCCGATTCCTGCCCCGTGGTGAGCTGTACTGATGGGACATTGGTAAACCAATGAGCATGTCACTTGCCCCTCGGCGTCGATGGCTCGTTGCGTTCGCGACGGTTCTCTTCTTCGCGTTCGCCGGTGTTTGGCTGTGGAGTGCGGGGAGTTTGCTGCTGCTGCCGGCGTTCACGCTCGTCCTCGGGATCTGGGCTATCGGCGGCCTTGTCCTCGGACTGTATTGGGCGATGGTCAACGTCGTGGTACCTGTTGCGCGCACAGGAGGTCGTCTGGGGAGCATCTCGTGGGAGGCGATCGCCTCGGACCCTGTTGGACGCCGTATGCATCAGCGAGTCGAACGCGGCCGGTCCCGGTTGCGCCCACTGGAACCGGTCGGTGCCTGGGTTGAGCGGCGAATCCGTCCGGGTCGGGGAGGGTTGAGGCGTACGGTCACGGTCGTCGGTTTCGTGGCCACAGCTGTGGCACTGTGGCAACTCGGCATCCTTTCCATGGATCCGACCAGCGCGTTGACCGCGACCGATCGCCGGATTGCAGACATGGCTGGGCAACTCAACGCGTCGAGCGGGCGGGCGTTGATGCTTGCATTGACGGCGGCAGGCAGGACTCCGGTGATGGCCGTGATCGTGGCGGTCCTCGTCGTCGGGACGCTGCTGTCCCGCGCTGGACGCGCTGCTGTGCTGTTGCTGGGGATCACGTTGGGCAGTGCAGTGGTCGTGGCTGTACTCAAGGCGACGGTCGGTCGTGTCCGTCCTGATCTGGGACAACTGGTCGAGACCTCTTCGAGCTGGCCCTCGGGGCATGCTTCTGCCGGGCTCGCGCTTGCCCTGGCCGTGGTCGTTGCCTGGCACGTTGCGGGACGGCGGCGTTGGGCGCTCATGGCAGCCGTCGTGGTGCCTGTTGGGATGCTCGTTGGCTACAGCAGGGGGTATCTCGTTGTTCACTGGTCGAGTGATGTCCTCGCCGGATGGCTGGTGGCCGTAGCCGTGACGTGGCTTGTCCTGGCCATCGACGATATCGCCGGGCCATCCGCTCGCCGAACCCCCGATGAGCGGTATCGGCGATGGTTCACTGCGGCCGGCGTGGTGGCTATCGCCATCTTCGGGGTGGCGGGGTTCCTCGGGCGTACGACCCAGCTGCCGAGCCTTCAGGATCCAGCGCCAACGGTACTCACCGGTGACGACCCGGCCTTGGCGCTCGACTTCATCTCGCCGTTCAGCGAGACGCTCACCGGCCAGGAGATGGAGCCGATCGGTCTTGTCATAGCTGCACGAGACGACACGATCCGATCAGCCATCTCGGCGGCGGGGTGGTCGGTTGCAGATGACCCGTCCACGTCGCGTCTCCTCGAGGTCTACTGGGCGGGACTCCGTGGGCAGGACGACCTCACCGCCCCGGTGACACCCACGTTCCTCGATGAGAGGATGCAGGACATTGCCATCGAGAAACCCGCCAGTGACAATGGGGGTGTGCGTCAACGACACCACGCCCGGCTCTGGCGGCTCGACGTCACAACGAGTGATGGGTGCCCTGTATGGGTGGCGACCGCGTCGTTCGATGAGCGGGTCGAGTGGACGTTGAGAACCGTCCTTCCAACCCACCACATCGATCCAGCGATCGATGAGGAACAAGCGTTTCTCGTGGCCGACCTCACAGGAACGGGAGACCTGATCCAGATCGGGACCACACGTGTCACCGACCCGATGCTCGGGACGAACGCTGCAGGTGACCCATGGTTCAGCGACGGAGTCGCCTCGGTTCTCACAAGTAGCCAGGGCTGCACCGACTGAAGCCAACGTGACCGGTGTGTGCAGCACCAGGAACGTTGGCATGGTCCGATCGATCGCCAAAGGATGGTCCGATGCGGAGGAAGGAATCCACCAGGGCTGCCCCGGCTCGCATCGAGACACGGTCGAGGGTGCTCGGAAGTATCCCGGGTGTCAGTGCTTGTACAGGCCCATGAGCGTGGCCGAGTCGAGGGCCTGGAAGTGAAGCATGAACCCGATCACGGCGGCCGAGGTGTCCTCGGTCACATCCAACTTCCCGGAGACGGCGTGCACCGTGAAGAGGTACCGGTGCGGGTGGTCGCCCTGCGGTGGGCACGGTCCCCCGTACCCCGGAACCCCGAAGTCGGTGCGTGTCTGGAGCGCACCTTCGGGTAGCCCGATACCGTCGGGTCCCCCGGTGTTCTGCGGGAGCTCGTGCACATCGGCGGGGATGTTGACCATCACCCAGTGCCAGAACCCGCTGCCGGTCGGGGCGTCTGGATCGAAGCACGTCACGACGAAGCTCTCGGTCCCTTCCGGGGCATCCGACCAGCTCAACTGGGGTGATCGGTTCCCACCCTCGCATCCGAAACCGAACTGTGCCGACAGTACGTGGTCCTGAGGGAGGTAGTCACCGTCCTCGAAGTCGGCGCTCACCAACGACATCCCCTGCATTCACATCCTCCTGGTGGCTTCGACCGCCAAGTTTACTCCATCGGAAGGTCGCGAGCCGAAGCGAAGGACGGTGTCGACGACGACATCGAGGCGCTGCCGGAGGGTCACTCCTCCACGGACGTGGTCGCAGGATCATGGACACGGCGCATCACGAGGGCAAGCACCCCGAGCGACAGGGCACCGACCGCACCGAAGATGGCTGTGGCGACGACCTCGCGGATCGCGCCCGACGCGGCGGCCGTCGCAAGGGCGATGCCGCCGACAACCACAGGGGCCGACACGACCACCATCGCCCCCAACTCGGCGGCGACGGGTGACTCGAGGTCGGGGTCGGTGAGGGCGACCAGGGCGAGTCCCGAAGCGACGGTCCCGGTGACGGTTCCAAACAGTGCCAGAGATCGCTCCATGCGCCACGTATCGAGCCATCGACCCGCGACCACCAGGACGAACGCGGTGGCAGCCACGGCACCGGTGGTCACTGCAACGAGCGGCCAGATGACACTGCTCACCGCCGCCCAGGTGAGGGAGCCCAAGATGGCAACCGTCAATCCATCGACCGTCAGCAACGTCACCTGCCGGGTGTCGTCACCGTTGATGGATACGCCGAAGCGACCAAGCACACGACGCGCCGCCATCCCTGCGAGCAACGTGACGAAGAACAGCACGCCGAGAACCAGGTCGACCAGGTCGGGGGCGACGGCCCCGAGACCGCGCAGCACCACCTGGTAGATGGCGACGTACCCGATCACGAGTAGGCCGCCCGTGACGGCGGCGCCCCGGTCGAAGCGGTAGAAGCCACCGACGGCACCGACGTTCCTTCCGCGTCCCCGCACAGCGATCAGGCCACCGAGGTAGGCGATGACGAACCCGACCGAGGCGATGGTCGCACCGATCGAGGCCGCGTCGGCAAAGCCGTAGTCCGCTTCCCAGAGGCGACCGATCGACAGCGCCTGGCCCGGCCCTTCGTTGAGGCCCATCGGTGCCAGGAAACCGAAACCGACCGGGAGCGAACCGATCAGGATGGCGATGAGCCCACCTGCTGCGGCCTGGAGGGAGAAGGTCGCCCACTGGCCCATGCCCATCCAAAGAGCACCCCGCCGCAGCTTGGAGCCACCGATCGGGGTGAGGCCGATGGCGAGGAAGGAGATACCGAAGAGGTGATACGCGGCGTTCTGCCAGACCTCGGGAGAGCCTGGCAACGCACCGGCGGCCCGCAGGGCCAGTGCGATGAAGCCGCCCATGATCGCTGCCGGGATGACCGCCGTCAGCGGACCGCGCACCGGGATGGCGCGGCGCAGCAACCAGCCCACAGCGAGGAGGGCCACGGTGCCGACGAGCGCGACGATCATCGGAACAGGTGCTGGATGAACGCCGAGATGACCGCGGCTCTGGCCTGGGGTTCGAGCGAGTCGATCGCGGCGTCGATGAGCGCCCGGTCCCGATCGAGATCGAACGAGTCGAGGAGACTTCCGATGAGCGCCGGGTCGATGGTGCTCAGGTCCAGGTCACCGAGGATCGATCCCGCACTCTCAGGGGCGGTCTCGATGAGGTCACGCGCCAACTCGTCGGCGAGGGGGAGATGGGCTGCAGTGATCGTGAAGTGCATATGGGCCGGTGAGGGACCGAACGACGGGGTAACGCCGATCATCCATCCCCGCTCCTTCATCGCATGTGCATGGGTGAAGACGTCGGCCGACGTCACGGCACACAGTGGGGAATCCGGGTCGGTGACGACGTCCATGGTCGTAGCGGACCGGATCGCCTCGAGCAGTATCTGTGTTGCCTGCCACGATTCGGTTGCCAGGCGCCGGTAGCCGGCGGTCCCGAGGTGTTGCACCGCAGCCCACGCGGCTGCGAGCGAGGCGCCGGATCTCGTGGATTGGATCGTCGGATTCGCAACGGGGTAGCCGGTCCACGACGCGGTGGCGAAGTACTGATAGGCACGCAGCTCGGGGGTGCGGTACAGGACGAGCGACGCTCCCTTCGGTGTGTACCCGTACTTGTGGAGGTCCATAGAGATCGAGTCCACGGCGTCGATGGAGAAGTCGAAGTCGGGTACGTCATCGAGGAAGGGCAGCACCATCCCCCCGACACAGGCGTCGACGTGGAACCAGCGCCCGGTTTCCTTGGCAACCCGGCCGACCTCGGCGACAGGGTCCACGACGCCGTGGGTGTAGGAGGGGGCGGAGGCGACGACGAGCGCGGTCCGTTCGTCGACGGCGTCGGCAACGGCTTCGGGCACCGCACGGAAGCCCTCGTCGACGGCGGTCGCCCGCACATCGAGGTCCAGATAGGCGGCGGCCTTGTGGAAGGCAGCGTGACCAGTGATCGGCAGGACGATATTGAACCGTCCCTGCACACCGGTGGCGCGAAGCGCGTCCCTGGCTGCCTTGGTGGCGAGGATGATCGACTCGGTACCGCCCGACGTCACCGACCCCACGACCTGATCGTCGCCGCTGAGGATGGATCGGGCGAACGCCACCAGGTCGTTCTCGAAGCGTACGAAACTGGGGAAAGCGGTCGGGTCGAGACCGTTGGAACCGGAGAACAGACACATCGCTTCGGTGGTGAGCGCACCGAGATCCGGGCCGTCGAAGACGTAGGTGAAGGCCCGACCAAAGCCCCACTCTCCGTCCTTGACCGCGATCGCCTGCAGTTCGGCAACGACGTCATCGATCGACCGAGAATCCTCCATCGCCACAGCATACGTTGTCGGTCACCTGCCCGCAGAATCGATCCCCTGTCGGGTGCGTGTGCCGAGGGCATCGTGCGACATCTGGCACGATGAGAGACCGCGCCATGACACGGGCCCGTGTTCTCAGTGGTTCAGGAGGGTCCTGATGATCGTGCCGACATGACTGCTGACCTCAGAGTCGATGGTGCCGAGTCGGTGGACGAGCCGCTTGTGGTTGACCGAGCGGATGAGTTCGCACTGGACGTAGCAGGTCCCGTCGAGGCCTGTGGTGGCGTTCGCTTCCACCTCCACATGGAGGGAGAGGGCACGATGGGCAGTCGTAAGCGGTATCACGATGACGAATGGAAACCCGGGCCCGAACGTGTCCGGTGGTCCGATCACGAGTGCCGGGCGACGCATCGAAGGCTCTCCCGGGTACCGGTCCCCGAAGTCCGTGAGCCATAGATCGTCAATCGAGGCCATCGGCCACCGACGTCACATCTGCTTCAGCAAGGTAGTCCGGCCACGCCTCTGGGTCATTGCGTAGACGTGAGAGTTCTTCGGCAACCTGGCGAGCGAATCGCTGTCGACGCAGGGCCTCGGCGGCATCGCGCACGGTGGCCATGAGGGAGTCTCCCGCGAGATTGCTCAGCTCGACGAGTTGGGCATGAGTGTCGGTGTCGACCCGGATCGTTGTTGTTCCCATGAAGTGAGTATACGTTCTGCATGCATAGCAGTCTACAAATCTGCCGATGTTCACACCCGGACCGAGGATCATCGGGGTGATGCGTTCCGAACGGGAGTGCACGTAGAAGATGCGTAGATGTAGATAGGGGGGAGTCGTTCACCGTCTACCGTTTGCCGGCAGAACCTGAGCATCCAGAAGTGTTCCGGGTTTCCGGCTGTGAACTGTGAACTGTGAACTGTGAACTGTGAGCTGCAAACCCACCGACCGTATCTGCCTCGTGGCTGGTCTTCTTAGGAACCCTAAGTAACATGTTGGTATGTTCATCTTTGGTCCCCTTCCCGACGACCCGGTAGAGGCCCTCTCCACCGAACTCGATGCAGAGGCGATCAGCGCCCAGGTAGGTCTCTACACCCTTGCCCGAGCAGGGCACGCGGTCCTTGCCTCGATCGAACAGGTTGCGGAGCGCCACGACCTCACCCCGGCCCAGTTCCGTCTCCTCATGGTGCTGCGGTTCATCCACCCCGATGGGGTCTCCATGTCACGAGCGGCAGACGCGCTCGACATAAGGCCACCGTCGTTGACCGAGATCGTCCGATCGGCACCTGACCTGTTCCTGCGATCCGCCGATGACGCGGATCGGCGTCAGGTGATCCTGCGTGCGTCGCCGGAAGGACGTCGACGACTCGGCGGGGCACTCCCGGAGATGGCTGCCCACGCCGTGTCGCTCAGGAACGCCCTGGGAGCCGATGCTTGGGACACCTTCATCTGTGGGGCAGACAGCCTGTTCGACGTGATCCAGAAAGGCAGCTCATGACCTACAACTACGCGCGTTTCAAGAACTCCTACTACGACTTCACAGCCTTCGATGGACCCGGACGGGGAGAGCAGATGCCGGATCTGGCCCTCAGCGACCTCGACGGCAACACGGTGCGGTTGTCGGACCTGTGGGACCGGCGAATCGTGATCGAGACCGGGAGCACAACGTGTCCGATGTACGCCAAGGGCGTCGGGAGCATGGCAGCCATGGCCGAGCGGTACCCCGACACCCGCTTCGTCGTCATCTATGTACGCGAGGCGCATCCCGGGGGACGTATCGGGCCCCACGAGACGCTTGAGCGCAAGCTCGAGCTGGCCGCCGGGCTGGGCAGCGCACACGACGAAGGTCGCATGACCCTCGTCGACGACGTCGACGGGACCGTCCACCGGGCACTCGGATCGCTCCCCGACATGGTCTACGTGCTTGCCCCCGGAGGCACGGTGATCTTCCGCGCCGACTGGAACGACCTCGACACCCTGGAACAGGTACTCGAAGGAGACGTGTCCACCGACGAGCTGGCTCGCGAGCACTTCCCCCCAGCCAAACCATCGCCCCGGACGGCGATCACGACGCTGCTCAGCGGTGGCATCGCCGCACTCTTCGACTTCATCGTGAGCCTCCCAGGGCTCATGGCCTCCCATCGCAAAGCCGACGAGGCCTTCGAGGACCGCACCGACACCGAGACGTGAGCCGGCGCGACAGCGCCTCGAGAGGCAAAGATACGGACGGAACGCATCCCACCAGGAGCGCACCGCACAGGTAGGGTGACGCACGATGGATGTCGTACTGATCGTTGTCGTCTACGCCTTTGGACTGCTGGCATCCCGCGTCCGCCTGCCGCCTCTGGTCGGGTACCTCATCGCCGGATTCGTTCTGTACGCCTTTGGGTTCGAGGTGACGACCGGCATCGACGTGCTCGCCCAGATCGGTGTGTATCTGCTCTTGTTCACCATCGGTCTCAAGCTGAAGGTCGGCTTCCTCGCCCGCCCGGCCGTGTGGGGAACCGCGACCGCCCACATGATCGCCACCTCGGCTCTGATGGCCGGCGTGCTGCTCGGCATAGGAGCGCTCGGTCTCCCTCTTGCAGCCGGCCTCGATCTCGGCCAGGCCCTCCTGCTGGGGTTTGCGTTCTCGTTCTCGAGTACGGTCCTCACCGTCAAGCTCCTCGAAACGACGAACGAGTCGGGGTCCCTCGCTGGACGTGCTGCGGTGGGTGTGCTGATCGTCCAGGACGTATTCGCTGTCGCGTTCCTCACCGTCGCACTGGCCACTACCCCAACATGGTGGGCGGTGCCGATGCTCTTGATCGTTGCGGCGCTGCGGCCGGGTTTCGGATGGCTGGTCTCTCGCAGCGGGCACGGGGAACTCCTCGTCCTCCTGGGATTCGCTCTTGCCGTGGGCATTGGAGCCGGTGGATTCGAACTCGTCGGGCTCAAGCCCGAACTTGGAGCACTGCTCGCCGGGATCGCAGTCTCGTCACACCCGCGGGCCGGGGAGATGGCGGATCGCCTGCTCGACTTCAAGGATCTGTTCCTCGTCGGCTTCTTCCTCTCCATCGGGCTCGCAGGGACACCACCGATCGGTGCCTACGTCGTTGCGGGCGTGATGCTGGTTCTCGTTCCCTTCAAGGGCGGGCTCTTCTTCGTCCTGTTCACCCGTTTCCGGCTGAGAAGCCGTACGGCCTTCCACTCCTCGATGACCTTGTCGACCTACAGCGAGTTCGGCCTGATCGTTGCGAGCGCGAGCCTCGCCGCCGGATTTCTCGATCCGGAGTGGCTGTCGGCGATCGCGGTCGCTGTTGCCGCGTCATTCGTCGCGGCTTCCGTCGGTAACGCAGCTCGTGACCGGATATACGGAACGCTCTCGGATCGTCTCGAGGCCTTCGAGCGGCAACCGCCCCTCCCCGAGGACACCGTCTTGGACTGTGGTGACGCACGGATCCTCGTCCTGGGTATGGGACGTGTCGGGGTTGGGGCGTACGACGAACTCACGCTTCGGCGCGGCCCGGTGGTCGTCGGGGTGGATCGCAGCGAACGATCCACAGCCCTCCTCACCGAGCAGGGGAGGAGGGTCATCCGAGGAGATGCACTCGATAGGGACTTTTGGGAGCGGCTCCGGTTCCCGCACGCCGTCGAGCTGATCGTGGTGGCAACCGACAACCACACGTCGAACCTTGCATGTGTTGCGCTCGCGAACGAGTACCTGCCCGATGCCCAGATCGGTGCGATCGCGAGGCATCCGGATCAGGTGATCGAGTTGATCGACGCCGGCGTCGACGTTGCACGGAACCTGTACGAAGAAGCCGGGCAGGGTCTTGCAGACGACGCCATGGTGACGATCTGGGGGTCGGACTCGGGCACGGAGAGTGGCGATCGGTCGGATGCGTGAGTTGAGGCTGATCCTGTCCATTCCGCACGATCCGCGGAGGCCAGGGGCCACATACCCTGGCCTGCCGTCGACATCGCAAGGACGCATGTGGTACGTTTCGCCGCGACCCCAGAAAGGTATGTGAGATGTCGGAGAACACAATGAATGTCGAGCTTCCGGGACGGTTGGGTACACCCGACATGGTGTTACGGGACGACCCCCGGGCGAATCCAGGGTTGGTTGCGGCGCTCGCAGCGTTCGAACTCGACGGTGCCGCCGAGCCTCCACCTGTCGACGTGAACTCTCCGCTCGAGGCCATCCTGGCGTTCACAGCCGAGGCCGAGGTCGGTTTCGAGGGCCTGTTCGCAGTGCTCGGCTCGAGCGCTCCCGCTATCGAAGGTGTCACCTCGACGACCGAGACCATCACCGGTGTCGACGGGAACGAGATCACCCTGTTCATCCACCGTCCCACCAACGCCACCGGTCCGCTCCCGGGTGTGCTCCACCTCCACGGTGGTGGCATGGTGATCCTGTCGGCAGCGGGCCCGCTGTACACGAGATGGCGCGAGGCGCTTGCAGCCTCCGGCATGGTCGTCGTCGGTGTCGAGTTCCGCAACGGGGCAGGCGCACTCGGTAACCATCCGTTCCCCGCGGGCCTCGACGACTGTGCCAGCGCGCTGGCATGGACAGATGCGAACCGTGAACGCCTGGGGATCTCGAAGCTGGTCGTATCGGGGGAGTCCGGCGGGGGGAACCTGACGTTGGCAACAGCGCTCAAGGCGAAACGAGACGACACGCTTGGGAGCATCGACGGTGTCTACGCCCAGTGCCCGTACATCTCGAACGCGTACGATGCGATGCCGCCCGAGCTCACGTCGCTTCACGAGAACGACGGCTACTTCCTTGGCTCCGCGATGATGGCGGCGACGGCCGTGACGTACGATCCGGAGGGAGCGAACGCAACGAATCCGCTTGCGTGGCCCTACTACGCGAGTGTCGAGGATCTCGAGGGACTCCCACCGCACATGATCTCGGTCAACCAGCTCGACCCGTTGCGCGACGAGGGCCTTGCGTACTTCGCCAAGCTGCTTGCAGCGGGCGTGTCGGTGGTGTGTCGGACGGTGAATGGGACGACCCATGCAGGGGACATCATGTTCCCCGGCGCTCTGCCCGATACATACTCGGCAACCGTCCGGGACGTCAAAGGGTTCGCAGACTCGCTTTAGGCGGGACTTGGCCTGTTGCTGATCGGTTGTTGTCGGCCGGTTCGATGTCCTGCACGCGTCGAGACGTGGTGTGACTACTGCTCGTTGTCGTGGGCAAAGAAGTCCAGGAGAGCGGTAGCAGCTCGCTCGAGATGGGTACCGAGCAGAGCGCATGCTGCGTCGACGTCGGCCCTCCGGCAGGCATCGAGCAGGGCGTCGTGCTCGGCTTCGGAGTCCGCAGCACCACCGAGCTCCTGGGTGTACAACGCCACGTACGGAGCGACGGCTGCATGAAGGATCTCGGCCATCGCCACGCCCTGTGGCCATCCGCTGGCTCGATAGAGAGCCCGGTGGAACACCCAGTTGGCCTCGGTGAGTGACACTGCCTCGCCAGAGAGGGCAAGCTCCGCCTCCGCGAGGTCGACGATCGTCAGGTTCGGGATCGCTCGCGCGAGCAACAGCGGTTCGATCGCTCGACGCAGACCGTAGTTCTCCTCTGCATCGGCGGCAGATAGTTCCGGGACGACCACTCCCCGGTTGGGCTCGAACCGCAGGAGGCCGATCGCTGCAATGCGGTGCAGTGCCTCTCTCACCGGGATCTTGCTCACACCGAGTCGGTCTGCCAGTTCGTCCTGGCGTAGCCACGTGCCGGGAGTCAGCTCACCGCGCAGCATCCCCTCCATCACCGAGCGTTGAATCTGGTCCACAGTTGACATACGCAGAATCGTATACGATTATTCGATCATGGTCAATCGTCGCCCAGAAGGAGGCACCAGTGAACCTCGATGATTTCGCCCGCGTACCGCTGCTGTTTGGACCCTCACCCATCCACGCCCTTCCCAGGCTCTCTGAGGCTCTTGGTGGTGAAGTCGAGATCTGGGCGAAGCGCGAGGACTGCAACTCGGGCATCGCGTACGGCGGCAACAAGGTTCGGAAGTTGGAGTACCTGGTGGCTGAAGCGCTCGACCAGGGCTGTGACACGCTCGTTTCGATCGGTGGCATCCAGTCCAACCACACCCGCCAGGTCACCGGCGTCGCTGCACACCTCGGCCTCAAGGCGGTCACCGTCCAGGAGAGCTGGGTCGACTGGCCCGACATGAACTACGACAAGGTCGGCAACATCCAACTCACTCGCATCATGGGTGGTGACATTCGTATCGATTCGGCCGGATTCGACATCGGGATTCGCGACAGCTGGCAGCAGGCGCTCGAGTCGGTCGAAGCAGCCGGTGGCAAGCCGTATCCGATCCCGGCCGGTGCCTCCGATCACCCTTTGGGAGGTCTTGGTTTCGCAAACTGGGCGGCCGAGGTCATCGTCCAGGAGTCCGACCATGGCGTGTTCTTCGATCATGTGATCGTCTGCGCGGTGACCGGTTCAACACTTGCCGGGATGATCGCCGGATTCGCCCTCGAAGACCGCGACGACCGCAAGATCATCGGCATCGACGCCTCAGCGACCATCGAGGCGACCATCGACCAGGTAACCCGCATCGCGAACGACACCGCCGACAAGATCGGCGTCGGCCGCGACCTCCGGGCAGATGAGATCACCATCCTTCCCGGATACGAAGGCCCTGCCTACGGCGTTCCCGATCAACAGACGATCGACGCCATCCACCTCGTTGCCCGCACCGAGGGGATGCTCACCGACCCGGTCTATGAGGGAAAGTCGATGGCAGGACTCATCGCAATGGTCCGGTCGGGGGAGATCCCCGCCGGGTCCAAGGTGCTCTACGCCCACCTTGGTGGACAACCTGCTCTCCCTGCCTACGCGGGTGCGCCAGGGCTCGGCTGAGGATCCACGAAGCTACGTAGCCCCTTCGGGATGATGGATCGCTCTGGACGTTTCGGATACTCTCTGGTGCGCAATGACGAGAGCGAGAGAACCCGGGCCGTTGGTCGACATGAACCCGGGCCGTTGGCCAATATGCACGTACCGACAAAGGGACACCCCCCCGAATCCGGGGCCTGATCCTGTCCCAGGGCCTCAGCGCGACACGTACTCGGGACTCTGTTCTACGCCGTGAACGTGCCCGGTCGTGGTTGCTGCCAGGGTGATGCGTACCCCTCGTCCCAGGGGAATCTTCCCTCGGAGTCGTCGTAGCTGAGCTGGAGCGCGGGCACCGAGAGGTCGTCCGGGCGGTCGTAGAACCGGTTCGACTCGAAGACGATCTCGCCGGGGTTCGGGACCGTCTCGGGGATGATCCGGTGAGGCCACTCATCGAACGTCAACAGCTCGCCGGGCAGCAGCGTTGCACCTGCGTGGATGCGCCTGCCGAGGTCGTTGAGAACACCCACCGCGGTTGCAGGCGGCACCCCAACGATGAGCAGCTCGGGGTGACCGAGTCCGAACAGTCCAACGGTGTACGCGAACGGTGGTTCATCGGAGTCGGACTCGCCCGTACACCCCGGGGTAACGCAGGTGTCGCCGCCGACGTACTGGATGAACCATCCGCAGCGGCGGATGACGTCGGTGATGTGGGCGTCGTGTTGGTCGTAGAAGGCTTGTGTTCTGGCATCCATCGTGGTTCCTTTCTGACCCGCCGCTGCCCCGTACCTCGATCGTATCGAGGCCCACCGACAGAATCTCCCTATCGGCGGCGCGGATCCTCGATACGCCACGTTCGTGGACGAAACCCGACCGACAGCTTCATCGACAGTTGCATGCCGACGGTTCGTCTCGCTACCGGGCCATCCGCATGCCGTTGGCGATCACCGCGAACTCTGAGAGCTCATGGGCGAGTACCGCAGCCGGGAGGGCCAGCCAACCCACCAGTGCTCCCGGGACCAGGATGACGAGGATCAAGATCGACAGAGCGATGTTCTGTTGCACGACCCTGCGGGTGCGCCGGCCGATCCGTACAGCATCGACGAGTCGAGTGAGGTCGTCTGCCATGAGCACGACATCTGCCGTCTCGAGGGCAACATCGCTCCCTGCGGCTCCCATTGCAATGCCGACGTCTGCAACGGCGAGTGCCGGGGCATCGTTCACGCCGTCGCCCACCATGCCGATACGACCGTGTGTCTCCCCGAGCTTTCTCACTGCAGTGGACTTGTCCTCCGGGCGCAGCTCTGCTTCGAAGGTGTCGACACCGACCTGTGCCGCTACGACAGCTGCCGTACGCTGGTTGTCGCCCGTCAGCATCACGAGTTCGTCGATACCGAGCGAGTGGAGTTGCTCCATAGCCTGGCGAGCGTTCTCCCTGACAACGTCGGCAATCCCGAGCAGGCCGAGAGCTCGTTGTGGATCGGCAACGACGATCACGGTCAAGCCCCGCTCCTGGAGCGACGCGATGGTCTCTGCTACGTCATCGAGATCCGTGCCGTTGGTGGCGACGAGGTCCGGTGAGCCGACGGTGTAACGGGTGCCGTCGACCGTTGCTTCGGCGCCCGCACCGATCAGCGAGCGGAACTCGGTCATCGGGAGCGACTCGGTCGCCGTGTCCCGTGCGTAGTCGAGAACGGCTCGGGCGAGTGGGTGCTCAGACCGGCTCTCGATGGCCGCGGTGATGGCGACGATTCGGCCCTCGGTGAATCCGTCGAGTGGATGCACTTCCACCACCTTGGGCTTGCCCCGTGTCAGGGTGCCGGTCTTGTCGAGCGCCAGCACTCGCACCACTGCCAGGTTCTCGAGGTGGACGCCGCCCTTGATGAGCACGCCGTGACGTCCGGCGTTCCCCATTGCAGCGACATAGGTGACGGGTATCGAGATGACCAGGGCACACGGTGCCGCAGCGACGAGCACGGTGGCAGCGCGTATCAGCCATGTCGACCAGTCACCGGTCACGAGGCCGCCGACGACAGCTACCAGTGCGCCGACGGCGAGCACGGCAGGGGAGTATCGACGTGAGAACTTGCGCATCCTTCGTTCGCTGTGTCCCTTTTGCTCCTGGGCCTCGGTCACGAGATGGACGATCTTCGCCAACGTGTTGTCCGTCGATGTCGCAGTTGCCTCGATCACCAAAGCCCCGGACGTGTTCAACGTCCCGGCGAACACCGGGTCGCCTTGAGCCTTCTCGACGGGGATCGGCTCACCTGTCACGGAGGACTCGTCGATCGCAGACTCACCATCGTGAATGATGCCGTCGGTGGCGACAGCCTGTCCCGGCCGAACGAGGAACCGGTCGTCGACGGCGAGCTGATCAACGTCGATCTCCTCTTGCCCGCCATCTCGCATCAGCCGCGTCACCCGTTTCGGTGCCAGGTCCATCAGGGCGCGAATGGCGTTTCGAGTCCGGTCTTCGGTGAACTCCTCGAGGGCCTCCGAGATCGAGTACAGGAATGCCAGGGTCGCTGCCTCGCCCCAAAGTCCCAGAACACCCGCGGTCACCGCGGCGACCGTCATCAGCAGTTCGATTCCCACGATCCGTTCCTCGACGAGTAGCTCGACTGCCTCAGCGGCGAAGAAGCGGGCTCCCATGAGCATCGCCGAGACATAGACCCAGGTACTGAGGGTCCCGGCGCCGCTGAGTCCGATGACGAAGCCGAGCGCCAGCAAGATGCCAGAGGTTGCAGACCACTGTACCTCGCGGTTCTGCCACCAACGCTCCCCGTCCATGTCCACGGGGTCCCCGGAATCGTGGGCTACGTCCCGGCTACTCACCGCCCACCGACTTCCCCGTAGTTCGGGCAGAGCTCGACTTCGTGCCCGATCTCGGTGAGGAGCAGTTCTGCACCCTTCAGCATCGCAATGACCTCAGGGAACGCGACCCGGTAGAACACCTGTCGACCCTCGATGCGTGAATCGACGAGCCCGCAATCGCGCAGGCAGGCAACATGGGTCGAGAT
>VAPL010236239.1_pt1 | contig 15708 bp, 17 predicted proteins | sample 3395061 | NCBI WGS metagenome assembly VAPL01 (sample SAMN08290444, study PRJNA428436) | hydrothermal vent metagenome | isolation source: Deep-sea hydrothermal vent chimney 2 | place: Pacific Ocean: Juan De Fuca Ridge | depth 2182 m m | reverse complement strand
TCGATGCGACGTACGAGAAGTTTGAAAAAAGCCCAGAGGAATTAAAAGAGTTTATTCAACTGGTACGCGACGAGCATATCGACGGACTCTCGGTCAGTATTCCGCACAAGGTCGAGATCATGCCACTACTAGACGAGCTAGACGAGAGCGCGCAGCGGATCGGCGCGGTCAATACAGTTTACTGGCGAGCTGGTCAGCTGGTCGGTACCAATACTGACTGGCGTGGTGCAGTGGACACACTAGAGACTGCGATAGATTTGAAAGCCCAAAAGGTAGTACTGCTTGGTGGTGGTGGTGCAGCACGGGCAATCGTCTATGGCCTCCAGCAGCGCGGTGCAAATGTGACAGTATTTACGCGTGAAGCGTGGGAATATGAAGGGATTCAGAAAGATTTTGGTGTACAGTGCGACCTTGTCACGAATCTCGCGCAGTATCAGCCGGATCTACTGATCAACGCGACGCCACTAGGTATGGCAGGGGAGCTAGCGGGTCAGTCTTTTGTGCCTGTCGAGTATTTCGAGACTCATCGGCCACTCGTCTTTGACATCGTTTACAATCCCGCCGAGACAAAGCTCCTAGCAGATGCCAAAGCAGCTGGCTGTGAGACGCTCGCAGGACTCGGTATGCTCGTCCGACAGGGGGCTGCGCAGTTCAAAATCTGGACAGAGCGAGACGCACCAGTCGAGACTATGCATACAGCCGCTACCAAAGCCTTGCAAGAATAACGTTTTCCGCTAAACTCCTTCGGCGGGGTGGAGCAGTGGTAGCTCGTCGGGCTCATAACCCGAAGGTCGCTGGTTCAATTCCAGCCCCCGCAACCAAATTTGCATTTCTCACTTTTCCTAGGTATAATCTTCCCACTTATTTCCAGCCCCTTTTTCAAGGTAAAAAACTATGTCTCTCCGAACTTATTTGCGTGAAGCAGTCACCGAATTGCACAAGGTCGCTTGGCCGACTCGTGCTCAGGCAGTACGTATCTCGGCGATTGTCCTTGGTGTTACATTTTTCTTTGCGTTCACTTTTGGACTCTTTGACAAGGCGCTTTCAGCTGGCTATCTCTACCTATTAAACCTCGCGCAAGCATTCTAATATGGCCAAACAAGCCCAAAACACCGGACGCAACTGGTATGTACTCCATACGTACTCGGGCTACGAGGATGCGGTCAAGGAGGCACTTGAGCAGCGGATTGAGACTTGTAATATGCAGGATTACATCTTCCGTGTAGAAGTCCCCAAAGTTGATGAGATCACACTACGCCGTGGTCAAAAAGTGACCGAAAAGAAACGCTTGTTTCCAGGTTATGTACTGTGCGAGATGATCGTGACAGATGAGAGCTGGTATGTCGCACGCAATACTCCCAATGTCACAGGTTTCGTTGGCTCAGGCAATATCCCAGTGCCAGTCACACCTGATGAGTACGGTATCATCGAGCGACACGTGGGGGCTGGTGATACGAAGTTCAAGATTGAGTTCACTGTCAGCGATGTAGTTCAGATCATCGACGGACCATTCGCTGGCTACGATGGCAAGATCAACGAAGTCGATCGCGACAAAGGCAAGGTCAAGGTCAACGTCAGTATCTTTGGTCGCGAGACTCCTGTCGAGCTGGATTTCGTTCAAGTCAAAAAGAAGTAATGTCCAAATCTCACGTTGCCATCTTGCTCATCATTGGTTCGCTTCTACTCGTTGCGCTCGAGTATCTCTGGCGACATCAGGAGCTAATCCAAAATTTATTCTAAATAACACACCCTCATGGCCAAGACTGTCAAAACTCAGATCAAGCTCCAAATCCCTGCCGGTAAGGCGAATCCTGCGCCACCAGTCGGTAGCGCACTCGGTCAGCACGGTGTTGCGATTCAGGATTTTTGTACCGCTTTCAACAACAAAACGAAAGATCAGATGGGCGATATTATTCCAGTCGTGATCACAGTCTACGAGGATCGTTCTTTTGACTTCATCACGAAGACTCCACCAGCGAGTGAGCTGATCAAAAAAGAACTCAAGCTCAAAAAAGGGAGTGGCATGCCCAACAAGGAGAAAATCGGCACGATCACCCAAAAGCAGCTCCAGAATGTTGCAGAGAAAAAAATGCCTGATCTGACTGCCAACGATATCGAAGCGGCTAAAAAAATCATCGCAGGGACAGCGAAAAGCATGGGACTCAAGATCGAAGGCGAGTAGTCTTAGGTTTTAGTATTTTTATTTCCGAGGGAGTCTGCCGCAGGTGGACGCTCGCACCTCTAACCCCCACACATCATGCCCACATCGAAAAAGGCTGCTGACAAAGCTGCCAAAAAAACTGTAAAAGAGGAAGAGACTCTTCGTTCCACTCAGAATGACAAGGAACTATCGGATGACGAGCTTTTGAAACAAAAGAAAGAAGAGGCCAAAGCCAAAAAAGAGGAGGCCAAGGCTGAGAAGAAAGTCAAAAAGGCGGCTAAGAAAGCCACACCACAAAAAGCTCAGATCAAAAAGATCCAAAAACGTAATCCACTCAAAATTCATGGTAAGAAATACCGGGCAGCGGCAGAAAAGCTCGATAAACTCAAGACCTACGAGCTCGCCGAGGCGGTGAAGCTGACCAAGGCGTCCGCAACTACCAAATTTGACAGCTCGATGGAGGTCCATGCCAGACTTGGGATCGACCCCAAGAAGTCCGATCAGATCGTCCGTAGTACGGTCGCTCTGCCCCACGGTACAGGCAAAAAGCTCCGAATCATTGCTTTCACTGGTGAGGACAAAGCCGCCGCAGCGAAAAAAGCTGGTGCAGTCGAGGCTGGCGAGAAGACACTTGTAGAAAAGATCGCCAAAGGTTGGCTCGATTTCGACGTCGCTGTCGCCACACCCGATATGATGAAGCAGCTGGGTAAGATCGCCAAAACACTTGGACAGAAGGGTCTCATGCCCAACCCCAAAGCAGGGACTGTGACGGACGACATCGCCCAAGCGATCGAAGAGATCAACAAAGGCAAAGTTGAGTTTCGTAACGATTCTTTTGGTTTGCTACACAACATCTTTGGTAAAGTCTCCTTCGACGAGGCCAAACTACTTGAAAATCTCAAGGTGTATCTCGCTGCGGTAAGTGAGGTGAAACCCAAAGGTATCAAGGGCGTTTATATTCGTTCACTTGTACTCACGACGAGTATGGGTCCGAGCGTACGTGTCGATCTGAAGTCAATTAACAATTAATTGCTTCATTGAGTGAAATGAAAGTCCGTATCAAACGTATCGACAAGGAGCTGCCGCTGCCAGTCTACGAGACTGCGGGGGCGGTCGGCTTCGACCTCCTCGCACGGAAGGACACGACCATTCAGCCGCAGGAGATCGTCCTGATCCCTGCCAATGTGATCGTGGAGACACCGGCTGGCTACGCTTTCATCGTCGTCTCGCGTTCTAGCACTCCACGCAAAAAAGGTCTGACCAAGCCCCACGGTATCGGTATCATCGACCAAGACTACTGTGGGCCCGAGGACGAAGTAAAAATCCAAGTCCGCAATTTCACCGACCAAGCAGTCACAGTAAAGCGCGGTGAAAAAATCTCCCAAGGACTCTTCATACCAGTCGAACGCGCAGAATTCGTCGAAGTAGACGAAATAGATCGCAAAACTAGAGGTGGGTTTGGCTCGACCGATAGCTAAAATGTCATGCTGGAACTGAATCAAGTTCAGCACATGGCTCAGGATGACGGAGAGACTAAGCGTCCTCTTTCTTGCGTTCGGATTTTCTGGTTGGTAGCTTTGGCTCGGCGAAAAGACCTTTGAAATCACCACCAAAATCGTCCAAAGTAGTCTTCATGCCGATCACATCGTTGGGTGAGACTTTGGTCGTGGCGACCTTACGGATTTGTTTCTCGCGCGCGGCGATCTTTTGCTTGTGCTCGCGTACGCTCATAGTCACTAGTATCGAAGTATTGCAACGGAGGCACTGCGCGGCAAAGACTCCCTTCGTGCCGACGATATCCACGACGTCGAGTGCGTGCTCGGCGAAAAGCTCGCCACACTTCGGACAGTGGAGCTGCTCTTGGACATTCTTGACGATCTCGCGGAGGTGATTGAGCTTCATATCAGTTAGAAGATAGCACTTGGGTTAGACTTTGTAAAATAAAAAGGAGGTTATATTAGCTTATTTTTTTTAGCTTGTCAATGGCTAGCTGTAGCCGTTTGATAGTTTCGTTACGACCGAGGACAACCGCGACTTCGAAAGTGCCAGGGCTATATTTTTCACCTGTCAGAGCGACGCGCAGTGGCCAGAGTATTTGTCCGTTCTTGAGTTCGAGCTTCTTCACGAGTGCGAGCAGGTCGGTCTGGAGGCGCTCCTCTGTCCAGTCCTGCTCGGAGATTTTTTCCAGTACGGGTAGGCTCTCGGTGAGGGCGCGCTGGGCTAGTGCGAGGTCGACTTTCATCTTGGCATGGGGGTAGAGCGCGGAGTCGACCTCGGGTGTGTGGAAGAATAATTGCAACTGGGCAGGTGCTTCGGCGAGGTATTTGAGGCGTTCTTGGATCAGGGCGACGGCTTGCTCTAGCTTCTCAAAGTCTGTCATGCCGGACTTGATCCGGCATCTCGGAGATCCTGAATCAAGTTCAGGATGACATTTGGCAAGTTCAGGATGACATTTGGCAAGATAAGGTCGGATCTTCTCACTTAGCTCTTTGGGGCTGAGCTGGCGGAGGTAGTGTTGGTTTACGAAGTTCAGTCGCTCCAGATCGAAGATCGCGCCGGACTTTTGGACGCGGCTGAGGTCGAACTCCTGCTCTAGCTCTGTGAGCGTGAAAAACTCGCGCTCATCGCGTGGGTGCCAGCCCAGCAGCGCGAGGTAGTTCACCACTGCCTCGGGGAGGTAGCCCTCACGCCGGAAACGCTCGATCGTGGCGGGTTCGCCGCTCTCATCACGCTTGCTCATCTTGGACTTGTCGTGGTTTAGCAGGAGCGGCAGATGGGCGAATTCAGGGATCTTTGCTCCTAGAGCCTCGAAGAGCAGGATGTGCTTGATCGTGTTGGAGATGTGGTCCTCGCCGCGGATCACGTGGGTGATGCCCATCTCAGTGTCGTCTACGACGACGGTGAAGTGGTAGAGGTACTGCCCGTCTGCCTTGCGGATCACGAAGTCGGCGAGATGACTGCCGTGCTCTTTCACCTCGCCACGGATCAGATCGACGAAGCTGATCTCGCGTTCGGGTATGCGAAAACGCCAGACTGGCTGACGACCCTCTCTGGTGAGCTTTTCGCGCTCGGACTCGGCTATCTCGCGGCACTTGCCAGAGTATTTGGGTGGGAGTTTCTGCGCCTTCTGCTCCGCGCGCTCCGCTGTGAGCTCATCAGGCGTACAGTAGCAGGGGTAGATCGCGCCTGACTCCTTCAAGCGCTCGAAGTACTGCTTGTAGATCTCCGTGCGCTCACTCTGTCGGTAGGGCCCCTCATCGAAAGTCAGCCCGAGCCACTGGAGACCGTCGAGGATCTCCTGCTCGTAGCGAGGATCGCTGCGCTCGCGGTCGGTATCCTCACTGCGAAATACTATTTTGCCACCGTTTTTCCGAGCAAAGAGGTAGTTGAACAGTAGCGCACGCGCTGTGCCGATGTGCATAGCACCTGTGGGCGAGGGCGGGAAGCGAACACGGATAGACATACAGCAAACAGTATACAGCAGACAGTGGAGTAGCTCACGGCAGACAGTTTCCCTTTCGCTGTCCGCTGTCAAAACCTTGTATTTCAGAGGCTTTTGTGATAAAATACCCTGATGAACCAAAAACTAAAACTCCAGCGAAAAATCGTAGCAAAACTGCTGGCAGTCGTGCTGCTCGCGGTGTTTATCGTCGCGCAGCCAGCCATGGTGCAGGCAGTAGATCAGGCAAGTGTAGACGCTGCTTTGCAAGCGTGGAGTCTCAAAAAAGCAGATTGTCAGCGTCTTAAAAATGAGTTGAAAGATTGTGAAGATAGAATTGGTGAGGGTAACTGTATTCCAAGGCAGACTCGTGCCACTGCTTGTGAAGCCAACGTACATAATCTTTTTAATACGTATAACAGGGAGCGAGATGCTTTCAATTCATCACAGGATAAAAAACTGACGGAGGTTTGCGGGTTTGGAGGTCCTGATGTCACTGTCGATCTCCAGTCTGGCTTCATGAAGGGTCCGACAGGTGCTGGTACTCAAAATAAAATTCAACAATTGGACGGCAACTGTTTTATTTATCGCGGTGAAGCTGGTAAAGGTAAGTGGTATCAGATCGTCGCTGGATCGCACGGTGGTGACATCCTAAAGACTTATGCTAGCTATCTCTACAAGTTCCTCGCAGGTATAGTCGGACTACTCTCCGTGCTCATGCTGATCATCGGTGGGATCCAGATCATGACCGCGGGAGCCAACCAAGAAGGTGTCCAGAGTGGCAAGGACCGCGTGCTTGGAGCGCTGGCTGGACTCATGCTGCTCTTCCTCTCTGGTCTGATCCTCTACACTGTCAACCCTAGCTTTTTTGTCGCCAACTAATGTTTAAAAAACTGCTCATCACGTTGCTACTGCTCGCTACATTGGCGACACTACCTGTGCTAGCGCAGGTAGCACCGCCAGCACCAACACCGCCAGCACCAACACCAGCAGCAGTAGCACCGCCAGCTCTCATCGGTGGCGCAGTGCTGCCAGGAGTCGGTACAACGATCGCTACTGGAGATGCCGCTGGCAAGTTTACTTTCTTGCGCGACACTTTCATCACACAGCTCACCAAAAAAGTACTGGAATTCATAGCGGCGCTAGCGGTTACTTTCCTCGTCGTCGGAGCGTATCAGTACTTGACTGCCGTGGGCAACGATGAGCAGATCAAGCAAGCTCACAAGACGATCATGTGGTCACTCGTCGGTCTGGCGCTGGCGCTGCTGGCGTTTGCGATCGTCCAGGTTGTCATTAGTATCAATTTTGGTGCTCCTCCTCCTGCTACTACTCCATAAGTTATGTCTTTCCCTAGATTTCCAGTTCGTTTGCTACTAGTGGTAGCGCTACTGCTCGTAGGTCTGCTACCTGTGCTAGCAGCAGCTACCGATGTGATACCTGTCCCCGTAGCTGGTACCGAGGTCGCTAAGCTGCCTCAGGGTGATATCTTGGACGTAACAATCCCGACTGTGACCAAGCTCATGGTCTATGCACTAGGGATTACCTCGTTTATTATCTTCTCCGTCGCGGGTGTCATGTATGTCACTGCGTTTGGTAATCAAGAGCAGACCAAGAAAGCGACTCAGATAATCATCTGGGGCATCGTGGGGCTTGGCTTCGCAGCAGCAGCTTATGCACTGGTCAAAGGAGTACTCGGTTTTCAGTTTTAATTTATAATTTAGATTCCGGATCGCGCTTCGCTTGTCCGGAATGACGAAACACAAATGCTCTGGCAAAGAATCCTCAGCTCGGCTCTCATCACGCTCACTATGCTCGGTGGCGGAGTGAGTCTGGTACAGGCACAAGCATCTGCTACACCAACACCAACACCAACACCAGCAGCTCAGCCAACAGCACCAGCACCAAAGGGTGTGACATTGCCCACTATCAACTGTCCTGCGGGCGTACCTGGCTGTAGCACTGCTGCGACGACCAGTCTGACGACCGATGGCGCTGCATCGTCGACTACTCAGGTGATCCTTACGATCCTCGACGGTGTGCTCAAGTTCGCGGCGCTCATCGCCGTACTTATGCTTATCATTGCGGGTGGTCGACTCGTCGTCGCTCGCGGCAATCAAGAGGATATTCAAGCTGCCCACAAGCAAATCGTTTGGACACTGGCAGGCCTATTCGTAATCATAGCTTCACTGCTCATCGTAGATAATGTCGTCAAGCTAGTGTTTGACGCGACAGTGTCTCAATAATTCCATTGATGATTGAACCATTGAATGGTTTACATCATACCTGGCATACCACCCATGCCTGGCATACCACCACCCGCTGGAGCGGTTTCTTTTGGTTCAGGTTTGTCGGCGATGGCACACTCCGTCGTGAGGAAGATCCCCGCGATACTGGCGGCATTTTCCAGTGCGCTACGTGTCACTTTCGCTGGGTCGATGATACCAGCGGCGATCAGGTCTACGAATTCTCCCGTCGCGGCGTTGAAGCCGTGGGATTTGGATTTGTTGGTCAGGATAGTCTCGACGACGACACCGCCCTCGCGTCCAGCGTTGTCGGCGATCTGACGAGTCGGTCCTTCTAGTGCGCGGAGGACGATCTCGATACCGACTTTTTCGTCCTTGTCTAGGGTCGCCTCGCTGAGCTTCTTTAGTGCTTGGCTGGCGCGCAGGAGGGCGACTCCGCCACCTGCTACGATGCCTTCTTCTACAGCGGCCTTGGTCGCCTCGACGGCGTCCTCGACACGGTGTTGGCGTTCTTTTTGCTCGACTTCCGTCGCAGCACCGACGCGGATCACGCCGACACCACCGGTGAGTTTCGCTAGTCTTTCGATGAGCTTTTCCTTGTCAAAGTCGCTGGTAGCAGCGTCTAGTTCGGTTTTGATCTCGTTGATTCGGGCAGTGATGGCGCTCTTGTCGCCTTTGCCATCGACGACGGTCGTGTTTTCTTTGTCGGCGACGATTTTGCCAGCGCGTCCGAGGTCTACTAGTTCGACATTCTCCAGCTTTAGCCCGACTTCCTCGCTGATGACCTTGCCACCGGTCAGCGCGGCGATATCGCTGAGCATAGCTTTGCGACGATCACCGAAGCCAGGGGCTTTGACCGCTAGCGCGCTGAATGCTCCGCGGAGTTTATTGACTACGAGTGTGGCGAGGGCTTCGCCGTCGATGTCCTCGGCGATGATTACTAGCTCTTTTTTCCCTGCGGCAGCGAGTTTCTCCAGTAGGGGGAGGATTTCTTGGATACTGCTGATTTTCTTGTCTGTGATGAGGATCTGGGCGTCGTTGAATTCAGCTTTCAGACCTTTGGTGTCGGTGATCATGTAAGGGCTGACATAGCCGTTGTCAAACTGCATGCCCTCGACGACATCGACTTCCAGACCGAGTGTCTGACCGGCTTCCACTGTGACGACGCCATTCTCACCGACTTTTGCCAGCACATCGGCGATGACTTGTCCGACTTCTTCGGATTGAGCACTGATCGTGGCGACTTGCTGCTGCTGCTCTTTGGTCTTCACTGGTTCGGCGAGTTTTTTTAGCTCGGCGACGACAGCACCCGAGGCCTTGTTGATCCCGTGTTTCAGGTTGATCGCATTTGCACCGTCGGTGAGGTATTTCAGTCCTTCGCTGATGATCGCGTGCGCGAGGACGGTCGCAGTCGTCGTACCGTCGCCGGCAGCGTCGTTGGTCTTGCTGGCGACCTCTTTGACCATTTCAGCGCCCATGTTTTCGTATTTGTCTTCCAGTTCGATTTCCTTGGCGATGGTCACACCGTCATTGGTGATCGTCGGTGAGCCGTAAGATTTTTCAAGGATTACATTGCGACCCTTGGGTCCCATAGTGATCCGTACAGCGTCGGCGAGCTTCGTCACACCGGCGAAGAGCTTCTTGCGAGCGTCTTCGGAAAAGAGGATTGTTTTTGGCATTTTTAGATAGAATTAAGGATAAGATTATTTAGTCTGTTATGCCGGACTTGATCCGGCATCTCGGAGATCCTGAATCAAGTTCAGGATGACAATTTAGGTTAGGCTTTGTAAAAAATTAGCCCAATACTGCGATCACATCACTCTCTTGAATAAACTGATATTCGTCTTGCCCGAGCTTAACTTCGGTCGGACCGTACTTCGAGTAGAGGACAGTGTCGCCTTTTTTTACACTCAGTGGTTCGCGTTTGCCATCACGACCCAGTTTGCCCGGACCGACGGCGACTACCTTTGCCTTTTGCGGCTTTTCTTTGTCTGCAGTGTCGGGGATGTAGAGACCACTGGCGGTTTGGGTTTCCTCTTTCTCCGGTTCGATGAGGATGTAGTCGTTGACAGGTTGGATTTTTGGATTGGCCATTTTGAAAATTAAATTAAATACTTAGCGGCGAGTATTTTATGAAAATGGCTCGACAAAGTCAATATTTGGATTGGTCTTTTTTCCGAATTTTCGGAGAAAAACTTCCTAAGATGCCTTTTTAAACGTTTTGTCTAGCTGCTGGCGAGTCTGCCAGAGCTGCTCCAATGCTTGGACTTGCTCTGCGGCTTCGTTGCGCTTGAGGGTTAGTGCTTTGACTTTGGTGAAGTTGACTGTTGTGGTGGTACGGGCTTGTACGAGGAGGTTGTCGGTCTCGCGCAGGTGACCGCGAGCTTTTTGGTATAGTTTGCCGAATTCGTTTTGGCTGATGTGGCGGTACTGTTCTTTTAGTTTGGCAGTTTGTTGAAATAGTTTCTGATGCTTGCTGGCGAGCCTTTCCTGAGTATTTGTCGCAGCGACAGTCCGCTGTCCAGTCCAGATGAAGTGAGCAGGGTCATTGCTTGGGAGTGGCTGATGCCAGCCATTGGCCTCCATGATTGGTTTGAGCTGGGCGATATAGGTATGATCGGGATAAAGATCAATGGCGAGTCCTTTTTCGTGGAGGCTTTTGCCTGGCGTGGCAACTGGTCCTTTGAGTGTGGCTTTGAGTTTGGTCTGTAGCTCTCTGCTGCGCAGAGAAGAGGTCTTGATCGCTCCGATCATAAGCCCTTTTTTGCCTTTTACGACGATATTCGCATTTTGTGCGACGGCATGGATTGCTCGTAGTGAGGAGACTGTGGCGAGGTCGGCAGTGATTGGTCGCTGGTTTAGTGTGATCCTCGTCATGATTCCAGTTGGCTTTAGTTTTTCTGGTTTGACTGTGGTGTTCGCCGCTTCGATCGGCTTAGAGGTCGCCTTCACGATCGTGATATCTGGCTTAGTTTTGAGATTGGTAGTAGTAGGAGTTTGGTTTACAAGTTTGGTCGCTACTTTGGGTTTGTGGGGTTTGGTAGCTTTGACTGTGGTGTTCGCCGCTTCGATCGGCTTAGAGGTCGCCTTCACGATCGTGATATCTGGTTTGGTCTCTGGTTCGGTCGCTACTTTGGGTTTGTGATACTTGGTGGTTCGGACTTGCGTGTGGTCTGGCGTGAGGTGGTAGGCTGCGGCTAGCTCGGTGTTTGAGATTACGAGAGCGTAGCGTTTGTCGTACTTCAGATCTGTGCGTGGGTTTTTCACACGCTTGCCTGTACTCTCCTCTACGAGATACCGCCAGGTATCGGCACCGAGGAGCTGTACATAATGCTGCCAAGCAGCACGATCCTTTTTGTTGGATAGGTTTTTGGCATTTTCTACACAAAAATCTTGTGCACCCATGCCGCGGTGTGGTTTCGCCGCACTGGTACCATTGTGTCCAGTGAGTTGCTCTACTTGAGTCGTCTTTGTCTTGGGGGATTGTTTAGCTTTTGCGCTGGCTCGGTCTCGGGCGGCTTGCCATGCTTGAGGGCTGAGCTTCAGTTGGCCAGACAGTATGCGTGAGAGTGTGTGGGCAGTCCGTACATCTGGCATGACGGTATATTCCTCACCAGCGAGGAGGTTGCCTGTGTCTGCTGGGGTGTGACCTCGCTTGCTGACGAGGCGCTGGAGATCGACTTTTCCCCAGTCTGGTTCAAATTTTTTGATGAAGTCTCCCATTCGTATACCGATTGGGACTTTTTCCCAGTGTTGTCGGTCGATCAGCTTGTCGACAGGGTCGACTGTCTCGACTGACGTACTGGCACTTACATCTTCAATACTGGTGGGAGTTTTTTCCTCAGTGGTTGGAGCTTTTGTGATGGTGTAGCCAGTCTCGTCCTGCTGGAGACCACTCGGTAGTGGTGGTTTCGTCGCGGCTGTCTTTTGCTCTAGCTTTTGCTTGGACTTTTTTACATCGAGGGTGTTTTCTGTGGCGCAGCTGGAGAATATAGCAAGTGATAGTCCTATGGCGGCGATTTTTCCCACGACTGATTGACGTATCCCGCTCAAGACACCTTTGGCTTCCTCTCTATAGATGGCGATCTCTGCTGTGATCATCTCAGCTAGGCGACGAGCCTTTTCCGCGTATTCGTGATTGCCACTTTTCGCCATCTCTGCTTGAGTTCGTTCTATCACCGCCAGTCGTTCGGCGGGTTGTCGACGGCGAAACTCTGCGAGTGAAATGACTTTGATCGAGGGGGTTTTACGTTCCATAAATTCAAATAAAAGGTTCAGATTTTATCTGGTATTTTTATTTCTGTCAAGTGCATGGTAAGACTTGCTAGGTGCTAAGTTGGAGCGTGTTAAAATCCATTCAATCGTAATCTTCTAAAAATGCCTCTCACTACGACTACAGATCTCTTTACTCGGGCGCTCGCAGGTGGCTACGCCATCGGCGGGTTCAATGTCAATAATCTCGAAATAATCCAAGGTATCGTTCGAGCTGCCAGTGCGAAGAAGTCGCCTGTGATCCTCCAGGTCTCAGCTGGCGCGCGCAAGTACGCAGGGCAGACTTATCTCCGGCACTTGATCGCAGCAGCGGTGGAGGAGCACCCCGAGCTGCCACTCGCACTCCACCTCGATCACGGTGAAGACTTCGAGATCTGCAAAGCGTGTATCGACGGTGGCTTCACGAGTGTCATGATCGATGGCAGTAAGTATGAGTTTGCCAAAAATATCGAGCTAACCAAACAGGTCGTGGAATATGCGCACGCCAAAGGTGTGGTAGTCGAGGCGGAGCTCGGGCGGCTAGAGGGTATGGAGGACGATATCAAAGTGGAGAGCGGGCAGGGGAGCTACACTGATCCTGATCAAGCTGTTGAATTCGTAGGGCAGACGGGCTGCGATAGTCTCGCCGTCGCGATCGGCACGAGCCACGGCGCGCACAAGTTCGCTGGAGAGCCAAAGCTCGACTTCGAACGACTCCAGACCATTCATGCCAAACTACCAGAGACACCGCTCGTACTGCATGGAGCGAGTAGCGTGCTCCAAGACTTCGTCGAAGAGATCAATAAGTACGGTGGGGAAGTCAAAGGTAGTCGCGGTGTACCGGAGGAGATGATCACTGAGGCGACCAAGTACGGCGTCACCAAAGTCAATATCGATACCGATATTCGGCTCGGCTTCACCGCCGCGACTCGCCGCTACAACGTCGAAAACCCTGCCAACTTCGACCCGCGTAAGCCGCTCGCTGCTGCTCGTGAGGCGGTCCAGCAAATGGTCGAGCACAAGATCGAGATACTAGGTTCGGCTAATCAGATCTAAAGTAATGCCAACTAAAAAACTTCGTATCGCGATCAACGGTTACGGGCGAATCGGGCGCAATGTCCATCGTCAAGTTTTGAATACGCCAGATATAGAGATAGTTGCGACGAATTCGCGTAGTGATGTCGAGTCTCGTGCGCACTTGCTCCAGTACGACTCGCTCTATGGTACGCTGCCAAATCAGATTGAGGTTGCTGAGGATCATTTCATGGTTGATGGTAGTCGGGTTGAAAGTCTGATCGGTGAGCCGGGTGTTGATTTCCAGTGGAGCGACTATGCTGTCGATATCGTGATCGAGGCTACTGGTCGACTGACTACTTACTCTGATGCGGAGAAGCACCTCCAAGCAGGTAGCAAGAAGGTACTCGTGACCGCGCCGTGTAAGGATATTCGCGTTCCGACTTTCGTCATGGGGGTCAACGATCGCGAGTACAATTCAAATGACAAAATAGTCAGTAACGCCAGCTGCACGACGAACTGTCTCGCACCAGTACTCAAGGTCCTCCACGATAGCTTCGGCATCGAGGCAGGTCAGATGACTACTGTGCACTCTGTGACGAGCGACCAGCGAATCCATGACAATGACCACAAGGATCTACGCCGTGCACGCGCCTTTTTGCCTAGTATTATTCCGACCAAGACTGGTGTGTCGTCTGCGCTGGCGCGTGTGCTGCCCGAGGTCGCGCGCAAGATCAAAGGTATCGCGCTACGGGTACCGACACTCACAGTTAGCTGTGTCGATCTTGCGGCAGAGCTGCATCGTGAGGTGACAGTTGAGGAGGTCAATGCGGCGTTTCGCAAGGCTGCGGCAGGCGAGCTAAAGGGGATCCTCGCGGTCAACGAAAAGCCACTGGTCTCAATCGACTTCAAGGGCGACTCACACTCCAGTATTTTTGACGCAACGGTGACCAAAGTCGCGGCAAATGGTAGGCTCGTCAAAGCGCTGAGCTGGTACGACAATGAGTGGGGCTATAGTGCGCGTGTGGTAGATCTCATTCATTTGATAGCAAAATAAAATCATGCTGACTTACCATTCTATCGATGAAAAGCTACGATTGAGATTCAAACAGGAACACATAGTACTCTGTGAGCGTTTGAAAAAAGTCGTCAAAGAGCATCCAGATGACGAACATCTGCCACGGTTAGTACGTTTCTTCGTCAAGACTAAAGCAGCTCTACAAAAGCACCGCTACCGAGTGGCTGAGTGGAAGAATCGCCTCGAAAAAATCAGCCTGCTCTATGCCAAGCTACCCGAAGTCAAAAAAATCATCGCCAGTCTCATGCGACTCCTGAGCGATATCCTGACTGCGACGAAGCGGCAGAATTAGTTAACCCCCTGCTCGCTCCGCTCGCTTCCCCCTTGAAAAGGGAGATTGAGGGAGTTCAAAAACCTACTTCACCACGATATTCACCAGCTTCCCTGGGACGAAGATCTCTTTGACGATCTCTTTGCCCTTGAGCCAGCTTTGGATTTTTGCCGACTCTTTGGCTATCTTCAGAGCGTCGTCTTTGGCGATGTCGGTGGCGACCTCCAGCTGATCGCGGACTTTGCCATTGATCTGTACGACGAGCGTGATCGTATCCTCGGTGATCAGCTCGGGGTTGTAGGTAGGCCAGCTCTCCAGCTGGATCGACTCGGTGTGTCCGAGCTGCTCCCACAGCTCCTCGGCGAGGTGTGGGGCGAAGGGTGAGAGGATCTTGAGGAATTTCTCCATGCCTGGCTGGGGCAGAGCGTCCTGTCCACCAGCGAAGTTTACGAAGATCATCATCTGACTCAGCGCAGTATTGAAATCAAAGCTATCGATGTCTCCTGTTACCTTTTTGATTGTTTGATTGAGTGCTCGTTTGAAATCTGGTGTGGCAGAGGCGGCACAGCCTTCGGCTGGCTTTGGTTCGATGGTCTTGTCTGTGTAGAGTCGCCAGACTTTGTCGAGGAATCTTCGCACGCCTACCACACCCTGTGTCTGCCACGGACAGCTCGCCTCGAACGGTCCCATAAACATCTCGTAGCAGCGCAGCGTGTCCGCGCCGTGTTTTTTTACAATCTCGTCGGGGTTGATCACATTGCCACGTGACTTACTCATCTTTTGACCGTCTTCGCCGAGGATCATGCCTTGGTGACGGAGCTTTACAAATGGCTCGTCGAAGTCGATCAGACCGCTATGGTGTGCGACTTTGGCAAAGAAGCGCGCGTAGAGCAGATGCATGACTGTGTGCTCCGCGCCACCGACGTAGAGGTCGACTGGGCACCACCGCTTCAGACTCGCTTTGCTGGCGAATTCGGTAGAGCTCTGCGGATCGGCATAGCGGAAGAAGTACCACGATGAGCAGACGAAAGTATCCATCGTGTCGCTCTCACGACGAGCTTTCGCGTTGCCACACTTGGGGCACTTCACCGCGTGGAACTCTGCGCTCGCGGTCAGTGGACTCTCACCCGTCGGGCGAAAGTCGACATCAGTCGGGAGTGTGACGGGTAGCTCACTCTCGGGTACGGGCACTTCGCCACAGTCGGGGCAGTGAATGATCGGAATCGGTGCGCCCCAGTAGCGCTGACGGCT
>VAPL010113078.1_pt1 | contig 15720 bp, 14 predicted proteins | sample 3395061 | NCBI WGS metagenome assembly VAPL01 (sample SAMN08290444, study PRJNA428436) | hydrothermal vent metagenome | isolation source: Deep-sea hydrothermal vent chimney 2 | place: Pacific Ocean: Juan De Fuca Ridge | depth 2182 m m | reverse complement strand
TGAAATGGTGCCCCCACACGGACTCGAACCGCGGACCTACTGATTACAAATCAGTTGCTCTACCAGCTGAGCTATAGGGGCACTGGCGCGGGGTTTACGATGTTCCATGTAAGCACGCAAGCCCTCGTCCGGACAGATAGTGCCAAATAAAACCTGATCGCCAAACGTATCCCTAAATAATTTGACTCCCGGCATCTGGGCCCCGCTATCGGGCCACTATTCGATTGGCACGAACCACTAATAATACCGCAACAACGCCCACCAATATAACCATTAGCGCCGCTGGCGACGCTTCGTCGATCTGCTCTAAAGACGCCTTTTCATAAACCCGTGTTGCCAATGTGTTGAAATTGAACGGTCTTAATAACAAAGTCGCGGGCAGTTCTTTGACACTGTCGACAAAAACCAACAATAAAGCAGTCCCTACAGAGCCCCGTATCAGCGGAAAGTAGACCAAGCGTAAAGTTTCACCAGGTCCTTTACCCAGCGATCTGGATGCCATTGGTAATGTTGGCGGTACCCGGCCAAATGCGGCATCAGTTGCACCCTGAGCAATGGCAAAAAACCGCACACTATATGCAAAAATAATTGCAAATGCCGAACCAGTCATCAGCAGTCCAATATCTACACCTGTTGTTTTTTCCACAAGGTTGGCAACAAAATGATCTGCCAATGACAGGATGTAAAGTATCCCCACCGCAAGCACAGCGCCCGGCGCGGCATAACCAATGGTCGTAACGGGCAGCAGCTTGGACGCTATTTTACCAGATGCAAGCCGTGCTCCGTAAACCAGATAAACCGCGGCCACGACTGTAATTAGTGCGGCCATCCCCCCAACAAATAACGTGTTCACAAGCGCGCGTAATAAGTCTCGATCGACCCAAAGTTCGGGCTTCTCAAATGCATGAAATGCCATCACGCCAACGGGCAAAATAAACCCGATCGCAATCGGAAGAAAACAACCAATTGTTGTCAACCAGCCGCGAATACCAAGGATGTTCTGGGGTTCAATTGGTTTGTGCTGTTTGGACGTTTGATAAAACCGTGATTTCCCGCGGCTATATTTTTCAAAAACCACAAGCACCAGAACGATAACCAGGATAATACTTGCTATTTGCGCCGCACCGCTACGGTTTCCGCCTTCAAGCCAGGTCGTAAAAATCCCTGTGGTCAGAGTTTGAACTGAAAAATGTGCGACCACGCCAAAATCACTGACTGTTTCCATCATTACAATAGCACTGCCCGCAGCAATTGCTGGTCGCGCAAGCGGAAGCCCAACTTGCCAAAATCGCCTTGCAGGTCCGGCCCCTAATGCCCGGGCAACTTCATAAACGCTTTGCGATTGCTCACGCAATGCTGACCTGACCAGCAGAAAAACATAGGGATAAAGTGCCGCCGTCAGCACCACAACCGCAGCGCCACGCGATCTTATTTCTGGGAACCAGTAATCGCGGGAATTGGTCCAGCCAAAGGCCACACGAAGGCTGGATTGCAACGGGCCGGCATAGTCCAGGAAATCCACCAATGCATAGGCACCGACATAGGCTGGTATTGCCAGTGGAAACAACAACAACCACTGCAAATGGCGTGATCCGGGAAACCGGTACATTGTGACCATCCAAGCAGTTATCGTTCCGATTACCGCCGATAAAAATCCGACAGTTACCACTAGAAACGCCGAATTCTTCAGGTATCTGGGCAAGGTTGTTTCTACCAGATGTGACCAGATATTCTCGGTTGGTGTAAGCGCAATCCAGACCACGACGGCAATCGGCAACGTCACGAGCAATGCAATTGCAAAAGCACCAAGGGACCAGCGATCTGGCCGAAAGGGAATTTTATTTCGGAAATGAATCTGACTGTTTTTCTCGGACATTTGGGGTCGGCATACCTAAAAGAAGTTTAAGTGTCCAGAAAACTGAATATACTCTGTCTGGCACTGAAAAAACCGAAGTGGAATACATGCAGGTCGCAATACACCTGGGCGCTCACTGCACCGACGAAGATCGCCTGCTGAAAACATTACTCGCGAATAAGGGCGCCCTGGCGACTGCGGGTGTTAGTGTTCCGGGGCCCGGGCGCTATCGCAAAACTGTACTGCGAGAGGCGCAAAAACTGCGGGGTATCCCGGCGGACAATAATGTCCGCGATTTGCTGGTTGAAACAATTGTCGACGATGATAGCGCCAAACGGCTTGTGCTGAGTTTTGATGATTTTCTTTGCCCGGCATCCAGAGTATTTGAAAACGGCATACTATATGATCAGGCAAGCATACGGCCAACCAATTTACGTAAGCTCTTTCCAAATTGGCCAGTAGAGTTTTTTATCTCTATCCGAAACCCTGCAACATTTATTCCGGCTGTGTTTCAGCATAAAGATCAGAATCATACAAATTTTTCGAAGTTTCTGGATGGGGTGGCGCTTGACGAAATTCGCTGGTCAGATGTCATTATTTCCATACGGGAACACAATCCGAATTGTGCGATCACCGTTTGGTGCAACGAAGATACACCCTTAATCTGGCCTGAAATAATTCAGCAGGTCTCTGCCCAATCCGAAACGCTCTGCTTAGAGGGTAAGAATAATATCCTTGGTTCCATCATGAAAAATGAAGGGCTGGATCGGATGGCAACCTATCTCAAAAGCCATAATCCAAGAAATGAAGCACAACGGCGGCGGATCGTCATGGCATTTCTTGATAAATACGCCATTGCTGACGCGGTTGAAGAAGAACTTGATGTCCCCGGCTGGACTGAAGATTTAGTTCGCCAGCTCACCCAGAACTATGAAGCTGATCTATTAAATATCGGGCGCATCAATGGGGTAAAATTGCTTTCCATATAGATCGCAACCGGGTCACATTCCCAGCGCTTCTTTATACAGATCCAATACCGCCTCTTCTTCAGCCAGATCAGCCGTGTCACGCTTTCGCATCGCCACGATCTTGCGCATAACCCGCGTGTCATAGCCCCGGCCCTTAGCTTCAGCCATCACTTCTTTTTGTTGATCAGCCAGATCTTTTTTCTCAGCTTCCAGTCGCTCGTATCGCTCAATGAACTGACGTAATTCGTCAGCTGTAACGCGATAGGAACCTTCGGTTACGGTATCATTCATGCCGGGGCCTTCCTCAATATTAGATGGCGTCTTTACCCTTCCAATTACAACGAAGCAAGCTGTTCTGAGGCTTGTCGTCAATTGCTGCTTAGTGCTAACTTGCATTGCAGGTGTAATCGCTAGGATACTAAATGAATTTGTTGATTTGGCCCGGTGCAGTTATCTCACTGGTTGGTGTATTTGGCCTTTTGTATTGCATTCTTGCCGCTGCAAAGGCGCGCTCTGAAAATCTTGACAAATCAGCGATGGAAGCGCGGCTTCATAAACTTGTGGCGATGAATATGGGCGCCTTGGCAATCAGTTCAATCGGCCTGATGATGGTGGTCGTTGGCGTATTGTTGGGTTAAATTTAGTACCTAAATCTGACGGTTGCCAGCTTTCTTTACTTAATGCTAGTTAACCGCCAGCCCATCTGTATCCTCCGAAATTTCCGCCCTACCTGTTTCGGGTGCCGGCGTTTCAACCGGCGGGTCTAGTTGAATTGTGTTGTCTGTTTCAGTTACACCCGTGCTTGGTTCCGCCACCTGAAACGCCCCGATATCCTGCTCCGGCGGGCCAGTTGCATTGGCCAGAGTTATTAATACCGCCCGGTGGTTATTTTGTTGGCCCAGCCGGCCGCTGGCAACCTGGCAATTATCTGATCCTTCCAGCGAAACACCGGCAATCACTTCAGTAGGGATTTCGACAAGATCACCGACTTCCAATTTTGTGATGTCGCTCAGAATCATAGGCTTGCGGTACAAAACCGCGCGTATCGGGGCCTTGGCATCACAAATGACCCTAGGCCACTTTTGGCCCCAACTATTCGCCCCGGTAAAACCTGCACCCTCCTGTCGCCCGGTATCCAGCGGATAAATCAACCGCAATACGCCCTTTTTGGCACCGTCACCCAGATCCAGCGTTACAAAGAATTCCTGATATGTCAGATCTTCCAGTAACAGCGACACTGCCCTGCCATCTTCGATCACCCCTGACTTATTAAACCCGGCCAGGGATGAACCTGGCATCTCCTTTGAAAGTTCGACAGCAAAGCTTTTTAATATCTTAACCAACACTTCCCCCAACACCGCGGCATCGGTAGACGTGACCACGCGGCTTTGTGCTGCTGTCGGCAGGATACGGCCGGTAATCAGCTGCTCTGTAAACCCGGCGACCAGTTGGATGTCCCATATCGCCAACCCAACCACGCCCGCCGCTCCACTTGTGGAAAATATCAGATGTGGTTCATCCAGCGTTTCAGTGATTTCGGGCAGTTTTGATCTTTTCACGTCCAGCCCAACAACCGCAACCTGTAGCCCGGCAGCGATTTCAGCGGCGCGAACAATAGCCGTTTTCAGGGCCTTGACAGGGCCAATATCTGATTGACCCTTGGTATGGGAAGGCGCACGTATTTTCAGGCGGAGCGCGTTTGATGCTTCTGTCTCGGACAATTCCTGTATTCCCAAAAGGCGTCACCCAATTGATCGCAAAAATTGGTTACCAGATTGTTTATTTATGACTTTCATCAGAATTATTTAGGCCCTGCACCGTCGTTTCATGCTCAACAGGCACAGTAACCCGAAAAGCTGCGCCCCCCTGTCCCGGCAAATAATTGATGCTTCCCCCCAGTCGGATCATGATTTCCCGACATATCGCCAGGCCCAACCCGGCCCCTCCGGCAGAGGTTTGTTCGGATAATCTGGAAAATTTCTCAAAAATGACCTGTTGGCTGTTTTTTGCAAGGCCACGCCCATTATCTACAAAATCGATTTCAACATTCCCTTTCCTGGACTGAACGGCTATCGTCAGCTCTGGGTCTGCCGCATCACAATACTTTCTCGCGTTTGCAACAAGATTGATGAATACCTGCCCAAGTCGATCGCTATCAGTTGATATCGACAGCCCCTCCAAAGACTTGTTTGGCAATATTTTAATATCCAGACGCGTCTCGTCAGTGGTTGCGGCAGTGATGGCACGGGACAATAAGTCTTTTAAACTAACAGACGTATAATTCAACGTCACCTGACCGTTTTCAAGCACCGACAAATCCAGCAAATCATCCAGTAATCGTGTCAGCCGAATTGTTTCGTCATGTATGATACTTGAATATTTTTGCTGCTCAGTTGTGGTACCCGCGCTGCCATCCATCAGTATTTCGCTAAATGAACGGATCGACGTCATCGGGGTGCGCAATTCATGGCTGATCTGACTAAGAAATGCGTCTTTCTGTACGGACAATTCCGTTAACTTGTCATTTGCATCCCGCAACTGACGCGCTGTGCGGGTCAACTCTTTGGATTTGTCTTCCAATTGATATGAATATTCCAGCATTTGTGCGGTTTCATCCGCAACCGCCATCAGATCATGGACAGAAACCGACGACCCGCCTGTGATCTGGCCCAACATCGCATGCGCGGTGGCCGCACCAACAGAACCGGTCAGTTCCCGTTCAAGTTTCTCAATAAATTCCGGTGTTGCATCAGGTAGATATCCTTCCCTGCCCTGTGCCAGTGACTCTGACTGAAACAGCGCCTGCGCCTCTTCCGGGCCCATAATTCGCTGCGCCATAATCAGCAAGTCTTCGGCTTCAGCCGCACTGCCTGACCATCCCTTTGTCGCGCCAGAATGATCAAACACATTGACAAATTGCGCACCCTGCAAGCGCTCAATCGGATTTGGAAAACTCAACATTGATCCACCAACGAACATGACGGTGTTTAATGTCATGCTCCAGAAAACGGCGTGCACCAGAGGGTCCATACCCTCAATGCCAAACAGCGCCTGAGGGCGTAACCAATCCAGGCCCCAGGGCCCCTGGCTCAGCATAGTACTGGACATTACAACACCGTCCCCAAAACTGGGGATGAACATTGCATAGGCCCACACAATAAACCCGATAAGCAAACCAGCCGTCGCCCCGACCCGCGTCGCACCACGCCAGAACAAGCCCCCAATGAGGGCCGGCAACACCTGAACAACGCCGGTAAAGGAAATCAGACCAATGGCCGCCAAAGCCGCCCCTCCGCCGGAGAACCTGAAATACAAATACCCCAATGCCAAAATGGCAGCGATGCTAAGCCTGCGGGAAAATAAAACCACCCGTCGCACATCTCCATAAAAAGAGGCACGTTCCCCCCTTGCAGTCATCCAGAGGGGCATCACGATGTGGTTGGAAACCATCGTCGAAAGGGCAATCGTTGCAACAATGACCATCGACGTCGCTGACGAAAACCCGCCTAAAAAAGACAACATCGCCAGCCCCTCGGCATCAAAGGCCAGCGGCACCGTCAGCACGAACAGATCTGGGTTGCTGCCAGCGGGTAAGGTTGACAGACCGACAACCGCAATTGGCACCACAAACAGGCTCATTAACAACAGATAAAGCGGAAACGCCCAGCTGGCCGTGATCAGATGCCGTTCGCTGACATTTTCAACAACCAGAACCTGAAACATTCGTGGTAAACACAGGAAGGCAGCAGCAGACAAAAACATCAGTGTCACCCATCGGTCTGGCTGAATATCCCAAGCCGATATGGGTGACGCTTCGATACGGTCCAAAATGTCAAACGGCCCGTCCGCAACCCCCCAGACAACAAACCCGCCGACCGCTAACAGGGCGGCAAGCTTTACCACTGCCTCAACTGCAATGGCCGTTACCACACCATGGTGGCGTTCATTTGCATCCAGGCTGCGTGTCCCGAATATGATGGTAAAAAAGGCCAGACCCGCGGCCACCCAGATGGCGGTTGAATTCAGGTCAGCCAGCGTCGGGGTCAGCGGTCTGTCACTGGCAAACACCGCAAACGATAACGAAACCGATTGCAACTGCAGCGCAATATATGGGGTGGTGCCGACAACGGCCATCAACGTCACGATTACCCCAAGCGAATTTGACTTGCCATATCTGGAAGATATCAGATCAGCGATAGAAGTAATGCGCTGTGTGCGGCCGATGCGAACAAGTTTTCGCAATACCCACCACCAGCCAACCATCACCAATGTCGGACCTAAGTATATGGTAACAAACTCTAATCCGGAACGGGCCGCATAGCCAACCGCACCATAAAACGTCCAGGCAGTGCAATAAATAGACAGCGATAATGTATAAACAAGCGGTGAGCGCAGCCAGCCCGTTCGCCCCTGCTCTGAGCGCCGCTCAGCAACATAAGCCACCAGAAACAGCAGACCAACATAAGCCAGACAAACAATGACCAGCAGATTAAACGATACCATTGCCGGGGCCTTTTTGTTGGCTTTTCTCTGGCTCGGATTCTGGCTCCTTTAAGCGGCGCGACAGCACCGCGGCAAGCACGATCAAACCGGCCCACACTGCAAATACATATACAATCCCGTTGCGTGTCATACCGCCTTTCCACAACAGCGGCAGCAACACCAAAAACGCACCCATTACCGGGGCAAGCCTTACAGCATCAATGGCACGGCGGCGGCGATACCCTTCCCGTGCGACAAACAATGGCTGTTTCGATCTCATCCCCCCGTCAGCCCCCTCACGGCCTCAAGCACATCTGCATTGGAAAACGGTTTGGTGATAAATCTGCTCGCTCCAAACTTTTCAGCCATTTCCCGGTCTTTTTTCTGACCTCGGGCTGTTAACATCAGAACCGGCAGATTTCGCGTTTTAAGATCAGCGCGCAGCAACTTCAAAATTTCATATCCCGACAGGTTGGGCAACATTACATCCAGAACAACAACATCCGGGTTTCGTTTTTGAACCTCTTGCACTGCTGTTGCACCATCTGAATGGGTATCAACAGTAAAGCCGTCACGCGAAAGAATAAATCTGACGGCTTCGATAATATTTGGTTCATCTTCGATAAGCAGCACGCGCTTGCCCATTCCTGCCCCCCAAAGCAAATACTGTCTTCTGGCGAATCGGACTATTGCCGGGAATTTCCTGCCTGTCAAAAACCAGAAGTATAAATCGATGGCTCTCGCCGGCCCTGACAGGCATCTCGGGCACAAATCCGACAGCTCGAGCCAACCGGTATTGCGTCAGGGTTTTTTTCGGCTGGCAATATGATCATCGTTGCCTCAAACAAAGGCGCCTGACCAAAGCTGGGTTCAGACGCGGGTTGCGCAACGGCAAAGGTCTGAAAACATTTGCCCCTATGCCCTGATTGCAGAACACAGATCGCCAGCGGCGTCAGTGGGCGGGACAAAGACTGAAACAGCGGCCAGTAGGGACAAGCCGCACCAAATTTAGGGATCGCAAACCCTTCAATCGGTTTTACGAATGTCAGGGTTCCAGAGCTATCGCAGCTGACCAACCCGCATGGCGCGTCCATTTCTTCATCAAGACTGGCAATTCTTCTAAAAACCACCCCCAGATCCAACCCAAATTTCTGTGCGATTTCCAGCGGTTTCACCCCCCTTGAATTAATCACCGACAACAGTCCTTTACGGGGCAGGGATTTGGCATCGCTGCGATATCGCGCCAGAAACTTTTGTGCGTACAGCTGCAAATTGTCCGACGTTGTAAGCTGGCCTTCCTTTGCAAGAAATTTAGCCACCGACAGCGCCTTCGCCCCTTCAAGCTCTGGCAAATAATAGCCCCGTTTTGCCAGCCAGTTTTCGAAATCTTCCTTCAGCAATGTCGGCGTAGCAGCTGTTTTTCCTTCATCGGTTTCGTCAAGATAGGCAACAAGCGACTGGGCGCTTTTGGCAAGTCGCTGACTGTCTTCATACAAATTTCTTTGAAATCGCGTTTGCCATTCCGGTTCAATTTCTTCACCGGATGCCATAATTGCCGCGGTAGACCGAATGGCCGTCACAACCGACAACATTTCATGCATGGAGGCCGCAAGCTGCGGATCGTGGGTCAGACGATCCAACAATGCTTCAACCGTTTGTAACAACGACAGATTTTTGTTGTGCTGGGCTTGGATCAAATCCGCCCACCCCGGAAAGCGGCCAGCGAACTCTTCGGTTCGATCGGTTTCTGCCTTGATCTCAGAAATATCTAACGCCGCTTCTTCCAGAACACTAAGCAATGTCGCGCGCGTTCCTTCAATCAACAGATCAGTTTCGACATCCAGTTCACGGGCAATATCAACCAACAACTTACCACCGATTCTGCGGCGATTATGTTCAATCAAATTCAGGTATGATGGCGAAATTTTTACGTTGGCGGCAAGTTCGACCTGCCGTAGCCCGCGTGAAATGCGTGTCTGACGTATACGGCTGCCGGTAAGGCCAGAATTTGGCATGCGTGAAACCCATGTTTTTTCACACTATTCTAAGTGATTTGTTAACTAATTTACAAGATTGAAATCATATTTGTGTAAATTTTTACAAAACATTTATTTCGAATAAGCACCATATTGTGAAATTATCGATCCCCTCACATGATCGCGAAAGCCTAAATATAGGCTCGCATTGCGCCCAATATACGGTGCTTGTTGCAAAACTACGTAACGGGAGGAACTAAATGTCCAACTCAAATCTCACACGTCGTGGGCTGCTGAAGACGGGTACCATTGCTGGTGCCGGTCTGGCTGTACCCACGATCTTTACCGGTGCCGCCTGGTCGGCAGCACATGCCGGTTTCACCAACGCGCCGGGGCCGGATTCAGTAACAATCGGCTTTAACGTACCCCAAACCGGCCCCTACGCCGACGAAGGTCTTGACGAACTGCGCGCGCAGGAACTTGCGGTTCAACACCTGAACGGCGAAGGCGACGGCGGCATGCTGAACACCTTCAGCTCCAAAGCGCTGGACGGCACTGGTATTCTGGGTCGCAAGGTTGGCTTTGTCACCGGCGACACCCAGACCAAATCAGACGCCGCACGGGCATCTGCCAAGTCGATGATCGAAAAAGACGGTGTGACCATGATCAACGGCGGCTCATCATCCGGTGTTGCCATCGCGGTTCAGGGTCTGTGTCAGGAAGCTGGCATCATCTTCATGGCCGGTCTGACCCACTCCAATGACACCACAGGTAAAGACCGCAAAGCCAATGGCTTCCGCCATTTCTTTAACGGTTACATGTCCGGTGCAGCGCTCGCACCTGTGCTTGAAAAAGCCTATGGTAAAGACCGCCGTGCCTATCACCTGACAGCCGATTATACATGGGGCTGGACCCAGCAGGAAAGTATTGCCGCGGCCACTGAAGCCACCGGTTGGGAAACCGCTCAGAACGTTCTGACACCTGTTGGCGCCGGCGACTTTTCATCCTATATCGCGCCGGTTCTGAATTCCGGTGCCGATGTGCTGGTTCTGAACCACTACGGTGGTGATATGATCAACTCACTGACACAGGCCGTTCAGTTTGGCCTGCGCGGTAAACAGGTCAACGGTAAGAACTTCGAAATCGTTGTGCCGCTTTATTCCGAACTGATGGCCGCTGGTGCGGGTGAAAACATCAAGGGCGTGTATGGTTCCATGAACTGGAACTGGCAGCTGGGCGATGCGGGCACCGCAGCTTTTGTTAAGTCGTTTGGTGAAATACATGGTCGTCCACCTTCAAACTCAGCACATACTTGTTATGTTCAGACACTGCTTTACGCGGATGCTGTTACGCGTGCGGGTTCGTTTAACCCCTGTGCAGTTGCTGAAGCCCTTGAAGGCTTTGATTTTGATGGCATGGGCAACGGTCCGACGCACTACCGTGCCGAAGATCACCAGTGCTTCAAAGACGTGCTGGTCATGAAAGGTGCAGAGAACCCGACCAACGCCTATGACACGCTGGAAGTGGTGGAAATCACTCCGCGCGCTCAGGTCGAATACGCCCCTAACCACCCAATGTTTGGTGGCGATGAAGCCAGCGTCGGTGACTGTAACCCAGGCGCCTGATCACTTTCTGAAAATCTGTTGGGGCAGGCTAACCCTGCCCCAACACCTACGCTATAGCTAATCCAAAGGGTGGGGCCATGGACGTCATATTTCTTCAAATTCTGAACGGTCTGGACAAGGGGTCCGCTTACGCGCTGATTGCCCTGGGCCTGACGCTGATATTTGGTACACTGGGTGTGGTAAACTTCGCCCATGGGGCGCTGTTCATGATCGGTGCGTTCTGCGCCGTCACATTGCAAAAATTTTTCGGCCTGTCCTATCAGGTGATCGACGAGACCAAGACCGACTTTTTAGGCAACCCCCTAAAGGTCGATGTCCCCTACCTTGAAACATGGTTTAGCGCTGAATTCGCCGACGCAGTAATCAACTGGTCGGTACCGCTGGCCATCCTGTTTGCCATCCCCGTCATGGTTGCCGTTGGTTTCATCATGGAACGCGGCTTGATCAAGCATTTCTATAAACGCCCCCATGCGGACCAGATTCTGGTGACGTTCGGGCTGGCAATTGTGCTGCAGGAAGTCATTAAGTATTTCTACGGTGCCAACCCGATCCAGACCGGTGCACCCGACATGTTCAAGGGCGCCCTGGATTTCGGCGTGCTGGTGGGCTTTGAACCCAACAGGGTCATCTACCCCTACTGGCGCCTGATCTATTTCCTGTTTTCCGCCCTGGTTATTTCCAGCGTGTTCGCTTTCTTGCGCTTCACGACCTATGGCATGGTGGTGCGCGCCGGCATGGCAGACCGTGAAACCGTCGGCCTGTTGGGCATCGACATTGATAAGCGGTTTACCTTCATGTTTGGCATCGCCGCGGCCGTGGCCGGTTTGGCCGGCGTCATGTACACCCCCATTCTGGCCCCCAACTACCACATGGGCATGGATTTCCTTGTGCTCAGCTTTGTGGTCGTGGTTGTCGGCGGCATGGGCTCACTGCCAGGCGCGGTTCTGGCCGGCTTCCTGCTGGGCATCCTGCAAAGTTTCGCATCCATGAACGAGGTCAAAGCCATCCTGCCCGGCATTGACCAGATCATCATTTACCTTGTCGCCATCATCATTCTCTTGGTCCGTCCACGCGGGTTGATGGGCAAACGCGGCGTGATGGAGGAATAACCATGCTGGGCCTGAACAAAATCGATGCAAGACTATTCGTTATAGTGATCGCGATCACCTTGCTGACCCCCTTTATCATGCAGCCGTTTTCAGAAGGCAGCGCGCTGGCACAATTCAACGGTGGCTACCCTGACCTGATGGCAAAGGTGGCGATCTTTGGTATATTTGCTGTTGGCTTTAATATCCTCTTTGGCCTGACCGGTTACCTGTCTTTCGGCCATGCCGCCTTTCTTGGGGTTGGCAGCTACTCCGCTGTCTGGATGTTCAAACTCCTGTCACTGAATGTCATCCCTGCCCTCATTCTGGCGGTTGTGGTATCCGGCATCTTTGCCGTGGTGATCGGATATATTTCACTGCGCCGTTCCGGCATCTATTTCTCCATCCTGACACTTGCAATGGCAGAAATGAGCTATCGTTTGGCCTATTCGGTCCTGACCCCCATCACCAACGGCGAAACCGGGTTGCAGGTGCGCGCCACTGATCCGCGCATACTGGATGGCGAAGGTGCCGCCCAATACCCAAACCTGTTTGGGCTGGAACTGTCCAGTTCCTTCAAATGGGAAGTGTGGGGCCACCTGTTCACCTTCAATGTCGGGTTTTACTTTTGCGCCGTGATTTGGCTCATCGCGTTTTACTTTTCCATCCGTATTTTCCGCTCGCCCTTCGGGCTTGTCCTGCGGGCGGTGAAATCAAACCAGACCCGGTTGAATTACACCGGCCTGAACACCCGCCCCTATACGCTGGCAGCCTTTATCATTTCGGGCATGTATGCCGGACTGGCCGGTGGTTTGTTGGCGGTGATGGATCCGCTGGCCGGGGCCGAACGCATGGTTTGGACAGCATCGGGCGAAGTCGTGATCATGACCATCCTTGGCGGCGCAGGCACGCTGATCGGGCCCGTCCTTGGGGCCGGTGCGATCAAGTATCTGGAAAACATCTTTTCAAAAATCAACGAAGGCGTATTGCACGGCTGGTTTGAATTCCTGCCGGATGGCCTGGAAAACGCCGTTGTCTGGGTGCTGTCGCGTTTCACCGGTGAAGGCTGGGCGCTGACACTGGGGCTGATGTTCATGCTGGTGGTGATTTTCCTGCCCGGCGGACTGGTCGAAGGTGGTCAAAGAATTTATGGCCGCCTCACACGTAAGAAACCGGCCAAAAAAGACCCCTCCGCCCCTGCAACACCTGCCGAATAGGAAAAGATGATGGGCATTCTTGAAGTCAAAGGCATCAACAAACGGTTCGGCGGTTTGCAGGCTCTGGACAACGTAAACCTGTCAATCGCCGAGAATTCACTGCATGCGATCATCGGCCCAAACGGCGCCGGAAAGTCAACTTTGCTGAATGTACTGGTGGGCAAACTGACACCGGACACCGGCTCAGTTTCGTTTGATGGCAAATCTGTTCTTGGTCGAAAACCACATGAAATCAATCAAATGGGGATCAGCCGGGTTTTTCAAACACCGGAAATATTTGGCGACCTGAGCGTGATGGAAAATGTCATGATCCCCTGCTTTGCCAAACGCGACGGCTCTTTTCGCCTGCATGCATTTGAAACTGTAATGGATGAAACTGATCTGGTTGAAAAAGCCGAACAAATGCTGCTGGACGTCAATATGGCGGACAAGCGCGACATGAACGCGGCTTCCCTGTCGCGTGGTGACAAACGCCGCCTTGAAATGGCAATGTGTCTGGTTCAGCAACCCCGCCTGTTGCTGCTGGATGAACCCACGGCGGGTATGGCGCGCGCTGATACAAACAACACCATCGACCTGCTCAAAGAGATCAAAGAAAAACGCGACATCACCATGGTGATCATTGAACATGACATGCATGTTGTTTTTTCGCTGGCAGAACGCATTACAGTACTGGCACAGGGTACCCCGCTGGTGGAAGATACTCCCGAAAACATCAAGGGTCATCCAAAGGTGCGCGAAGCATATCTGGGTGAGACTGATACCTAGAAACAGGATACAGGACCAGCAAAACCCTCGAAAATACCACGTGCAAACCAGATTGCACCACGGAGAAAAAACATGAACACCAACCCGGATTTTAGCAAAAATGCCAACAACGCCGCAACTGCGCCTGCCTATTGCTCGGTTTGGGATATCCACGCCTATTACGGCGAAAGCTATATCGTACAAGGCGTCAGCTTTAACGTTCATGAAGGCGAAATTCTTGCCCTGTTAGGCAGAAACGGCGCCGGTAAAACCTCAACCCTGCGCGCCATCGCCCGGCTGGCGGATCCAGCCCTGTCCAAAGGTGAAATCTGGCTGGATCATCAGGCCATACACCCCATGGCAAGCTTTGAAGCCAGTCAGGCAGGGATCGGTCTGGTCCCGGAAGACCGCCGGATAATTTCCGGCCTGACCGTGGAAGAAAACCTGCAACTGGCCCAGATTGCCCCCCCCATCGGCTGGTCCCTTGAACGGATCTACGATTTGTTTCCCCGACTGAAAGAACGGCGCAAACAAGAAGGCGTCACCCTATCGGGTGGGGAACAGCAAATGCTGGCAATCGCCCGCGCCCTTGCCCGTGACATCAAACTGCTGCTGCTGGATGAACCCTATGAAGGGCTGGCACCGGTTATTGTCGATGAAATTGAAAAAACCCTGAACCTGATCAAAGAGCAGGGCATCACCACAATCATTGTTGAGCAAAACGCCAAGCGTGCCCTTGCGTTGGCAGATCGTTCGATCATTCTTGACACCGGGCAGGTTGTATTTGACGGTACAGCAAAAGACGTTCTTGATAACGAACAGCTGCGGGCTGAATATCTGGCCATTTAATCGCCCTTCACCGAATTTTTTCCAGCCAAGCAAAATAAGAGACCCGGGACATGACTGAAACCAAACTTTACCCCCCTACCCCTGAATTTGCGGCCAATTCCCATGCGGACAAGGCCAAATATGACGAAATGTATGCCGCCTCCGTTGCCGACCCGGATGCGTTCTGGGGTGAACAGGGCAAACGTCTTGACTGGATCAAACCCTATACCAGGGTGAAAAATACCAGCTTCGAATACCCTGATATTTCGATAAAATGGTATGAGGACGGGGTGCTGAACGTGTCCGCCAACTGCATTGACCGGCATCTGGCAACCCGGGGCGATCAAACCGCGATCATCTGGGAAAGCGATGATCCGAATGTCGACGCCAAAATCACCTATAACGAACTATCCGACAGGGTGAACCGGCTGGCCAACGTCTACAAATCCCTTGGCGTCACCAAAGGCGACCGCATCGTGCTTTACATGCCAATGATCCCCGAAGCCGCCTATGCCATGCTGGCCTGTGCGCGCATTGGCGCCATCCATTCCATTGTTTTCGCAGGCTTTTCCCCCGAGGCCCTAGGCGCACGTATCGGTGGCTGCAAAGCATCCCTCGTGGTCACCGCCGACCAAGCCCCCCGTGGCGGCAAAAACACGCCATTGAAAACCAACGTCGATGCAGCACTTGAAATCTGTGGCGATGTGCAAACCCTCGTGGTCGCCCGCACCGGCAATGATGTCCCGATGAAAGCCGGGCGTGACCATGCCTACGCACCGCTAATGGACGCCGCCAGCCCCGTTTGCCCCCCCGAACCGATGAACGCCGAAGACCCCCTGTTCATCCTCTATACATCCGGCTCCACCGGCATGCCCAAGGGTGTGGTGCATTCCACCGGCGGCTATCTGGTCTATGCCTCGATGACCCACCAATACAC
>VAPL010474673.1_pt1 | contig 15721 bp, 12 predicted proteins | sample 3395061 | NCBI WGS metagenome assembly VAPL01 (sample SAMN08290444, study PRJNA428436) | hydrothermal vent metagenome | isolation source: Deep-sea hydrothermal vent chimney 2 | place: Pacific Ocean: Juan De Fuca Ridge | depth 2182 m m | reverse complement strand
TTTCATTGAGTGCGATGCCGACCGGATATGTGCGTTCAGCAGCCGGTTGTTTGTCCAGTCTGTCTACAAGTTTATTCAGTAACTGAAGGATTTCCGTTGCGTCATCCAGCCAGGCGGGTGCATTCATGACCGGGTTACTCTGCCGCCAGCACTTCGTCCATGAAATCCAGTTCGGCCTGCTGGTAGACGGTGCGTTTGTGATTGGCCCACAGTTGTTGAATCTTTTCGGTGTTGCATTGTTTACGATCCACGATGACACGGGTGTGGAGCTGTCCCCGAGCTTGTTCGCTGGGGCACTTGGCGAATACCAAACTCATTGCTGATCAGATCCATGAAAGGGCCGCATTTGCTGGTGGGCATAATGAAGATCAATTGCAGACCCAGGGTTTTGGTCAGGTAATCGATAACTTCCCGGGAACGGGTTTCGTCCATTTTCGAGAAAGCCTCATCCACCAGTACCATTCTCAGGTGATTGCTGCCTTCGGCAAAACGAAAGGCGGAAGTGATGGCGGCCGAACGGATAATGTAGGCCGGGGTTTCCAGTTGCCCCCCGCTGCCGGTGCCGTACTCGCTCAGGGCAATGGGTTCTTTGCCTTCTACTTCCTTGTAGATTTCATATTTCCGGTAGTTGCGGTAATCGCCAATGCGGTCAAGCTCACGCAAGGCCTTGTTCTCATCTTCGTCGAGTAACATTTGCATCAGTTCTTCACGGACCGTTTGCGATTTTTCCGACAGGGTCATGTCAAACAGGTTTACCTCATCACCAACCCCGGGCTGCTTGATAATGTCCTCAAAAAAGCGCGCGTAATCGCGAAATTCCGGAATCCAGCTACTGTCAAAACGAAAACTCTCACGGTCATCGCCGAACCTGTGATGTTGCAGTTCCTTGTTGAGCAGGTCGATCTGGCGTTTGCCATCGTTGATAGCCTGGTGGATGGTGTGGCAGAAGTGGGTGACGAAGGCGTTGTTGAAGCTGTCCTTGAGCTGACGAAGGTTGTCGTATTTATCGACCAGGATATTGTTCTTCAGGCGGTTGTAAACCCGGTCGAGGTCGCGCCGGAGTCCACAAATGGCGGCGAACAGGGCTGTGTCATAGTCACCGTTGAAACTTTGATAAATAATGGCATCGCCAGGCTGGCAGTGCTGGTTGTGTTGCTGGATCGCATCATCCATTTTGCGTTCCAGCGTGTGAAGTGTCCGCTGGACTTCCTGGCGGAAGTTTTCCGCAACCTCGACGTTAAGTGATTCAGCGTCTTTTTCCGCATTGGCCAGCCGTGCGTCGGCGTCAAATTCAGGCCAGTCAGCGGCGATGGCGAGCAGGTTTTGTTCGCGGCTTTCCACCACCTGCAAGGTAGCATCCTGTGCATCGGACAGTTGCTTGCAACGCTCGGTGATTTTACGACTCTTTTCCTGGAGTTCGCCGCGGGTTTCCTTGAGATGGCCCTGTTGTTGCCGTAACACCTGCACCTGTTCACGCAGGTCTGTCAGTTTATCCTCCAGATCCCGGTGTTCGGACAAATCCAGTTGTGTCAGCAGGTTCTCAAGGGTCTGCAGTTCACGGTGCAATGCCAGCATGTGGGTGATGGTGTCGGCATAATCCAGGGTTTGCAGTGATTTGACATTGTCCAGCATACGGCTGGACAACTGCATGCGTGTATTGGCTTCCTGCCATGCTTCGTTGAGGTGCTCCAGTTCCTGTTGTTTGGCTTTCAAGGCGCGTTCACGTGCCGCCTGGCCGAAGACCAGTTCTCCGTCGGGCAGGTCACAACGGAACAGGCTGTAGCCGCCTGCACCCATGCCGTCAGCCGTCAGACCCCGGCGGGTATGGCGCAGGGTGTCCGCAGAGGGAACCTGGACCACGTTGCCGTAACTGGCGGTCAGGTAGTGGTTTGCTGTGGCGTGACTGAAGGACAGCAGGTGGATGATCGAGTCGGCGGGCAGCGTGATACGTTCCGCATCGCGCTGTGCTTTCGCACCCTGGATGATGCGTGCCCGGTTATCGCGCCCCGGCAGTCGACGCACGATGCGAATGGCCTCTGCTTCATGACCCGGATCGACGATGATGGAAAATCGCGCCATACCGAGATAGCCCTCAATGGCCATTTGCCAGCGCGGGTCACTGACATCCACGTGGTCACACAGGACACGCGGGTCGGCCTGCGGGCAGTCGCGCAGGATAGCGTCCAGGGCACGTTCGACAAAGGACGGGTAGTTGACCTGTTTTGCCTGCAGGCGCTCGATACTGTGTTCCTTTTGCCGGCACCGTATTTTCAGTTTTTCGTAGTTGGCTTCCCGGGTGTGCACCAGTTTCGCCAGTTGTTCATACCATGAAAGGTTACCGGTCGAGCCGTCTGATTGATGCCATTGTTCGTACCACTGGTTGTGCAGACGCTGGGCGGCGCGCGCCTGATCCAGGTGTTGCTCCAGCGGTGACAGGTCATTGAGCATGTCTTTTTGCAACAGTGCCGGAATATCCAGTTCGCCACGGTTGCCTTCCTTTACCACACGACCCGCAAGTTGCCGCACATGCAGGTCGGCTATTGCGGGCAGGTCTTCTGTCAGGCCGGCATCGCCCAGGTCCTTTTCGAGGGATCGTGTGGCCTGTAGGTTTGCATCCAGGGCGTTATCCTGCACCAGTAAGCGGCGTGCCATGTCTGTGAGTGTTTTCTGCCGCCGGTCACGTTTTTGTTCCAGTTCATCCTTCTGCTGCAGGGCGCTGATGCCCATGCGCTGAGCTTCCAGTTGTACCAGTTGTTCGTGTTGCTGTTGAAGGCGCTGTTCCGAGAGTTCTGTTTCGTTGGCGTTTTCTTCCAGGCTGCGACGGTAATCGCCCTGTTTCTTTTTGGTGCGCAGGTAGTCTTGCTGGCGCTGCAGGTAATCGTGCTGGGCGAGGGTGAAATCGAGCGTATTCAGTTCGATCCACTGCTGGATATAGGCATCGGCGTGTTGTCCTGCATTTTTCAGGATATCAATGGATTCCAGCAGGTGTGCTGCATCGCGCTCCATGGCGTGGATGGTTTTGAGCTGGCCGGAAATGGAGCGAATGGCTTCACCCAAATCTTTTCGTTCAAGAATTTCGTGGGCGACAAAATCATTGATGCTGCGTACCGGCTTGTAGGCCATAAAGCGCGAAAAGGCACGTGCGGCGGCAGTGGCTTCCTGTTCGGAAACGCTGTCGCTCTTGCCGCGCAGGGCAGCATAGAGACGGCGCAGGTAGGCTTTCTTGGTGTCGTATTTTTGTACGTGGCGTTTGCCGAATTCGCGGATCAGCAGTTGAGTTATTTTGTCCAGCGGTGTGGTGTACTTATTTGCCTTGTGCTCGCGGACAAAGTGTTCCAGCGTGAGTTCTTCACCGGGCAGGATCAGAAATAACAGGTCATCCTGTCGTGCCACATTCTGCCCGGCGGTGGAATCCAGCCAGGCGCGCACACCGATAACCGCCGTAAACGGTTCCGCAGACTCGCCACTGGTGGGGCTGAACACGGCGGCAAGATAACCGTCGGTGGGGTCCAGGCGCGCATAACTGCCATCATCGCAGCCGAGCACATAGGATGCCAGGGTGCGTACCCGCTTGCCGCCACGGCCGCGCTGGGTGGTTTCATCCTGTCCAGGGTTATACTGGAACAGGTTTTCATGGGCGGCGGTCATGATGGTCTGGATGGCATCTGCTGCGGTCGTCTTGCCCGAGCCATTGCCGCCCGACATCAGGTTGATAGGTCCCGGCTCGAATTCCAGTTGAGGGATATTGCCCCAGTTTACAAAGACAAATCTTTTCAGAAACATGTTTAGCGGTTAATCCTGGAGTTCTTCGGTTTCAGTTTCCCCGGCCGTTTCATCATCAGACGGGGTGGCGGCGGCCAGTGCCTGCACGGCATCGTCATTAACAAAATGAACGATCATCGGGTGGATTTTCAGCCAGGCTTCACCACTGACCAGGTCTTCTTCACTGCGAAAATCGATCAGCCGCAGGCGGCGCAGGCGGATGAATAACTGTTTTCGTTCGGTGAGTTTTTCCGGCAGGCTGCGTGCCACAATGTTTTTCATGGCGATCCCCAGGGCCTCGATGGATTCGGTGACATAGCCCCTGTCATCCACCTGGCCTTCACGCAGTGCCTTGTCGTACTGGAGGCGCAGCACCAGTACCATGGCCACTTCCGACTGGTTCAGCTTGTTGCGCAGACTGCCGGCAAATGCCGAGACTTCGGCTTCTTCCATACCCGGCGTCTGGCTGCCCGGCGGGTAGAGGCGCAGGTACTCAAAACGCGGGTCATGAAATACCGCGATGTCCATGATGCCCAGGTAGTCCTGCACCAGGTCGGCAATGCGCAGGTAACGGTCGTAGAGCTGCTGCTCGGTCTGGCTTTCCCCCCGGCACAGTACACCGTAGTTAAGCAGCCGGATGACGAGTTCACGGAACTCGTCGAGGCCGAGGTTTTCCTTTTCCAGTTCCTGGTTCAGTATGTCAGTCAGCATGGTTCCGTTCTACAAGCTCAATGATGAAGTCATCGGTGATGTGATAATAATCGGTCTGGACGCGCTGGCCGGTGGGTTGTACCTGGAAATGAAATTCACTGGAATCCACCCCGGCGGCACCTGCTTCGATCGCGTGTGCCGCCATGAGCAGATCCCTGGCATTTTGTACCGGGAGCTGGTTGCTGTGAATGCGGTGTCCGTTCTTGAGTGCAGTGAGAATAAACTGCCCCATCTGCCAGTTATTCACTATAAAGGCCTTTTGCAGTGACTGCTGGATGAAGAGTTCGCGGCGTGAGGCTTTGTCCATGGGGACGTGTTCTTCAGTGGTTGTGTTCACGACGCGACGTTGCCGCCCGGTAAACAGTCGCAGTATACCCGGATCAACGACGCCAACGCGGAGGGTGGCCATGGCCTTTCCGGCGGCATCCAGTATTTTTTGCTGTTTTTCTTCCGGTAGCTGACCCAGTTGCTGGCAGAGATCGAGCAGATCGCCCTGTTCGCCACCCAGGGTGTAACTGAGCTGGCGGATAATGATATCGGCGCGACGGGTAAAGCCGTGCAGGGCGTTACGCAGGGCCGGCAGCATGATATCGCTGGCGCTGTGGATGCGCGACTCGATATTTTCCAGGATCCACAGGTACAACGAGGTGTTTTTATCCTGCAACAGTTCCGGCGCCAGTTTGCGCAGTTCGAGTTCGGCGTGGGTCTTGAAGGCCTTTTGTTTGCGCCGGGCCTTGCGAATCAGTGACTGGATTTCATCACGGTATTTTTCCACGCTGTCGGCCGACAGGCGCACGGAAAGGTCCGGTATAAAACGTTTCTCCATGAAGTCAAAGAATTCGTCACTGGCCTGCTGGATGACTTGCCGGGCTTCCACTTCCTTCACCAGCATACGCTTGCGTTCGTCGAGTTCTGCAATGACATCGCTGAAATCGCTGATGATGCGTTCAGAATATTCGTAAGCATCGAGCAGGTCGTACACCTCGCCCCGCTCCAGGAAGGATTGCAGTGCGTTACGGGTATTACGGGTGTTGCGGTGACGGGTGCGGAATCCACCGCCGGCGGTTTCCACCATCGGCTGGGTAAACAGGCGCCCGACCCGGCTAAAGGCATAACTGCTCTGCAGGGTGGCCTCATCGGCGTGGCACTCGATCCAGCCGTGTTCCAGCAGCAGATTCAGAATCCAGTTGGCCTGCTCCCGCTCACTGCGCACCGGGACAGAAAAATCGTCCTCGTCTTCATCCAGCACCGGCGTGCGGGTGATGGCTTCCTGAAAGCCCTCCAGTACCTGCTCGCGGGTAAAGGCCCGGTTGTAATCGGCCAGCGAGCCGTAAAGGCGGGCATGGAGCGTACGCAGGCACTCCAGCACCTGCTCCCGGTACTTCCCGAAAAACGGGCGGAAAAAATGGTTACGGTTTTCGCTGAAGAACATTGCGGCATTTTGTCAGTTATTCGGGGCAAGGTCACTAGCGGGCGGGGATTTCATTTTTTGTTTTTGCGCTTATCATGATGCTGTCGGCATTGTTGCCGACTGTCGAAGATTGAAGGTTATGGACCTGATAACGGTATGGCCCGGCACGGGAATAGTCAGCATTTTGCTGATAGTCATATCGACTGCAATTTTTCTGGCTATCAGGTCAAGGCAAAGCAGAAGCAGGACAGAAGCGCTTTTGAAACAACGGGCTGGCTCATCCGCCACCCGGGATCACGTACGATTTGATTTCACAGTACTATCCGAATTGCCCAAACCAGTTGAGAGATATTTCCGCCACGTGCTTCCCCGTGGCCAAAAGCCCATCAAGCTCGCGAAATTCAGACAGACAGGCAAACTGAGGCTGGATCCAAAATCGACCGGCTGGTCTCGTTTCAAGGCATCATGCCTTGTGTCAGAAATCCCGGTGGGTTTTGTCTGGGATGCAAAAATCGACATTGCCCCTTTTTTGCATGTGCGTATCAGTGACTCATTTCTCGATGGTGTCGGGGCAGGAAACCTCTCTCTGATGTCAGCAATTTCTATCGCCAGCGATAAAAACAGACCCGAACTGAATTCAGGTGCTCTCTACCGCTACCTGGCCGAAGCTGTCTGGCATCCAACCGCCCTTTTGCCTCAATCCGGGGTAAAATGGGAGGCGCTTGATGAGAGTAGAGCTGTCGCACATTTAACAGCAGGGAGCGTTTCCGTCTCGCTTGAGTTCAGATTCAATAATCTGGGTGAGGTCACGGGGATCTATACTCCGGATCGCTTTGGCCGGTTTGGTGGTCAATACGTCCAGTATCCCTGGGAAGGCTTTTTTACGAACTACCAAGTGTTTGACGGTATAAAAATTCCGACGGAGGGGGAAGTCGGCTGGCTCCTGCCCGAAGGAAGGTGGCCGTTCTGGAAGGGGAAGATCATCGAAGCCTCATTTGAGTACCGGGACTAAAAAATACTGACAAGGGCGGCCAGGGGTTGTCTTGAAAGTTCGGCATCAACCAAGTAAAACAACGCGTTACGGTTCCAGTATCTGGCTGTGTGCACATTCCTCGTCGTCGGTCAGGCGGCGTGGTTCCTGCTGCTCTGTGATGGTGCTGGAATTTGGTGCCGAGGAGAGGACTTGAACCTCCACGGGGTTGCCCCCACTAGCACCTGAAGCTAGCGTGTCTACCAATTTCACCACCTCGGCAGTACTGAATCGGTGGTTACCGAATATCGGGAGGCGCGCACTTTACCGCCGGTTATCGGGGTTGTCAATGGCGCCTATACTGGTGAGACGCAACCCGCAAATTTTCCTTTGTCCGCCAAACTGGTTAGCATGCCGCCATGAAAAAACGACGCAATAGCAAGAAAACCTCATCAAATGATCCTTTCGCCGAGCGCGAAGCCTCCAAATACAGCAGTCCGATTCCCAGTCGCGAGTTCATTATATCGCGGCTCGAAGAGGCTGGGCGGCTGATGACGCGCGAGGAAATTGCCGCGTCCTTCGGGCTGTCCAGCGAGGAAGATCTGGAAGCATTACGCCGCCGGTTGCGTGCCATGGAGCGGGATGGGCAGGTGTTGTGTAACCGCAAAGGCGGTTACGGACTGATTAATAAAATGGATATGGTGCGCGGACGCATCATTGCGCACCCTGACGGTTTCGGGTTTCTGGTGCCGGAAGAAGGGGGTGATGACCTGTTCCTGTCACCACGCCAGATGCGCGGTGTGATGCACCGTGACCGGGTTGTCGCGCGTGTGACCGGCATCGACCGGCGCGGGCGTCGCGAGGGCGCTATCGTCGAGGTGCTGGAACGGTGTACACACCGGGTGGTTGGGCGCATCTATTTTGAAAACGGTATCAGTCATGTCGTGCCGGACCACAAGCGCCTGACACACGATATCCGCATACCGCCGGATCAGGTTGGCGGTGCGCGCCACGGCCAGTTTGTCACGGTGGAACTCATTGAGCAGCCGAGCAAGCGTTCCGGGCCAGTTGGCCGTGTGGTGGAAGTTATCGGTGATCACATGGCGCCGGGCATGGAAATCGATGTGGCGATTCGTGCGCACGAGTTGCCACTGGAATGGCCCGACGCTGTCGAAAATGAAATTCAGGGTTTGGCTGACAAGGTCGCACCGGCCGCAAAGCGCGAGCGTGTTGATCTGCGGGATACGCCACTGGTCACGATAGACGGGGCCGACTCGCGTGATTTTGATGACGCAGTCTTCTGTAGCAAGACCCCCAAGGGCTGGCGTCTGCTGGTTGCCATTGCTGATGTATCGCACTACGTCAAGAAAGGTACCGCGCTGGATACCGAAGCCGAGCAGCGTGGTAACTCGGTGTATTTCCCTGAGCGCGTTATCCCGATGTTACCGGAAATCCTGTCCAACGGGCTGTGTTCCCTGAATCCGGATGTCGACCGCCTGTGTATGGTATGCGAGATGTATATCGATGCAGAAGGCAAGATGATCCGTTCGCGCTATATGGAAGGGTTGATGCGTTCACATGCGCGTTTGACCTACGATGAAGTCGCGGCCGTGCTGGTGGATAAGGAACCTGCGGTTCGTGCAAAGTACAAAGCACTGATCAAACCGCTCGAAGAATTGTATCGTTTGTATAAGGTGTTCCGTAAACAGCGCGAAAAACGTGGTGCCATCGACTTCGAGACGACGGAAACACGCATCGTATTCGGTGAAGATCGCAAGATCGAAAAGATTATACCGGTGGTGCGTAACGACGCGCACAAGATCATTGAAGAGTGCATGATTGCGGCCAATGTCTGTACGGCGCGTTTTCTCAACCGCCACAAGTTGCCGACCCTGTACCGGGTACACGAAGGACCACAGGCCAACAAGCTGGCCGATCTGCGTGAGTTTCTTTCCGAGCTGGGACTGTCCCTTGATGGCGGGGACAAGCCGCCGGCCGCCGAATTTTCAAAACTCCTTAAAAAGATCCAGAAGCGCCCGGATGCTCATTTAATTCAGACGGTTATGCTGCGTTCACTGTCACAGGCGCGTTACAGCCCGGAGAATATCGGCCACTTCGGCCTGTCGCAGGATGAGTATCTGCACTTCACTTCGCCGATCCGTCGTTACCCGGATTTGCTGGTTCATCGCGCCATTCGTCATCATTTACGTACCGAAGCGCGTTACAAGAAGCAGGGCAAGAAGCTCGGCAAGGCCGGTAGTGCCGCGTCGTTCAGTTACAGCGACACTGACATGGCCGCGATTGGCGAGTATTGCTCAACGACCGAGCGGCGTGCCGATGATGCGACGCGCGACGCGGTCGACTGGTTGAAATGTGAGTACATGCTGGACAAGGTCGGCATGGAGTATGACGGTATTGTCACCAGCGTGACCTCGTTCGGTATTTTTGTCGAACTGAAGGATATTTATGTAGAAGGGCTGGTGCACATTACGGCGTTGCACAATGATTACTATCACTTCGATCCAGCCGGTCATCGATTGCGCGGTGAGCGTACAGGTAATACTTATCGTCTTGGCGATGAAGTAAGCGTACGCGTCGTGCGCGTTGATCTCGATGAACGCAAGATGGATTTCGAGCTACCAGGTAAGCCTGAGGGTGATAACAAGCCTCGCAGCAAGAGTAAGTCCAGGCGCAAGAACAAGGACAAAAACAGGAATAAAAACAAAAGCAGGGATGAGGGCAAGACCAAGGCGAAAGCTGATACTAAATCTGAGAACCGGAAGAAAACCGGTGACTCGCCAGATAAAAGCGACGGTGATGCTAAAAAGAAGAAACCAAAACGCCGGCGCGGTGGTCGTAGGAAGCGTAGTTCAGGCAGGAGTAAAGGAAATGCAACAGATTCGTAATTTGGTGATGGCAGTCCTGGTGCTGGCGTTGGCCGCCTGTGCGGCTGATGATCCCAATCGCCGTGCTAAAACGGGTGCCGCAGTCGGTGCTATTGCCGGTGCGGTAATCGGCAAACAGATCAGCGGTGGCAAGCGGGGAGCACTGGCGGGTGCTGTCATTGGCGGCATTGCCGGCGGCGCCACCGGCAACTATATGGATGAACAACAGCGTGCCTTCGAAGCAGAGCTTGCGGATGAACAGCGCCGCAATGATCTTGAGATCCAGCGTTTGCAGGATGAGAGTCTCAAGATTGATGTCTCCAGCGAAGTGTCGTTTGATTTCAACAGTGCCAACCTGAAGCCGGCGTTTCGCCCAACCCTTAACAAGGTAGCCGGTATTCTCGCTCGCTACCCGAAAACGATGGTGACGGTGATTGGCCATACAGACAACATTGGTTCAGAGGCATACAATCACAGCCTTTCCGAGCGTCGTGCGCGCAGTGTGATGGATTATCTGATCGATCACGGTGTCGCAGCATACCGTTTGAATGCCGTTGGACGTGGTGAAACTCAACCGCGCGCGACCAATGCAACAGAAGCAGGGCGGCAGTTAAACCGGCGTGTCGAGATACTGGTGCGTCCGGTGGCCTCTGATGCTCCGGCAGAACATTCGCACGGACACTGAGCATGGTGGATAAATAACCGATGAAACAAACCGGGCGCGTTTTCGGGTTACACGCGGTACGCAGCTTGCTGGAACGTAACCCGGCACGTGTCTCACTGTTGCTGGCACTGGAGACGCGCAGTGATGCCCGGATGGATGAGGTGCTGTCATTAGCTGACAAAGCCAATGTGCCGGTGCGGCGTGTCGCACGTCAGGAACTGGACGAACGTGTCCCCGGTGTCACCCACCAGGGTGTACTGGCGGAAACCGGTGGTGCGCCGGGTCTGGGAGAGCATGACTTGCCGGCTTTCATCGAGGCACTGGATCGACCGCCGTTTCTTCTTATTCTTGATAGCGTGCAGGATCCGCATAATCTCGGCGCCTGCCTGCGCAGCGCCGATGCGGCGGGTGTCGATGCCGTTATTATTCCCAGGGACAAGTCAGCGCCGCTTAATGCCACCGTACGCAAGGTGGCCTGTGGCGCTGCAGAAACCATACCAGTCGTAAGGGTAACTAACCTGGCCCGCACCCTGCGAGCCGTGCGCGATGCCGGTGTGTGGATTTATGGCGCTGCCGGTGAAGCGGAAACCTCACTTTACGACACCGACCTGAGCGGGCCGCTGGCGCTGGTGCTGGGTGGTGAGGGCAAAGGACTACGGCGTCTGACCCGTGAACACTGTGATGGCCTGATGTCCATCCCGCTGGCTGGCTCGGTCAGTAGTCTCAATGTTTCGGTTGCCACGGGTATTTGTCTGTTCGAAGCACAACGTCAACGTTTCAATGGGGTCAGACTCGATTGATTTTTATCAAAATCAATCGAGTCTGACCCCATTGAAACACCAGATTAGCGCGGCCATCTTGCAGACTACCCGCCTGTCACGTAGAATGCCTCCGCTTTCGCGCGCTTAGCGCGTACTCCTTGCTTTTCGCAATAAGGCGGAAGGCTTATAATCCGTAAGGAGCATTACATGCGTCATTATGAAATTGTGTTCCTGGTCCATCCGGACCAGAGCGAGCAGGTGCCCGCGATGATCGAACGTTACCGCTCGACCATCGAATCCGGCGGCGGCAAGATTCACCGCCTGGAAGACTGGGGTCGCCGTCAGCTTGCCTATCCCATTCAGAAACTGGCCAAGGCCCACTATGTGCTGATGAACGTCGAGTGCGGTACTGAAGAACTGAAAGAGCTGGAAAGCGCTTTCCGTTTCAACGATGCCGTGCTGCGTAACCTGATCATCGTACGCAAGGAAGCCGTTACTGATCCATCGTTGCTGGTCAAGCGCAGCGATGATCGTGAAGAACGGCCGCGCCCGGTTGCTGATGCACCGGCCAAAGATGAGTCATCCGCCGATGAGCCGGCCAGTGAAGCACCGGTCAGCGATGTGTCAGCTGCTGAGGCAGCACCGGAAGCAGGTGACGCCGATGCGTCAGAAGCTGCCAGCAGTACGACTGACTGAAGTCGCACACCACGTATTGGGAAATCAGCCGTTCAGGTTAACGGCTAACCAGAGGTCAAGCATATGTCCCGTTTTTTTCGTCGCCGTAAGTTCTGCCGTTTTACTGCAGATGGTGTAAAAGAGATTGATTACAAGGATCTTCAGACACTGAAGAACTACGTGTCGGAAACCGGCAAGATCGTGCCGAGTCGTATTACCGGCACCAAGGCCAAGTACCAGCGACAGTTGGCCACGGCCATCAAGCGCGCACGTTTCCTGGCGCTGTTGCCGTACTGCGATTCCCACAAGGGATAATCGTATGAGGCCTGTGGCCACCTGCGCAGGTGCGTTGTAGTGCGCGCGCTTGGCAGACTGGTCGTTGCAGGCCCGTATCAGGCGGTACTGGTTGTCGCGCTTTGTACCGTGCTGAGTTTTTTGATGCCGCCGGTAACGTCCATACTGGGCTATGTGGCAGCGGCAGCACTGGCACTGAACAGTTTGCAGGTGGGTGCGAAATCCGGTGCCATTGTACTGCTGGCTTCGTCGGCTCTGGTGGCACTGCTGACCAGCTTTGTCGCCGGGCAGCAAGCCTTGATCGGTATCATGGTTATTCTGCTGGTACTGTGGGTACCGGTCTGGCTGGCCAGCGTGGTGTTGCGCGAGACACGATCACTGGCCATGGCGATGCTGGTGCTCTCGCTGCTGGGTATGCTCGGTGTTGTGCTGGTCTATATTGTGGCGGGTGACCCGGTGCAGTGGTGGCCGGGCTATGTCAGCAAGCAGCTTGAAGCGGCTATTGCAGCGCAGCCCGAGTTGCGAGAGCAGTTCAAACAGTTGTCTGATCTGGCTGATCGCATTGCGCCGGTGCTGGCCGGGTCGATTTCGGCAGGGTTGCTGATGAATGCCCTGCTGTGCCTGACATTGGGACGCTGGTGGCAGGCCGTGGTACTGGAACGACCGGGTGCGGTCCGGGCAGAATTTTATGCCTTGCACATTAATCGCAGTTTGTCACTGGCGGGGATTCTGATTTTTGCGCTGGCGTCTCTGGATCTGGGGATTGTCAGCACACTGTCCCTGCAATGGGCGCTGGTCGTTATGGTGCCGTTTATGTTTGTCGGGTTGGCGGTTGCACATGCAACCCTGAACAATCTGAAAGCCGGGTTTGCCTGGCTGGTTTTGGTGTATATCGTGGCCTTGTTTGTGCCACAGTTACTTGTCGCACTGGGCATGCTGGATCCCTGGCTGGATCCGCGTCGTCGCACCGACAGGAGTACATCGGGTCAAGACTGAATTTATCGAAATTTAATTTATCAAAAACATGAAGCTGTATGCATAGGGTAGGGTCGAACGATGGAAGTCATTCTGCTGGAAAAAGTTGAAAATCTGGGCAATCTGGGCGACCGGGTCAACGTCAAATCGGGCTACGGGCGTAATTTCCTGATCCCGAGTGGCAAGGCGACTCCGGCCACCGAGGAACATATCAAGGCCTTCGAAGAACGTCGTGCCGAGCTGGAAAAAGCCGCTGCCGAATCACTGGCGGTTGCTGAGGCCCGCCTCGAAAAGCTGATGGATATGACCATCACGATCGCGGCGAAAGCCGGTGAGGAAGGCAAGCTGTTCGGTTCTGTCGGTGCCATTGATATTGCTGAAGCCATTGTTGCCGCCGGCGTTGAAATCGAGCGCAGTGAAGTGCGGTTGCCGGAAGGTGCATTTCGAAACGTTGGTGAGTACAAGGTGCAGTTGCATCTGCACAGCGACGTTAATTCCGAAATTACGCTGATCGTCGAAGCCGAATAAACGTTCGTTTCTGTAACGCCTTGCCGCGATCTCGTGGCAAGGCGTTGTTTTGTCTGGCATCCCGATTATTGTCTGTTGTGCTATCGCACCGGCCCGCAAATTGCGTGCTTGAGCGTGCCTGTCACTGGCTTTAGACTGCGTCAGTCTCGTAGTTCAATTCCTGAGCTAACGCTGAATACAACATGCCCTGGAGGGCAGATGCCGGAACCGGTTTCATCCGCAGCCACGGTCGAGTTTAACGCTGATCGTCAGAAGGTCCCCCCGCATTCTGTGCAGGCCGAGCAGTCGCTGCTGGGCGGTCTGCTACTGGATAACCGCGCCTGGGACCAGATTGCGGATATTCTGAGCGGCCCTGATTTCTACCGTCGTGAACACCGGCTTGTGTTTTCGGCCATCGATGCGCTGATCGAGCGCGGCGACCCCTGTGATGTGATCACCTTGTCTGAATGGCTGGAGTCCAACGATCAGCTCGATGATGTGGGTGGGCTGGCCTACCTGGGCACGCTGGCGAAAGATACCCCGAGCGCGGCGAATATTCGAGCCTACGCCAATATCGTGCGCGACAACTCGGTGCTGCGCCAGTTGGCCGATGTGGGTACCGAGATCGCCAACAGCGCCTACTACACGGAAGGGCGCGATACGCCCTCGTTGCTGGACAATGCCGAGAAGCTGGTATTTCGTATAACGGACCAGGGCGTTACCCGTGGTTCAGGATTTCACGATATCAAGGACCTGCTGGCACGTGCGGTTGACCGTATTGATACCCTGTTTCATCAGGATAATCCACTTACCGGTGTATCGACCGGGTTTACCGATGTCGATGAGATGACCGCCGGTCTGCAGGCTTCAGACCTTGTGATCGTAGCCGGCCGACCTTCCATGGGTAAAACATCGTTTGCCATGAATATCGCCGAACATGCTGCAATAAAAGATAACGTGCCCGTTGCGGTATTCAGTATGGAAATGCCTGGCGAACAACTGGCCATGCGCCTGATGTCTTCGCTCGGTCGTATCGACCAGACCAGGGTGCGTACCGGCAAGCTCGATGATGACGACTGGCCACGACTGACCTCGGCGGTCAGTATTCTTTCCAAAGCGCCGTTGTTTATCGATGACACGCCAGCCTTGTCGCCCACCGAGTTACGTGCGCGGGCGCGACGGCTGAAACGCGAGCACAATCTTGGGTTGATTGTTATCGATTACCTCCAGTTGATGCAGGTGCCCGGCAGCAATGAAAACCGGACCGGGGAAATCTCGGAAATATCCCGCTCACTGAAAGCACTGGCGAAAGAACTGGAAGTGCCGGTGATTGCCCTGTCACAGCTCAACCGCAGTCTCGAACAGCGTCCCAACAAGCGGCCAGTGATGTCGGATTTACGCGAATCGGGCGCAATCGAGCAGGATGCCGACGTGATCATGTTTATCTACCGTGATGAGGTCTACGACGAGGACAGCCCCGACAAGGGTACGGCGGAGATCATTATCAGCAAGCAGCGTAATGGTCCCATTGGTATGCGTCGTCTGACCTTCCTCGGCCAGCACACACGCTTTGAAAACTTCACCGCCATCCAGTCCTATTCCAACGAGGATTACAGCGGATGACGCGTCCCGTCCGGGCGCATATCGATCTTTCCGCCCTGACGTTCAATCTTTCCCAGGCATGCCGCGCGGCGCCGGACAGTCGTGTTATGGCTGTGATCAAGGCGGATGGTTATGGCCACGGCATGCTGGCTGTGGCGGGTGCGCTGGAGGCTGCGGATAGCTTTGCCGTCGCCAGTCTGGAAGAAGGGGTGTTATTACGCGAAGCCGGTGTCGAAAAGCCGATTGTGTTGCTGGAGGGTGTGTTCTCCAGTGATGAGCTGGCAGCTGTCGTAGATCACCACTTTGAACTGGTCGTGCATCAGGCGGCACAACTGGACTGGCTGCAAGCACTGGACAAGGTACCAGGCACAGGCGCTCCGGGGCATAACGCAGCAGGCCTGACGGTCTGGCTCAAGGTCAACACCGGTATGAACCGTCTGGGGTTCGCCCCGGGTGAGGCTCTTGCCGCCTGGGATCGTCTGGCAGCCATGCCACAGGTAACAG
>VAPL010851143.1_pt1 | contig 15750 bp, 11 predicted proteins | sample 3395061 | NCBI WGS metagenome assembly VAPL01 (sample SAMN08290444, study PRJNA428436) | hydrothermal vent metagenome | isolation source: Deep-sea hydrothermal vent chimney 2 | place: Pacific Ocean: Juan De Fuca Ridge | depth 2182 m m | reverse complement strand
TGGCAGTGAGGTGGAAGCGCAGAGCATGCTGCAACAAGCCAGAGAGGGTATTGCCCAGGGGTTTGCAGAAGCCCGGGAAATTTTAAGTAAACTGCCGGCGATGAACGAAAAAATTGCCGAACAGGTTGATGCTACCGAGTCACTGATTTTTAAAGGTTTAGATGAATTACAAAATTCATTGGCTAGCTCATCGGGTGCTTCAGTTAGTAGCTTGCCAGCAGCTCAAGTCATTTCAGAAAGTGGTTCTCTGTCCAGTCAGTTTAAGCAAAGTAGCCAGGCATCGATTCAAATAGTGACGCAGGACGGGGATAAAGTGAATGTGAATTACTCTGCATTACTGGCGTTCTCTGAATCACAAAGTTATTCAATCGGTGAACAGGGGACAAGTGCATCTTTTAGCTCATCAAGCTTTTCCTCGGCATCTTTTCAATTCAGTGTGCAGGGGAATTTAGATAAAGGCGAGCAGGAAGCGATTAATGCACTATTAGACGATGTCGGAGATCTGGCAAATAAGTTTTTTAGCGGTGATGTGCAGGCCGCATTTAATTCCGCCCTGGAGTTAGGTTTTGATAGTACAGAATTAAAAGGTTTTGCACTGGATTTTCAGCAGACTACCTATGTTGAAGTGGTGCAGACTTATCAGCGAACCGAGCAAATCAGCCAGCCGGTTGTGAGTCAGTTACCGGAAAGTTCTGCGGCCAGTCCATCCCCGGCAATTGATGTATTGTCACAATTGCAGCAACTGGTTGAGCAAACACAGCAAGCGGCGAAAATTGAATCGCCAGAGGACACGATTAAATCATTATTGTCAGGTATGCTGGATTTAATTAATGAAGGTGTAAAATCACCCCTGCAAGATTATATTAAAGATAGTTTTGAGAACGCTTGAAAAAATAAAGAGATATTATCCGTAAATGAATACAGATTACGCAGATAGAAAACCCAATTAATATGTTACTCATTTGCAGGATAACCTGCTTTTAATCTTCAATCGTGTTTTTCTCAGAAATCACATAACTGGCCAGGTCGCTAGCCACATGCGAATGATCATCGCCGAGTAAGTCTTTTTGCAATGCATCTTCGTCTATCGTTGCACCCAGATGCTTTACTATCGTGCGCATATCAATTTCTGCATTTTCAATACACGATGTGCCACCGGGTGACGGTGTCATATTGAAAATACCACCTATGCCACTGTCAATTTTGGCTTCACCCATTAGCAGTTCGCAGCGATTTTTGTCGATTAACTGCGGGCGAATTCCACCGACTTTATTGGCGAAGGTTAAGTCACGTAATTTTAGTGACGGAACAATTTTACGTACATCTTTTAAAAATAATAGTTTTCGAATCACGGGAATTTCAAACAGCATATTTTTAAACATGTAGTTACGAATGTCTTTTACTTTCAATAAATCCCACAATACTTTTGCAACCCGGCCATCAAAGCGAAACACCTGTAGAAAATCTGGCAGGGTTTTTAAATTGTATCTTTCTAAAATAGGCAGCACTAATGCGGTGGGGCCAAAGCGGGTGGCGCCGGGCACTAACACATCCGGGTCGCCGTGAATCGCCGCAAACGGCAGGGCATCATTTTGTACGGTATAGACTTTGCCATTTAAAACATGCGGGGTGAAATAGTAACTGCCGGCGATTGGCAGCACTGAATAGTGATGGCCATAGCCCATGTCGTGGGCGAGTTTTAAACTGTGGCCACCGGCACAAACTACCAGTGCTTTTGTGCGATAACACACGCCGTTGGTTTCTACCATGAAACCATTTTTGTCGAGTTTAATGTGATCGACATATTCGTTGTAATGCAGGTCGATGGTCTTTTCGGGGTGCGCTGTGGCTTCAATTTCGGCCTGACGCACAAATGAGCGTGACAGGGCTTCAAAATTAACCGCGGTGTATTCATCGGTGGAGCCGAGTGCAATAATTTCATCAGTGCGAAATTTGTCTTCGTTCATCGCCACATTCGGCTCAATGCGGGCAATGGCTTTTTTGTCCAGTAATTTTAAATACGGGTAATGCGGGCTGAATATTTCAAAGCGTTTTTTTAACAACTCACATTCCTTCTTACCGACGCCCAATACCATTTTTGAATATTTAAAAATAATGTGGTGAGCATCGGGCTGCGCTACCGCATAGTTGCGCAACATGCTGGCAGCGCGTTTGACTTTGAGGGCTTTGTCGAGGGTGTAATTGGTTTCTATGTCGCCGCAGTGCAGGGTTTGGCTATTGTTACTGGACAGTGAGTTAACCCGCGCTGGAGCGGCATATTTTTCAATCACGCCAATATGCTGAATATCCGTATATTTTGTGGTGAGGTAAAGCAATGCACTACCGGATACCCCGGCTCCGATAATTAATAAGTCGTATTGATTTGACATAGATAGCCCGTTGAATAATTTACGTTGATTTTAGCCTAAATCGGTGGGCTTTTTTGAGGTAAAATGCAGCCTTTAAATTAATAGTGGTAATAACATGGCGATTCAGTGGTTCCCCGGCCATATGCACAAGGCGCGTAAAGAGATTAAAAAGGTCATGCCTAAAATTGACCTGATAATTGAAGTACTGGATGCGCGCATTCCCTATAGCTCTGAAAATCCACTGATTGCAGAGCTACGAGGTGATAAGCCCTGCATTAAATTGTTGAATAAATCAGATCTGGCGGATGCTAAAACCACCCAGCTGTGGATCGATCACTTTCAGACGTCTCGAAATATTAAAGCGCTGGAGGTGACTCAGGAGCAACCGGCTAAAATTAAACAGACCTTAAAACTATGCCGGCAATTCTTTCCCGATCGTAATGTTTCGGTAAAGCCGATTCGAGTGCTGATTATGGGTATTCCCAATGTGGGGAAGTCCACTGTTATCAATACCCTTGCGGGACGTTTTATTGCAAAGGTGGGGGATGAGCCGGCTATTACCAAACGTCAGCAAAAAATTATTTTAGATAATGGTATTGAGCTAATGGATACGCCGGGTTTCTTATGGCCTAAAATTCATAATGTAAATAGTGGTTACCGGTTAGCGGTAACCGGTGCTATTAAAAGTACCGCGATGGAGTATGAAGATGTGGCGATGTTTGCAGCCGGCTATTTCTCTGAAGTGTATCCGGACTTATTGCGCAAGCGATATAAACTCGATGCACTGCCGGAGGGTGAGTTGCAAGTGCTGGAAACCATTGCAAAGAAACGCGGCTGTTTACAGGCTGGTGGGGTGGTGAATCTGCACAAGGTTTCGGAAATTCTATTAAATGAATTCCGGGCTAAGTTAATCGGACCAATGAGTCTGGAAACACCGCAGATGATTCATGCTGAGCTGGATGCGATGCGCGGGGAGCGGTAAATGGCTAAAAAATATAAAGATAAAAGGCTAACGTAAATGCACGCCAATAAACGCTAACACCACAAATTAACGCCAAATAGAATATTCGTTAAATATTGGCCATTCTTATAACGGGATAATTATTTACGATTTTATAAAGCCAGTGGATCCCGGCGACAAGCATGCTGGAATGACAGTCGGGTCATCTTAATTATCAGTCCATAAGTAAAAAACACATTAGTGTTCATTTGCGTTAAGTCTTTTATGGTTTCAGGGAATCACATAAAACAAAATAGAAAAGAAATGCAGAACACTTCCGGCAAGCACAAACAGATGCCAGATAGCATGATTAAATGCCAGCTTTTCCCAAACATAAAAAATCACACCGAATGAATAGCATAGGCCACCGATCAGTAATAAAACCAGTCCGCCGGTTTCAACCTGTTCAAGCATCGGGTTAATCGCAAAAACAATAATCCAGCCCATGCCGAGATACAGTGCCAGGGAAATTTTTTCAAAGGGTTTCCAGTTTATAAACTCCAGCGTTACGCCGATTAACGCGAGTGTCCAGATAATGCCAAATAATGGCCAGCCCCAGCTTTCGCGCAAGCTGATCAGTAAAAACGGCGTATAGGTTCCGGCAATGAGTAAATAAATGGCCGCGTGATCAATGCGCTGTAAAACCGCTTTAGCATTAGGGTGTGGAATCGCGTGATATAAAGTCGATGCGCCATAGAGCAAAATCAGACTGGATCCGTATATGCTGCTGCTCACTACGTGCCAGGCGTCACCATTGTGGCTGGAAAAGCGCACTAGAATCACCATGCCGGCAATACTCAGTAACATTCCCAGACCATGGGTCAGGCTATGAGCCACTTCTTCTGCAAGTGTATATGGCGTTTCTAGTGGCTGGCTCATGAGATATGCCTCAACATGTTGGATAAGTTATATTTAAATAACCGCAAGATCAGTTGTAATTACAATATAAATTGCCTGCATCGGCAAGTGTTATCTATTGTATTTACATATTTAAGTGTCTGATAAAGCTTATATAGTTCAATGTTTTATCGACAGGGGAGTGGGTTTGTCTTCAGCCTGCTACTTCATTTGAAGGCGCTTCAGCCTGATTACCAGACAAACCAGATGGAGCTGATGAGATTGATTCAGCTCAAAGCAGGTCGCACCTTAGGGGCTAATTAATAAAGTCATCAAGATTCAGTTATCAGCCTGATTAATTAAAGATGGAATAATTTAGTCCTGGCGGGCATCTTTGTATAACGGGGTTAAGCTGGCTAGTTGTTTGCGCCTTTATTAAGCAGGTGATATAAAAAGTACTGATTAATCTGTATCTGCCTAAATTCAGTAGTCCCGACTCATTTAAATTAGTAGTGATGATCAATCAGGAATGATATATGGGTGCAAACACGCATCTATTTTATAAAGCGCTTTTGTTTCTGGCTTTATTTATAACAATTACAAAGTGGCCGGTGTATGGTCAGGTATATGGTCGTGATCAGTCTGCTGATTTTTCGGCTAAGTTATCAAAGCAAAAAACAGTTATCAATATTGGTGTTCTAGCTTATCGGGGTAAGTCGCAGGCAGTGCAACGCTGGTCTGCAACGGCTCAATATTTATCGGCAGTGATTGGACAGCAGTTTGTGATTGTGCCGGTTAATCTGGATGAAATAGATGAAGTTATTAATTCCGGCAAGTTACACTTTACCCTCACCAACCCCGGTAACTATGTAAATCTTGAAGCTCGTTTTGGTGTGTCACGAATCGCAACAATGCAAACACGTGAGCTGGGACGAACGCGGATACGGTTTGGAGCGGTTATATTTACGCGTTCGCAGAATTTTGATATTCGTACCCTGGCAGATTTACGCGGAAGGTCGTTTATGGCCGTCAGCCCGGTGGCTTTTGGCGGCTTTCAAATGGCCTGGCGGGAGTTGGCCGAGCAAGGCATTGACCCTTTTACTGACCTGAGTGATTTACAGTTTGCCGGCTTTCCACAAGATAATATTATTCACGCAGTACTCAATGGTACGGTTGATGCAGCAACCGTACGTGCAGAAACGCTGATGCGAATGGTGGAGGCAGGCAAGGTAAAGTTGAATGACCTGCGTATTTTAAATCTACAGCAGGGCCAGGGGAGCTCGCTGCCACTGAGCACCCGGCTTTATCCCGAGTGGCCGTTTGCGATGTTGAAAAAAACCCCCAGAGATTTAGCTACGCAGGTGGCTCAGGCGCTATTGGCAATGCCGCAAAATCATCAGGCAGCACGTCTATCGCGTACCGCTGGCTGGACCGTACCACTGGATTATTCACCGGTGCATCGATTAATGAAGACCCTTAAAATCGGGCCGTATGAAGTACTCAGGCAAACGTCTTTTACATCCATATTAAAACGCTACGCACCCTGGTTTATCGGTGCGGCCATTGTGCTGGTGTTACTGCTGGTGGTTAATGGTTATATCACTCGCACTAACCGAAAGCTGACGCACACTCAGTCCGAACTGCGAGATGAAATTTCTGAACGTAAACGCTCACAGCAGGCGCTGGCAATTTATCGCAACTCACTGGAAGAGCAGGTGGCCGAGCGTACTGAAGATTTAAAGCGCACTAATCAGGCGCTGGAAAAAAGTCGTATTGCTTTGCGTGAACTGGTGCGAATAACCAGCGCGCCGGATTTATCTCATAATGACAAACTTGCACGGCTACTGGATACCGGTCGTGAATATTTCAATTTGCCAGTGGCCGTGCTGGCCAGTACCGCAGAAGAAAATCACCGTATTTGCCGAATTTCCGGAGATGCTAAATTAGCGGCCGGTCGTAGTGGGCCTCTGAGTAAAACCTGCGTGGCGCGGTTACTGGAATATAAAGGTGAACCATTAGACATTCCGAATCTTGAAGATGCTGAATCGGGGGACTGTGGCTGCCAACAGCAGGGCTGGAAAACCTATCTGGGTGCAGCGGTTATGGTTGATGGAAAAATTCATTGCAGTCTTGAGTTCGCCGGCAATCATCCGCGGAGTCAGCAATACAGTAAATGGGATCATGAACTGTTGAAAGTTATGGCGCAGTGGATAGGTGATGAAGTTGAATTGCAAATAGCGCATGCGTCGCAGCAGCGACATCAGGCTGAATTTGCACGGGTGTCGCGCATGAGTGCGATTGGTGAAATGGCCGCCAGTCTGGCACATGAATTAAATCAGCCGCTAACCGGTGCAATTAATTATTGCAGTGTGTGTTTACGCATGCTCAAGCAGGGTGATGCAGACATTAAAAAACTGACTCAGGGAATGAAAAATGCGGTGGAAGGTGCAACCATGGCGGCAAATATTATTCGCCGTATTCGAACCTTCGTACAAAAGGGTGACGCACAGCATGCGGCATTAGATTTAAATCGTGCGGTGGGTAATGTGGCGATGCTGGTGAAGCATGAGGTGAGTCGACATAAGGTAACTATTGAGCTTGATTTGCAGGAAAATTTGCCACGGGTGGACGGTGATATGATTCAGCTTGAACAGGTCGTGTTAAATTTTATCCGCAATAGTTTAGATGCGATGGAAGCCGTACCGCCAGGCCAGCGAAATTTATGTATCACCACGAAAAAAATAACAGGGGATAAAGTGATGCTAAGCACAACTGATAGTGGGGAGGGAATAGCCAGGGATGCAATGCCAAAAATATTTGATGCATTTTATACGACTAAATCAGATGGTATGGGGATTGGTCTGTCGATCAGCCGATCAATTATTGAATCACATCAGGGGATGATAAAAGCTCGTTCACTTCCCGGTGGTGGTGCCGAGTTTATTTTTGAACTTCCAATACAGCAGGTAAGCTAAATATGACTTCACATAATCCTGATGCAGATAACAAATTACCATCAACAATACCGGTAACGTATATTGTCGATGATGACCGTATGGCGCGTGAGTCGCTAAAATGGCTAGCAGAATCTGCGCATTTAAATGTCATGGAATTTGAACGTGGCGAAGATTTTTTGCAGCAGTTTAATCATAGCTGCCCCGGTTGTGTGGTGCTGGATGTACGCATGCCGGATATCAACGGCATGGAGTTATTTGCACGTTTAAAAGAATCCGGTGCCACCATTCCTGTGATTATAGTAACCGGGCACGCCGATGTGGCAATGGCAGTAAGGGCAATGAAAGCTGGCGCCTATGATTTTGTAGAAAAACCCTATAACGATGCATTAATGTTAGAGCTGATACAAAGTGCGATTAATACAGATAAAAACAAGCGTGAGCAGCAGTGTAAAATAGATAAAATTCAGCGACGCATTAATCGTTTAACGCCCAGGGAAAGTGAAGTGATGAAATTTGTTTTAAATTCTAAGCAGAATAAGGTTATCGCATCTGAGTTAGGTATTAGTATTAAAACAGTTGAGTTGCATCGTGCAAATTTAATGAGCAAAATGAATGCCGCATCACCGGCGGAACTGGTAAAGCTGGCAATGATGGCAGGTGTCGAAAAGTTAAATTAAATGCGTCTGGCCTGATTGTAGTGTTGCATTTAACTTCACTGCTATTCGCTGCCTGTTTTAACTAATTGAACCTGGAGTTACTACTTTTTGGTTTTATAATCTATAATAAGTTTGATCCATTTCACAAATTAAATATCCTTTTTCGATATCTCTCAAAAATCTAGGGCGTGCCCTATAAAACCCTAGGGCGTGTACCAGTTATTGTAAGTAACGCCATCACCTACACTCCATCAGCGTTTTACTTTCTCATTCAAACGAAGGGTTCGCCTTCGAAATAAGATGGAGTTAACAGTATGTCTAAAATGATACACCGTAGTAAATTAAAGTTTAGTAAAATAAAACTTAAGCTGGGTGCCATAGGATTAATCAGTTTAAGTTTTGCGTCTTTTGCTTTTTCGCCACAGGTATTGGCATCCGATAAAAAAATTACCATTATTCATGTTAGTGATGTGCATGGCCATATGCGTCCGCATGATGAAAATTTTCTAGTATCCGGAAATCGAGAAAATGCCGGTGGTGTTGCGCGCTTAGCAACCGGTATAAAAGAAATTCGTCAGAGAGTGGGTGTTGAAAATACGTTAACATTTATGGTGGGTGACTCTACCCATGGTGGAGCTGAAGTATTATTCACATTGGGTAATGCCATTATGCCGGTATTCAATGCATTTGGAATTGATGCATTTGTGATGGGTAACTGGGATTTTGCATACGGTACGCGGGTAACACGTAGTCGTTATGTGGATTCGTTAAAGGGGAAAATCCCCATGTCGAAAAATAACCAGACTACATTAAGCTCAACTATTGCTGCCTGTGATGGCAAAGGCAGTGCTGCCGATTGTAATGTGATCGCAGCAAATTTTGCAACCGTTGCCAATAATGTTTACTGGTTTAAAGAAAATGCGAAAGGTGCTGCGCGCAAGCCAAATTTGTCTGCGGATAACCGGGTGTTTAAGCCGTGGGTTATTCGTGAAGCTAATGGAGTAAAAGTCGGTTATGTTGGAATTACCAGCTCGCGTTTACCGGTACAAAATCCGTTATTTAATCTAGGCTTACGTTTTACCAAAGGTTATAGCGAGTTGCCCGCCGACATTGCCGCAGCCAGAGCCGCAGGTGCGGATATTATTGTACTAGCAACCGAGTTAGGTTTTGGTGACAACATTCAGATTGCAAAAGAAATTGAAGGTATCGATGTTATTTTAAGTGGTGATACTCATGAAGCGATTCCTGATGCAATAGAAATTAAAAATGTATTCAGTGGTAAAAAAGTCATTATTGTTGAATCAGGTGAAGACTCTTACTTAGGTGAGTTAACACTGAAAGTAGAACACGGAAAAATTGAAGATTATGAATTTAATCTGCATGAAATGACAGAAGAAGTGGCTGAGGATACATCTGATTATTTTGTTAACGGTGGCATTAAAGCGCTGGTTGAACAAAATACCAAAGGTTTTTATAGTGGCCCTGCTTTCACGTGCCATACATTTGGCCCCGGTGGTTTTCAGTTTGGAGAAGGTCATCACTTATGTACACCATTAGATTCAGTCGCGGGTTACACTGAAGTTCTGCTGGAACGTCGTGATGTTATTGGTGATTTCTTTAATAACTTTATCGGTGATGCAACACTGGCACTAGGTAAGAACACAGGTGCAAATATTTCTGATGATAATGCCTTTGCGATTACCAATGGTTTTCGTTTTGATATTCCGGTATTAGCCATGGGAACGCCATTAGATGGCCCGGATGGTGGCGTGTCTGATGGTGCGATTACGGTTGGTGAAATTTATAACTACATGCCATTCACACCGGCGGTATCGCTAGTTGATTTCACCGGTGGATTATTACGCGGCCGCTATGAAAGTTTCCTTGAAGGTATTTTTGATCCGCATTCTTTCCGTCATCGCGGTGGCTGGTGGATGGGACTTTCTGACAACATGCGCTTTGTACTGGATTTAGAATTATCACCCACTTCAGTGCCGTTACAGACACTCGGGGGGCGGATTTTATCCATGGAGTTAAATGGTAATGCCGTTGATCCGAGTAAGGTATATACAGTTGTAAGTTGTTATCCTAACGGTGAAGGCACTGATCGGCAGTGTCGTACTTCCGGTGGTCGCAATATGCGCTTCCCCTGTGGTGACTTTAATGCGGATTTAGATATTGCTAGTGTCGTTGGAGTATGTGATCCATTAAATACAGAAAACATAGTGGATACCTCGCGTAAGCCGGTAGTGTTACAAGTTGCCCCGAATGATTTCTGGGTGCCGGCGATGGTATTGCGCGAACATCTGAAAAATCACATTATTACAGAAGCTGATTTTGGTCCACGCCGTAAAAATACCGAAACGGTTCCTTATAATGGTTGCCCGAGTTCACCCCCGGTATTGGATAAAGACTGTGATGGTGTGCCCGATTCAACGTATGGTGAAGTTCAACCGGCATTCGGTGCAGGGCCAACCTGGTTGGGTCGCTCAGTTGTGGGTAAAAAGAAAGGTCATTAAATGATTAATATAAGATAGCAATATTTTTTAAACTTAAAGCATCACTTGTCGGGAGATAAGTGGTGCTTTTTAGTGTTTGAAGCAGTTCTCATTAATAGTGCTTGATAGTTGCTATTATAGAAATTGTAATTTTATTGTGTGGGTCCCCCCTGAGGTTTTTATGTTTAGAATACGTGCGCTTTTAACCGTTCTTTCTTCTTCCAGTTTATCTTTAGTTTTAATTTTTGGCCTAACAGCCTGTGGTGGCGGCGGGGGTGGTGGTGCGCCGGCAGCACCAACGGTAGATAATGGTCAAACTGCATCAAATAAAATCAGTCATAATGCAGGTAAAGACTGTTTAAACTGTCATAAAACCGGTGGCATAGCTGCAGGAAATGCGACTTTTTATGCGGCGGGTACTGTTTACAAGTCCAATGGAAGTGTGCAGGCAGGTGCGACTGTAAGACTATATGTAAGAGATACCAATACGATTGTTGTTAGTATGAAAACAGACGACAGTGGTAACTTTTATACAGAGCAGCCAATTGAGGGGCTCATGACAACAGGCCTTAATACCGAAGTAGAAGGCCCTGGTGGATTACGAAGAACGATGCCAGGAGTTGTTTCTAATGGCGGTTGTAGTGTTTGTCATGGAAACCGTGGTGTCGGTAAAATTATTAGTAATTAAGCTTTATATGCAGTGCCATAATACGGTGTGATAAAACGGATAGTCATGACATGAAATAAAAATATTTAATATTTATTCTATGTTTAAGTGTCTTTTACATTTTAAAAACAGCTGATTTATCGGCTGTTTTTTTTTAACAGTAAAAAATATATAACCTGTATAAATGCAGCTAGGGCAAACCCTAGTAAATTTCGGGTGCAACCCAGTTATAAAATTAATTCCCTCAACATAGACTCCCCAGCGTACTACTCCGAATTATCTAATAAGACAGGGGGGTCTAAAATGACTTCAACCTTAAAAGCTAAAAAACAGGTATACCGAACTACTATGCGACTGCTATCAGTATCGGCGGTATCTGTTGCGTTAACACTCGGCAGTGCATCATTTGCCTTTTCTCATAAAAAAGATGACGACAAAAAGAAAATTGTTTTCATTCATACCGGTGATTTTCATGGTGATTTAGATCCCCATGCCAATTTACGTGCAGGCTCTTCGGAGTCTGAAGGTGGTTTGGCACGTGTGGCAACGGTAGTGAAAAAAATTCGTAAAAAGAATAAAAAGAATTCTATTCACGTACATACTGGCGACACGATGGCAGGTAGCGCCATGGCGTCTTTCACTCGCGGTGAAGCATTAATTAATGTAGTTGATCAGTTGGGTATCGATGCATTTACACCGGGTAACTGGGAATTTTCTTTTGGTATTTATCGTTACCTGCAGTACTTCGGTACTGCGGGAGATATCCAGCCGATTGTTGGTGATGACTGGAAAACCATGGCTGTTGGCATCCCCCCGTTTGAACAGGGACATAAAAATACATTTGGTAAACCGTTTTCAGATGATTATCGTTGGGGGGCAATTGCGTCTAATGCTTATATCAACGGTACTAAGCCGGTAGAAGCCGGAGTGGTTAATAAAGGCACCGGTAATTTATTAACCCGGCCTTATAAGATCATGAATGTTAACGGTGTGAAAGTGGGTATTTTTGGTTGTACTACTAACCGCGGTCCACAGGTAGTGAGTTCGGTTATTACCAAGGGTATTAGTTTTTCAAACTGTAAAGGTGAAGTGCGCTTTCCACAAAATCGCCCGATTGCCTGGAATGGTGAGCACCCGAATCAGGATGCGAATGACCCCACAAACGGTTTTCGTGTAGAGCCTGAAATACCAAAAATGATTAATATTTTACGCAATGAACATAACGTAGATATTGTGGTTTTATTATCGGAAGCCGGCCTCGCTGAAAATATTTACAATGCCGAAAACTTTGATGGTATTGATTTAATTTTTTCATCCGATATGCATGAAACAACAACCGTTCCGGTTGTTGTCACTCAGCCTAGTGGTGCAAAAACCATTATTATGGAAGAGGGTGAAGATGCGATTCAGGTAGGTGAGCTGGAAATTGAAATTAAAAATGGCAAGCTTGATAGCTGGGAATGGAAGCGTCACCTGATTAATGAAGATGTGAAAGAGGATCGTAAAATTGTACATCTGATTAAACACATTAAAGCGCCGTATCAGAGCAAAGGTTTTGCTCATGGTAAAGATCACCTAAATCCGTGGTATTACACCAATCCTTATAATGATGCGATCTTAGATGATCCGCTCGACACGGTAATTGGTTCAACGGATATTGAATTGTCACGTAATCGTTTTTCCAATGAATTTGATCCGGATAATTTTATTATGCCGGCTGTTATTGAAGGTACGGGGCACAATCTTTTAGTGGATGCATTTCGAGTTGTTAGTGGTGCGCAGATTGGTGAAATTCGTGGCTTCCGTTATACCAATACTATTGTGCCGGGTGAAATCACTCTGGGTGATTTGTATCACTATATTCCAATAGGACCGCAGATAGCCAAAGCCAGTATTCCTTCTACGCCATCTAATGATAACAAGGTGGGCAATTTAGACTGGCCGCGTAATCTGCTACAAAATATCGAGCTGGGTGGTAACAGCACAATGAACCCGTTAGTGACTCGTTGGTCCGGTGGTTGGGCATGGGATTATAGTGGTTTAACTCTGGATTTTGATCCGTATGCGCCAAACTTTAATCCGGCCAGGCATGTGAATGGTTCACGGGTTTCAAATGTTGTATTAAGCGATGGTTCAAATCTGCAAGATAATCCAACCGTAGTTTATGCCTCATACTATTACGATGGTGACCCTAACCGTATTAACCGTAATCAGATTGTACCAAAAGGTAAGTGTACCAAGCAGTTTCCAGGTGATCCGGATGCGTTGCGTAAGTGTGTAGAAAATAAAACGCTGATTCTGGCGAAAAAGCCAGATGGTGCTTTAGTGATGGTTAATCCGGTTGATTACAAAACCTTACGGTTAAGCGGTGCAATTGAAGTGGTTGATGCGGTGGAGGTTGTGCGTCGATACATAGAGTCCGATAGCATTACGGTAACGGATATGCAGGGCAATGTGCTGAATTCAGCAACCGGTCTGGGCGGTAATCTGGAAGCAGCAGAAATGCCATTTCCACGTTACAACCTGTTGGCGCCATTAGTCGATTCAACTATTGAATTCGGCTTCCCGGCAATTGAGCCATTACGCGGCGCACCACCTGCAGGGTTTGTTTATCCTCAGGGTTACATCTCCGGTGTAGCCGATGAGCCAGATGATGAAGGTGATTTTTGATGTGCCAGCAATAGTAGACAGACCGCTGGTTCGTTCCCCAGGCGAGCCAGCCGGTTAATGATTTATTGTAGTTAGATCATTGCTTTAAATTATCGTTTACTTGTGAGCCTGTCCTTAGTTTAGGATGGGCTTTTTTTTGTCTGATATCAGGAGAATGTGTTCGTCTATATTAAATGGTATGCTTGGCAGCGGAAGTCATTAAATAATAAGGGATTAATAAATGAAAAATATAGTTTTTATTGCACTCGTGCTACTGGTGATACAAAAATGGGGAGATATTAATAATTATATTAACCCGCCAATGGATTATTCAGCGGCCCATGACGGTAAGGTTGTTCTTTATGCAACCAGTCGCTGCGGATATTGTAAAAGGGTAAGGCAGTTAATGAAGGATAATAATATCGCATATTTTGAATATGATATTAACCAATCTCAGGAAGGCCGTGCACAATATAATAAGCTGGGTGGCAGAGGTGTGCCACTTCTATTCATTAATGGTGAAGTTATTAGGGGTTATAATCCGGATAAAATTATAGCGCTGGCAAAAAAATCATGAAATTGTTTTCAATTTTATTTATGCTGATGAGTATGGAGCTGGTTTATGCGCAAAATGGTTTTAATATAAATACGCCTCAGGAACTTAATCAATCCTGTAAAGATAAGTCAATTGAATATTTTAAAGAAAAAAACAAAATACCACGTAACTGGTCATCTTTGTGGCGTACTGATGGTAATGTTATGGATATCAAGGGTACGTGGCAAGTAGATGATACTGAATATATTATAATGTGCAGGATCAAGCAGGGATTAAATGAAAGCATGGTGCTAATATCAATCAATGAGAAAAAATCGAATATCGTAGAAAAAAATACAACAGAAAAAATGCAATAAAAAATAATGTAGAAAAAATGTAATTGAAAAGCAAGCTTTCCTTGTTCTGACTGGTTCTGAACTATGATAATTATTACTGACCCGCAGGTGGAGACGGTTTTCAAACAGTACCCATCTCATTTAAAAGAAAAATTGTATTTTTTACGGAGCTTGATTATTGAAACAGCATCGACAATTCAGGCTATCGAAACCCTACACGAAACATTAAAGTGGGGAGAGCCGAGTTATATCGTAAAGCAGGGGTCTACGATTAGAATCAATGCTAAGAAGTCAGCTGCAGAGAACAAAGCGACTGATTGTTATGCTATATATTTTAACTGTAAAACAAAATTGTTAGATACATTTAAAGAAGTTTACGCGGATGTTTTTACATACGAAAGCAATCGAGCGATAGTCATTAGTTATAACGATACACCGGATGTGGAAGCATTAAAACATTGCCTTGAACTGGCGCTTACCTATCACCAGCGAAAACACCTGCCACTGCTGGGTGTTTGATCTCATTTAATCTATTAAACCTGCTGTTAACCCCTGGCAAGTCTAGTACAAACCCTATTTATACACACTTTCGTTATCATGCTTAAATACACCTCGAGATCATCTGTCTAAATTTGATCAAGACTGAATGGCAGCGGTTGAGGGAATACCGGCAATTTGTCAGCACTCTTAAAAATGACATTATTATTAATGTAAACAATCCATAACTCAAAAACGACTGGGCGAACTCAAGTTTTATTAAGCAGCAAACGTTAATTCAATAAATAAATTAAGGAAAGTTAAAATGAATTTAAATACAGTTTGTAGTAAAAAAATGTTATGTCGAACTATGGTGCTGGCAAGTGTATTGTTTTCCACTCTCAACCATGGCGTGTTTGCAGATGCTAAAGATGATGATCGTGATGATAATATTGTCAGGGCCATAGTCAGCCCGCCGGTCGTCTCAAATGGTATTGTTGCGGGTGAACCCACTGAAATTATCGGCGTGTTAGCCGTTGAAGATGTATCACCGGGGTTAGCGATGTCACCGGAAAATAAAGGGTATAAAATTCCGGCAGGTGGTCGTATGGAAGTTGAGCTGGGTGGAGCATTTGAGCGTAATGGTGTTGATAATCATAAAGCCTTTCGTGCAATTAATAGTAATGCAAATTTTGTGTTAGTGACGGGGTTGCCGCAGGCACCAATTACCGCTGCGGCAGGAGATGGCG
>VAPL010400318.1_pt1 | contig 15754 bp, 9 predicted proteins | sample 3395061 | NCBI WGS metagenome assembly VAPL01 (sample SAMN08290444, study PRJNA428436) | hydrothermal vent metagenome | isolation source: Deep-sea hydrothermal vent chimney 2 | place: Pacific Ocean: Juan De Fuca Ridge | depth 2182 m m | reverse complement strand
ATTTAAGCATTTAAGTATTGTTTCCCACTTTTAGCTTCCTGAAAAGGAAACTTGGAGTTATGGTGAAACTGGTAGGAAAAAGAAAAATGTAAATATCATGATAAAAATACAAGTATTATTCTCTATAGTCTTACTCGGACTTTTCAGTCCTGCACATAGTCAGGTTGTCTATTGGGTTGATAACGATGGTGCAGCCACCTGGATTGAAGCCCAGAGCAGTACCCCATTATCTGATGTTGAGGCTACCTCGATGGCTGAGGCTAATGTCAATGCTCAGGCGGGAGATTTGATCTTTATGAGAGGAGGTAATTACGTGACCACGATTGAGCCTACCAATTCTGGTACATCTGGTAATCCCATCACTTATCAGCGATATCTCGATGAAGACGTGGTGTTTGATGGCATTTCCAAATGTGTAGATTTAAACAACAAGCATTATATAATAGTAGATGGCATTGGGTGCTATAGAACAGACAAAAGTTGGGTATCTATATCCAATGGTGGTTCTTACAATACCATAAAAAATAGCACTTTTGAAACAGCCTATAATTGGGCTGGCATTGGTCTTGCAAGTGGTACACATCATACCAGTATCATCAACAATTCTTTTTTGGCTACTTGTACCAGAACAACACCATACCCAGGCGATCCAGAAGGAGTTGATACTGATGCAGGAGGTCCTGCGGATCATATTTTGCAGAACGGAACAAAATATGACCTTGTTGAAGGTAATTATTTTGGTCAAGGAGGGTTTCATTATGCGATTACAGGAAAGACAAGTTATAGCATATTTCGAAACAATACTTTTCACAATAGATGGCACGGAAATTTGGGATTAACGGATTATGCTCCTGTAGTGCGTAATATAGTGGAGGATAATATTTTTCTGGAATCTGGCAGAGACAGAGAAACCAACTATTGCGGCCAACCCCGCGATCGTGCGATGGCACCCGAAATACAAAATCAATTGGGTGGAAATTATAATAAAAAAACCATTGTAAGAGGAAATATTTTTATTGACGGTGGCAATGCCGGTTTTTCAAACATGAGAAGTAGTGTCGTGGATCAACGAATTTATAACAATACCTTTTATAAAAATGTGGTTAACTTCAAGTTTGATGGTGAGGCAGGAATTTTCTTTTTCGAAAATGAAGTATTTGTAAATAATATTTTAGCCAAAGGCGAAAAAATTGAAATTTCTGTCACTGGTCCTGCCCAAAAAGGAATTACTTTATGCTACAACAACACATGGGATGCGGCAGGAGGTAGGATATTATTCGGCATCCTAAACAATACGTGCAATAATTCCAACCTGAACATCGACCCTTTGTTTGTCAACGAAGCAGAGATGCCTAGGGAGTCTGATCTTCACTTGCAAGCTGCCTCACCAATGATTGATGCAGCAGCGTGGCTAACCACCATCACAAGCGCATCAGGTACAGGAAGCAGTTTTCAGGTAGCAGATGCGCTTTATTTTTACGATGGCTTTGACTTTGTGAAAGGAGATGTCATTCAACTCGAAGGTCAGGATACACCCATCAGAATTGTTCGGGTAGACTATGTGAGCAATACCCTGTCAGTTGACCGCAGCATCTCCTGGACTCAGGGGCTTGGCGTGTCTTTACCTTATAGCGGCAGCAAACCAGATATTGGAGCTTTTGAATTCATAGAAGAAAGCAATGGAAGTCAAACACCTTATGAAGGTATAGCCTGGGAATTGCCCGGTGTGCTGGAAGCAGAAAATTATGACAATGGCGGTAAAGGCATCGCCTTTCATGACCTGAGCTCCGGCAGCAACGGAGGCCAATACCGCACCGATGACGTCGATATTTATGCTGCCGGAGATTTAGGTGGCGGATACATCATTGGTGATATGGAAGCTGGCGAGTGGCTGGAATACAGCATCAATGTGTTTAATGGTGGTAGTTACGCCCTTTCCACCCGTATTGCCTCAGCAGTCAGTAGTGGAAAATACAGCATATCCATAGATGATGTCGATGTCACAGGGACAGTGGATGTGCCCTATACAGGCGGCGATCAAGTTTGGCAAACCTTATCAACAGATAATATAAATCTTTCTACAGGCTTACACATCCTTCGGGTTAATGTAATATCTGGAGGATTTAATTTAAATAGCATTACCGTATCAGACACCGAAGTGCCAAGCGTACCAACTTCGCTTGTCGTAACAGACTCAACCGCACTCAGCCTATCGATTAGCTGGATAGCGTCAACTGATAATATTGGTGTGGTGGAATATGATATTTATAAAAAAGGTTTATTTCTTGGCACAGCAAGTACAAATGAATATACAGACAGCAAACTTTTAGCACCAGGCAAAACATACAGCTATACCGTTTTGGCAAAAGACATTGTGGGCAATGTATCGGCACAGAGCGAGGCTGTGGAGGGCACGACCTTACAATATCAAAAAATAACCATCACGCCAATCTCTGACAAGTTTACCAATGAGGCTCCTTTTGATGTGGAAGCTACGGTAACTACCAACTTGCTATTGACGTATGAAGTCTCTGGCCCTGCAACTAGTTCAGGTAAGGCCATTACCTTGGATGGTAATCCAGGAACTGTAGAAGTAACAGTAGCGCAAGCTGGTGATGCAACTTATGGAAGAACTTCAAAAACCACATCGTTTGAAGTAATGCTTGTTACAGGTCTGGAAGACGAGTTGCCTACCCTGAAAATTTACCCAATACCGGCTACAGACTGGCTCAACATTGAGGGAATTTACTCCGATAATACCGTGGTACAGGTTATTGATATCATGGGAAAACAAGTGTTATTTGAATCATTGCGCAACAACAGACTATCTATAAGTAACTTGCCGGAAGGCGCTTACATCCTGAATATTTCTGATAAGGGGCTTACATATAAGTCTAAAATTATTATACAGAGATAGGAATTAAATAAATTTTTTTTCCTTGCTCCGAATCACCTGAAAAGGAACTATGAGCTATAATAGCTAAAATGGTAAGTAATTTTTTTTTAAATGAAAATTAGTATGAAAAGAAAAGTATTGTTATTCATTTTTTTGCTTGGACTATTTGGTTCGGCCTATTGTCAAAACATCTATTGGGTAGATAACGATGGTGCTGCTACGTGGATTCAGGCTCAAAACAGTACACCCTTATCAGGTGCAGCAGCCGCCTCCTTGATAGAGGCCAATGCCAATGCGCAACCCGGCGATATAATCTTCATGCGTGGCGGCAATTACTTCACGACCATCAAGCCATCCAATTCCGGAACTTCTGGCAATCCTATTACTTATCAGCAATACATGGACGAAGATGTTGTCTTTGATGGCATATTATTGTGTATAGATTTAGATGCCATATCATATATTGTTGTGGATGGGATTAGTTGCACCAATACGACAGATGCTTGGGCACGAATTCGTGACAATAGTAACTATAATACCATAAAGAATAGCATATTTGATGTTTCAATTAGTTATGCGGGTATAGCTATAGCTAACGGCACACATCATACTTCAATTATTAACTCCAAATTTCGGGGTAGCTGTTCTCGAACGACCAATTATCCTGGTGGGCCACCAAACGGACAAGGAACTGACAATGAAGCAGGAGGTCCTACAGATTTTATTTTCATAAATGGATCGAATTACAACCTCATTGAAGGGAATGATTTTGCAGAAGGAGGTTTTCATTACGCCGTTTCCTCAAAAGGAAATTATACCGTTTACAGGAATAATATTTTCCACAACAGATTGCATGGGCAGTTAGGTCCTGGAGGGCCTGGTGCTGCGATAGGAGTTGTGATAGAAAACAATACTTTCTTGGAAACAGGAAGGGATAGATTGATCAATTATTGTGGTCAACCTCGGGATAGAGAAATGCCTCCGGAAAAACAAAACCAATTAAATTTGACCAATATGAACAGAACCATCATAAGGGGTAATCTGTTTATAGATGGAGGCAATGCCGTTGCAAATTCTAATTGGAGAGGCCCTATTATTGATCAACATGTTTACAACAACACCATGTATAAGAATGAGATCAACTATCAAATGATCTCCCCTGGTGAATCTGCGTACAGAGGAGACGTGGTGGTCAATAATATTTTGGTCAAAGCAGTGCAATATGAAATAAAATCTTCGGGTAAAGGGAGGTTAGGTCATACGATATGTAACAACAATATATGGAGCCCAACTGGACGTCCTGTACAGTATGGCACGAACAATACGTGCAATAATTCCAACCTGAACATCGACCCTTTATTTGTAAGTGAAGCAGAGACTCCCATTGAATCTGATCTTCATTTGCAGGCTGCTTCTCCTATGATCGATGTAGGTCAGTGGTTGACTATCATAACCAGTTCGACGGGTTCAGGTACGAGTTTTACTGTAACAGATGCCAAATTCTTCTTCGATGGTTATGGCCTCGTCAAAGGCGATGTCATTCAGCTCGAAGGGCAGGAAGAACTCATCAGAATTGCTCGTGTTGATTATAATACAAATACCATAACAGTTGGCAGTAGCATCACCTGGACACAGGGGCTTGGCGTGGCTTTACCTTATAATGGAAACAAACCAGATATGGGTGCTTATGAGTATATGTCAGCAAGCTCCGGAGGTCAAACACCATATAAAGGTGTAGTTTGGGAATTACCCGGCGTGTTGGAAGTAGAAAATTACGACAACGGAGGCGAAGGCCTTGCTTACTATGACCAGACCATTGACAATGTAGGTGGCAAATACCGTACAGACAGTGTAGATATTTATGCCGCCGGAGACTTGGGTGGCGGATATATCATTGGTAACATGGAGGCTGGCGAATGGATGGAGTACAGCGTTAATGTATTCCATGGCGGAGCATATGCCTTTTCAGCCCGAATCGCCTCAGCTGTCAGTACCGGAAAATACAGTATATCTATAGATGGTGTAGATGTCACTGGCACAATGGATGTTCCCAACACTGGAGGAGACCAAATCTGGCAAACCGTATCTACCAACAATATTAGCCTGACCTCAGGCTTGCACATCCTGCGTATTAATGTTGTGGCAGGAGGTTTTAATTTGAATAATCTCATTGTAGCAGATACCGATGCGCCAAGCATACCCACTGCACTTGCCGTAACAAATGTCACCTCTGGTAGCATATCTATAAGCTGGACGGCCTCAACAGATAATATTGGCGTGGTAGAATATGATATTTATAAAAATGGTGTGCTTCTTGGCACAGCGAGTACAAACGAATATACCGACAACAAACTTTTAATCCCTGGCAAAACATATAGCTATACCGTTGTGGCAAAAGACATTGCAGGCAATGCGTCGGCCCAAAGCGAAGCGGTAGAAGCCACAACCTTGCAGTATCAAAAAATTACCATTACGTCCATCCCTGATAAATTCACTAAAGATGATCCTTTCGATGTGGAGGCAACAGTCACTACTGGTTTACCATTGATTTACGAAGTCTCTGGCCCTGCAACTATTTCAGAAAAGACCATTACTTTGGATGGAAATATTGGAACTGTAGAAGTTACCGCAACGCAGGTAGGTGACGCAACCTATGGCATAACATCAAAAACCACCTCTTTTGAAGTGATGCTTGTTACAGACCTGTCTGGCCCGCAGGCTGGTTTAGAAGACGTGTTGCCTACCCTGAAGATTTACCCAATACCAGCTACAGACTGGCTCAACATTGAGGGGACTTACTCCGATAATACCATGGTTCAGGTTATTGATATTTTGGGAAAACAAGTGTTATTTGAATCTTTGGTTAACAATAGACTATCTATAAGTAACTTGCAGGAAGGCGCTTACATCCTGAAAATTTCAGACAATGGGCTTACCTCTAAGTCAAAAATCATTATACAGAGATAGGAATTAACTCAAATTTTTTCCCTCGCTGTGTTACTTGATAAGGCCTGCCTGCCGGCAAGGCTGGGAGTTGGAGCAAATGTGCCTGAAATGAGAAACAATGAAGTATAAATGAAAAGCATGATGAATAGAAAAATATTGTTATCCATAGTTTTAGTCGGACTATTTAGTTCAGCTTACGGTCAATTAAGTATAGAAAACCGTTATTGGAAGTACAAAAACCAAAAAACCTTGTTGATTGGTGGGTGGAATCATGGGCATAATCCACACATCGATCACGATGAGTCGGATGCCAATGGTAGTCAGGGGGTAAGTACAGTGGAACAGATCAAGGCGGCTATAAGCGAAATGGTAGATGCCGGAGGAAATCTATTGCGTTGTGTCTTGAATCCGGGCATGGCAGCAGGTATTCAAAATCATAACTTTTGCACTACCTCAGGTGGTAAATATGATATGAATGATATGACAGGCCCTTTTTGGACACGCCTCAATATGTTTCTCGCCGATGCAGAAAGCAAGGGAGTAGTCGTTCAACTAGAAATATGGGACAGATTTGATCTGTTTGATAAAGGCTGGAAATCCTGGCCTGTTAGTCCATTTAATCCAGACAACAATATAAACTATACCACTGCTCAATCTGGTTTAGCAAACTCATATAGCAGTTACAACAATCAACCTTTTCTGCAAGGCGTACCAGGTCACCCGGTTTATGAGGCAGCTTCGTCAGGCAGAAAAACTCAGTATGATCTTGTGAGGGGATTTCAAGAGAAATTTGTAGATAAATTATTGGAAATTTCTTTTAAGTACAACAACGTACTCTATTGTATGAACAATGAAACCCATGAAGACCCGAAGTGGGGAGAGTATTGGATAGATTATATAAGGACAAAAGCATCGGCAGCAGAAAAAAATATTTTGGTGACAGAGATGCTAGATCAATTGTACTTTGGTGTAAACGGCACCGACTGGCAATACCAATCAAATAACCCAGATTCTTACGATTATATAGATGTATCGCAGGTAAACAGCCGCCATCGTGATGAGGCAAGTTGGAATATTATCAAAGACATTGCCGACGATGCGAAGAGCAAAGATATATTGCTGCACATGACCAAAGTTTATGGAAGTGACCTCGCACTCAGTGGCGCCCCTTGGTCGGGTTGGAAGCCTGGAGATTCAGACAATGCTATTGAGGAATGGTGGCGTAGTTTGGTCGCAGGTGTTGCTGGCATCCGAATTCATAGGCCTACCGCTGGCATAGGCCTCAATGATCTAGTGAAAAACAACATGAAATCAGTTAGGCTAATAGAAAACAACATTAAATTTTGGGACGTAGAACCTCATCAGGAACTATTGGGCAATAGAGAGAGTGACGAGGCATATGTGGCAGCAAATCTTGGCGAAGCATATATATTATTTTATACTGCCAATGGACAAGGAAGTGTAACCCTTGATTTATCAAACTACTCCGGTACAGATTATGAAGTCAGTTGGGTCGATGTTAGCAATGGTATCCTCGATGAAAGTAAATTTACTACGATCAGTGGCGGGTCAGTCGTTGCTCTTGATAGGCCTTCAGCAGGTTTTTGGGTAGCGTCAATAGTAAAACAAAATCCGTTACAAGCAAGCGACCCTGTTCCGACAAATGCAGCAACATCAATCAGCACGGATCAAATATTGAGTTGGACGCTAGGATCGGGAGCGACAAGCCATGATGTGTATTTTGGTACAAGCAGCCCTCCGGCATCTATTGGAAATCAGTTAGAGACCAGTTATGATCCAGGCTCGCTGGCGAACAATACAACTTATTATTGGCGTATAGACGAAGTGAACAGTTCAGGAACTACGGTTGGGGTTGAGTGGAGGTTCACAACGCAGGTGGCCATTCCGGGACAAGCAATTTCTCCCGACCCAGTAAATGGTGCACAATCGGTAGATGTTTTGGCTACTTTAAGTTGGACTTCGGGAAGTGATGCGGTAAGTCATGATGTATATTTCGGCACAAGCAACCCTCCGGCATTTGCAGGAAACCAACAGAGTACAAGTTATAATCCAGGCGAAATGGCCAATGGCACGATGTATTATTGGAGAATAGATGAAGTGAATACTACGGGAACAACGCAAGGAAATTTATGGAGTTTTACTACTGCACTCGTGACAGGAATTATTGACAAAGAACTAACTGCATCCAATTACCCTAATCCTTTCGCAACATTTACCAACGTTCAGTTTACACTAAAAAAAGCAGCCTTTGTAAATCTGGTGATTTACAATACCTCTGGCAAGTTGGTGGCAGATTTGATCCAAGAGGAGAGGGAATCTGGCTCGCATATTGCTGTTTGGAATCCGACTTACTCCAATGGCGTATCTCCTGGAATCTACATTTATCAGTTAAGTGTTGGTGATGAAGTGAAGACAGGAAAGTTGCTGTATAGAAGATAGCAATAGAGTTACTATAATATATTCAAGACTCCTTTTGCAATTTTAAACAGCAGAAGGAGTTTTTTTTTAGGCAATTTTTACAAAGGCCAGCTAAAGGCAATAAAGTTTTGGATTAATGACCTGGTTAACCTAAATGCAATACATTTCTTTCCTGTAAGTCAGTCTAACGAAAATTTAAGAAACCTGAGGTTTGGGTATAAAAATATGCTTTTATCTCATTCATAATTCCCTTTTTTCGGAATTGAAAACAAGCGTGTTAAAATTATAAATTTTTTGTTTCATGGGGGAAAAACATGAAGAACTGTATTTATAAATAGAAAGCAACTGCTTTCTATTCGAAATTTTTTCGGACACCCTTAAATGCGATTTATTTAAATTTAATACCCCCTCAATGATAAATTTTGAGAATGTTTAGTTGAATTCAATAACCTAAAAAACTAAAAACTATGATCACAATCTACGCATTAATAATTATTGGGTTAATAGCCCTACAATTATATGGTTGGCAGCAAGAAAAAAAATTGAATCCCATGCTAAACAAAAAACTAAGATTAGATAAAAAATGAGAAAATATACATTAGTCCTAATGGTGGTGGTTTCCGTAATTATTTTATCCAACTGCAATTACAAAACAGAAGTACCTTCGGGAGTAATGTTTAACATGTTTTCTCTGAAGCATTTAGGAATAAAAGGCGACAATTGGTGCATTACCTGGCTTCCTGATGGCAACCAGATGACATCATTGGACGACGGCAATTGGATTGTACCCGGTTATTGGAAAAAAGGTGGCTACAATTATCATAATACACTATACCGTGTAATCGGTGATGCAAATAACTTTACTGCTGAAAGGGTTAAGAATTATCCTCAATACACCTCATCTGGGCATGGCTGGTATGGCTTTGGAATCTATGCCATAAACAAAAATATCTACTCAATGGTCTCTTTGACTCCTGGCTCGGATTGGAGTGGCCCATTTGATGGTATGAAAATGTTGAAATCATCGGATAACGGAGAAAGTTGGTATCGTGTAAATCAACAAGGTGAAGAACGATATTTAGATCTTTGGGATCAAGCCAGGACTGACTCTACCAAGGCAGAAATGTTTTTTCTGCAAGAAGCAGGCCTTACAAGAGACAGCATAACCGCCTATCCATTTTCGTATTGCTCCTTTGTTCAGAATGGCCAAAATAATAATGCCGCCAAAGACGAATACATTTATATATACGCCCCGGAAGTAGCACATTCCAATCGACTATTATTGGCACGTGTAAATAATATGCAAATCGAACAAAAAGAAAGCTGGGAATATTTCAGTGGGTGGAAAGAAGACCTGTCAAGCTGGACCAAAGACCTGAGCAAGCGAGGTGCAGCACATGTATTTCCTGAAAAGAATGAAAAAGACGAATATTTTGGTTGGTACTCCTGGCTTCCCTCTGTGGTTTGGAATCCTGGGTTAAACCTATACATCATGGTAAATGGAGGCACTTATGCGGGAGAGGGTCTTTCGGCCTCCGACGAGGATTATTATAATAGTTGGATGCATAAGAAATCAGGCAGCCTGGGCTTCTGGTATTCTGAAAATCCCTATGGGCCATGGACACAATTTTACTATACAGATTATTGGACTGTCGATGAGGAGAAAAATAAAACCTATCAGCCCAAGTTGTCACCAAAATGGATCAGTGAAGATGGTAAAAAAATGACCCTTATCTGGTCGGATAATTTACGATATGAAGATGGAAAACTACATCAGGGAAAATACTTATGGAACCAGATGGAAATTAATATTCAACTTAATTGAAAAGCAAAATGACCAAGCGTAATTTATTGGTAATGGCGATGATGGCCGCTTTGATTTTCAACGGATGTCATAGTAAGACAAAAGCCCCTTCTGGAGTAAATTTTAAGCTTGAAACCTTAAAGCGTATTGGGATAGACGGAGACAACTGGTGCATTACCTGGTTAAAAGATGGGAGCCAAATGACATCCATGGATGATGGTAATTGGCTTAATCGCGATGTTATGTACCACCACATTGTTTATCGAATTATTGGTGATGCTGAAGATTTTACAAGGGAAGATATTCCAAGTTACCCTCAGTTTACCTGGGCTGGCGAGGGTTGGTTTGGCTATGGTATTTATGCGGTCAATGGAAACATTTATTCTATGGTTTCCAAGACGCCGGGAGGAAATTGGGATGGCCCATTTCGGGGCATGAAAATGTTAAAATCTCCGGATAATGGCCAAAACTGGTATCGCGTCGATAGAGATGGAGAAGAACGTTTATTAACTCCATCAGATACAGCAAGGGAAGAAGTGACGAAAGAGGAAATGTTTTTTCTTGAAGAATTTGGTTTGACGGAACATGGAGAAACTGCCTATCCATTTTCATATTGTTCCTTTGTTCAAAATGGCCAGCATAACGATGCTGCCAAAGATGAATATATCTATATCTACTCTCCTGAAGGTGCGCAGGCCAATAGATTATTATTGGCAAGGGTACATAATAAGGAAATCGAAAAAAGAGACAGTTGGGAGTATTTCAGTGCTTGGGATGGTGATATGCCAGGATGGACCAAAGACCTTAGTAAACGGGTTGCAGTACATGAATTTCCTGAAAAGAATGAAAAGGGAGAATATTTTGCTTGGTACTCATGGCTTCCATCCGTGGTTTGGAACCCTGGATTAAACCTTTACATTATGGCCAACGGCGGTACTTATGGCGGTCGTGGTCTTACAGATTTGCAAGAAGATTATTATAGCAGTTGGATGCACACCAAAACAGGAAGTTTGGGTTTCTGGTATTCCGAAAACCCTTATGGCCCATGGACGCAATTTTATTACACAGATTATTGGACCATCAAGGATGAAGAAAACCTGAATTACCAGCCCAAATTATCTCCAAAGTGGATCAGCAAAGACGGTAAAAAAATGACACTTATCTGGTCTGACGCCATGAGAAATGAAAAGGGAAAACCACATACGACAAATTATCTTTGGAACCAGATGGAGATTGAAATATTAATAGACAAGGATTGAAATAACATTTATCATTAGAGCTGATCGATTGTCGCAATCGGGTCAATGAATATTGAAAAAAAAGAATGGACATGAAAAAGGGAATAATCATAATTGTTACATTTTACTTTTCGGGTCTGTTTACTGCCTCTTTTGCTCAGGATGGTGTAGTATATTCCGAAGATTTTGAAACAGGAATTAGAGACCCCAATCTCAATTTGACTTGTACTGATGCGTACAAACGCTTTTCTATTCAAAGTGATATGACACGCTACGGAAGCTATGCGGCACGCCTCGAAAATAGTCCAAATGCAGGCGTACGGTGTGAGCTCACTTACAATGGGCCGGCTGACTTTCATTGGGGGGTAGAAAGGTGGTTGGGATATAGCTTTAGCGTACCTTATCTCTCCAAGGGTTTTGGTATCATCAGTCAACACCATTCGGTACCGGGTTATGGCACGGACGGAAAGGTAGATTGGAGCTATCCGTCTGGAGCCAATGGCTTTACGATAATGATACCCGGAGGAGATGGAAATGAATTTTGGATACAACTCATACCACCTGAAAACCTAAATGATTACGAAAGTGGCACGCTGTCTAATCCCCTAAAAGGTGGCGCAACCAACAGCACCAATACCTTCTATAGCTGGCCTGTCGAACTCAATCGATGGTTTGATATTGTTCTGAATTTTCGCTACTCAGATAAAAGTGATGGATTTTATAAAGTATGGGTCAATGGGGAATTGGTCATAGATATCACTGGGTCAAATGTAAATATTCATGATACAGCAGGAAGAATAAAAGAGACAAGAAACTATTTAAAAACAGGAATTTATTCTGGAACAGAAGGGGGAGGAGCAGTGATTTATGACGAAATCCGTGTTGGTGATGAAACGAGCAACTATGAGGCTGTAGCCCCTCGCACCAAAGCATTGATAACCCCTTCATCGCTTACTGCCTTTGATAGTACAGCTAACTCCATATCCTTAAACTGGACGCCTTCCATAGAAAATATAGGTGTGGCTGAATATGATGTGTATAGAGGTGGCACCTTTGCAGGCACATCAAAAACTACCGAATATACAGACACACTGCTCTCTCCGACTACCACCTATAGTTACACTGTGAAAGGAAGAGATTTAGTAGGTAATGAAACTGCCATGAGTGCTGCCATGGAAGCTACTACCTTACAAGAACAAATAATTTCGATAACTTCTATTGCCGACAAGTTCACCAATGACGCAGCTTTCGATGTAAAGGCTACAGTAAATACAGGTTTAGATTTAACTTATGAAGTATCGGGACCAGCTACAATATCAGGTAATACCATCACACTCGATGGTTCAATAGGCACGGTAGAAGTTACGGTACATCAGGTAGGCGATGCGATCTATGGTAAGACATCAATATTTTCATCATTTGAAGTGATGCTTATTACAGACCTGCCTACCGGACAGGCAGGTTTAGGAATCGAAGAGGCGTTGCCTATCATAAAAATTTACCCAATACCAACCACAGATTGGCTCAATATCGGAGGTACATATTCCGATAATGCCAGCGTTCAGGTCATCGACATCATGGGAAAACAAGTATTATTTGAAAAATTAAGAAACTATAGGGTGTCTGTTGGCAAATTGCCGGAAGGCACTTATGTTTTGAATATTTCAGATCAGGGCATTTTTTATAAAGCAAAAATTATTGTTCAGAGATAAATATAAATTATGAATTATAGAAAAAAATTATTGTACATACTATTTTTCTTTCTGTGTCCATCGGCATACAGTCAAGGTGTTTATTATGCGGAAGATTTCGAAACAGGTGTCAAGAATCCCAACCTACAATTATCTTGCACAAATCCCAACCAACGCTTTTCCATTCAAAGTGAGGTCACCCGTTTTGGAGATTATGCTGCTCGACTGGAAAATTTGCCCAATGAAGGGAAACGATGCGAAGTAATTCCGGGAGATGATTACCATAATTTTTATTGGGGAAATGAATATTGGCTTGGTTTTAGTTTTAATGTACCCTCCCTGTCAGCCGGTTATGGCATATTGAGTCAGCAACATGGTGTACCAGGCTTAGGCAACAACGGGGAGGTTGATTGGTCTGTTCAGTCCGGAGGAAATGGATTTACCATCATCATTCCGGGAGGGAACGGTCCTGTCTTTCAAATCGGCTTAATACCTCCCGATAATCTCAATAAGTACCAAAATGCTACTCCGCAAAATCCTTCCTCTGGTGGTGCCCTTGGAGGGGCTATCTATTATTATTCATGGCCTGTAGAGACCAATGTTTGGTTCGATGTTGTTTCTAATTTTCGCTATTCTGATGGTGACGATGGATTTTATAAAGTATGGATCAATGGCAAGTTGGTCATTGACATAACAGGAATGAATGTAAATATTTATGATAAAGTAGGTAGAATTCAAGGCCGAAAGTACTATTTAAAAGCAGGGATTTATTCCGGCACAGAGGGGGGAGGCGCAGTGATTTATGACGAAATCCGCATTGGAGATGAGACGAGTAGTTATGCCAATGTAGCACCACCCGTAGAGCCATTAATGATTCCTTCAGCTCTTACGGCTTATGACAGCACTTCGACCTCCATATCCTTAAACTGGACTCCTTCCATAGAAAAATTAGGGGTGGCCAGATATGATATTTACAGAGACGGCACTTATGTCGGCACCGCCAGTACCAACCAATTTACGGATACATTTCTGTCAGCCGGTACCACCTACAGCTATACAGTGCTGGCCAAAGATTTAATGGGTAATGAAACGGCCCAGAGTGCTGCCATGGAAGCCTCGACCTTGCAAGCACAAATAATTACCATAACTCCTATTGCAGATAAATTCTCCAAAGATGCCGCTTTCGATGTGGAGGCTTCCGTAAATTCAGGATTGGAATTGACTTATGAAGTATCTGGCCCGGCATCGATATCCGGCAAGACCATCACCTTGGATGGTAGTCTGGGAGTTGTAGAAGTTACGGTAAATCAGGCTGGCGATGCGACTTATGGTAAAATATCCCAAAGACATATTTTAAAGTGATGCTTGTTACGGGGTTTGATGATGATCTGCCCACCATAAAGATTTACCCAATCCCTGCTAAGGATTGGCTCAACATAGAAGGAAATTATACTGAAAACGCCAGGGTTCAGATCATTGACATGATGGGAAAACAAGTGCTTTCTCAGTTATTAAGAAACAACAGGGTGACGGTAAGTAGTTTGCCGGAAGGTGCCTATATTTTGAATATTTCAGATAAGGGGGTTGCATCAAAAGCGAAAATTATTATTCAGAGATAAAAAAGTATTACAGTATTTCCCGCACTCCGAGTCAACCTGAAGGCCTGCCTCGCCTGCCTACCGGACAGGCAGGCGGGCGGAAAGGCAGGGACTCGGGTAAAATATAAATAAAGAAATATAAATTTAATATCATGATAAAAAGACAAGTACTATTATCCATACTCTTCTGCGCACTGTGTGCACCGGCTTATAGCCAGACAGGGGTTTATTTGATTGAAGATTTTGAATCAGGCTTTTTTAACCCAGATTACTTTTTAAATTGCCAGGGGAGGATGCGCTATCAAAGCGATATGGTTAGATATGGGGACCTTGCAGCAAGTTTTGAAAAAAGACTTGACGACTCTGGGAAAAGATGTGAAATGACATTTAGAAGACCAGGTTTTTTTTCTTGGGGAGACGAACATTGGGCAGGTTTTAGTTTTGCGATACCATATACGATCACGGGCTTTGGCGTAATGAGCCAACACCACTCTGTGCCGGGCCCGATTGGAGATGTTGACTGGGGCTATTCTTCCGGAGCCAATGGGTTTATAATTAGAAAGTCGGCAGATCCGACTAAATTTGCAATATACCTCATTCCTCCCGGTGAAGAAAGCTTAAATCACAATGCAAGTGGTACCACTCAAAATCCTTTGCCCGGTGGAGCCTCCAACGGGGCTAATGTTTATTATGAATGGCCAATTGTGCATAATCAGTGGTTCGATGTCGTTTTAAATTTCCGTTACTCAGATGGAGATGATGGCTTTTATAAAGTATGGATAAATGGTGAAATGGTGATCGATGTTACCGGATCAAATGTGCATCTGCATGATGTTGCCGGCAGGCTCAAAGAGAAAGAAAATTATATGCAGTTTGGCGTTTACCCAGGACCTGATGGAGCAGGAAAAATATTTTACGATGAAATTCGTCTGGGAGACGAAACCAGCAGCTATGCCGATGTAGCACCGCGTGTCCAACCCTTGGGAATACCCAGTGTGCTTACAGCTTTTGATAGCACCGCCACCACCATATCATTCAGTTGGAATCCTTCAACTGAATATGTAGGTGTTGCCGAATACGACATTTACAGAGATGGAACGTATGTGGGTACGGTCAGCACTAATGCATATACAGATTCGCTT
>VAPL010215498.1_pt1 | contig 15756 bp, 11 predicted proteins | sample 3395061 | NCBI WGS metagenome assembly VAPL01 (sample SAMN08290444, study PRJNA428436) | hydrothermal vent metagenome | isolation source: Deep-sea hydrothermal vent chimney 2 | place: Pacific Ocean: Juan De Fuca Ridge | depth 2182 m m | reverse complement strand
ATACCCGTAGCGTTTGAGATTTAGATATTGAGTGCGAGACATATTTTTGTCCTGACTAGGCGAAACGACGAGTAATATCGGGATTATTGCGAGGAGTTTCAACACAGTCAGGGTAAAAATAGGGCCGTAATAAAGCCTAAATCTCAAACACTACGGGTATATTAGATACCAATGTAATAATTAAAGAGCTTAAGTCAAAAAAATTGGTTATTTAAAATTAGATATTTATGAACAAAAAAGTGAATTGTTTTTTAAAAATCTATCATGGGAAATAATTCACGATGATATTTTTGAGAGACTTCTCACTTTTCCAAATGTATTAATAACTGCACACCAGGGGATTTTTACTTCTAATGCATTAAAAAATATAGCAGATACAACCTTGAATAGTATCAAGGTAAGTTTAAACTGCTTTCAGAAAAAAAGTTATTTTATATCGTTTTTTTTCACAAAAAAATCATTAAGAAATATTTCTTCATCTTCATTTTAACCACGTAGTGTGGATTAAGCGTAGCGAATCCACTCAGCTATGAGCGAACATCATCCTGTTTCAATGGCATTGAAATAAGGAGAATACCAGGGTGTATTGATCTGTTTTCGAGTCGAATTTAGTGTGGCAACCGGGTAACCTCGGGGGTTCTTCCTTAGCCCTCACACCACCCAGAATAGGTGTTACACAGAGATGAAATGCGGAAATAATATCACGAACAAGTAAAAGTGCTGGCCCTGAGATCGCTTTACCTGATACTGAACAAAAAACAGCACACACTTTGTTACAGGTTGTCGCCATAATTTCCTTTATTGACATGCGGAAATGGGGTAGCAGGCTCGGCCAATTCCAAAAAGTCGCATAAACTTCTCCAGCCATGTTTTTTTTCCCAGTCAACGACAAGCAAATCATTTGGCCGATCACTAAAATAACGCATCACATCCTCATTATGTTTCTCATATCGCTCGGCTAATCGTTTTTCAGAAACACCCGGAAATGGTAATCCATAAATAATTCTGCGAATTTCATTTAGCTCTTCAGTTGCATTTCCTTGGTTCTTAAGCATATTCTGATAGCTACTAAGCCATCTGTCGGTCTCCCTTATCGTCAATACAAAACGACTATTTTTGAACTTCATATCAAACTCTTTATAAAGAAGAGCCCATGGCCAATCTTCAAAACTATCTTTTTTATTCGCCATTGAGAATATTGTAGAAAAATCACCATGTTGTATATTTTTTACCAATACTAAATTTTGGCTCTGATGATTAAACCCTAGTATTTCAAAACATTTTCCAAGCGTTGTTGTTCCAGTTTTCGCCCATCCTATGCCAAATATTTTTCTCATATTTCTACCGTTCAAAATGTTCATCTAAAGGTAACTACTAAATTTTTCCCCAAAAAAAATAGAAAATAATAATAACCTCGGCTACCCGCTTGATGGTGCCGAGAGTAAGACATGCATAACTTTCTGCCCATAATCATTCCCCGCTGTCAATTTTTTTTTATTGTGGCAGTAACATTCATTCGACAATGCTAACTCACCGGAACCGCGATCACAGCCATCATTTTGTATGGCTCAATCATAATTGTGATTATCTACAGTCATCCACCAACAAAGCAATAGAAGGACTGCAAACGATAAATCTCATCAAAAAACTAATACTCACCCAGGCACGATGTCGCCAAGCTGGACACTAACAGCAGTACGCTTGCCTGATTAAATTTTAGCCATCACAATCATAAGCCACAAAGTGATATTTAAAAACGAGCAGTATTGAACGCCAATATTTTTGCTTCGTTGCGTTACTGCATATTTAGGAAGGAGGCTTAAGCCCGTTTGACGATATTTCTTGATTTCCATAGAAATGACAACTTATTCTCACCCTATGGCACAGATACCCTGCATCAATCCAATCGACACATGATTGATACAACGACCCAACCCACAATTAATAATTTTAATTCTTATGCGTTAATAAATTTAGCAAATCGCCACTGTAAATGCAACCATAAAATCGAAATCATCATCGTTAATTTTTCCCATTACATACTGATTGGCAGAAAAACAGCAATACGTATGAAAGATAAATGTCTTCATTAGATTTGTAGATGTCAATATCGTAAAAATAGGAAACTTTCTGGGAAAAATCATATTGAGGCGCTTACTTATACTCAGCACGGTCATAAATTGGGATGTTCGCGCCCAGATTTAAGTTAGATTTGACCGTGCGGAGTATAGCAAACAAAGAATGTCGAACTATTGGCGCACCAAGTGAAGCCGAGGCACAACCCCACGATCAGGTTATACCTTCATTTTTCAAAACAGTACTCTCGACCCATGTATCTCGCACGGCTTAAGTCAATAAATGTAATTAAATAATTTTAAACAAGGCACTTCCAGTCAGAATCAATGTTTCAAGTTGAATCATGATCACAAGAAAAACTCCACAGCCGCCGGCATGTTAACAAAAATATTCCAACCGGCCACCTTCATAACGACAAAATCAACGATATTTTTCGATGAATGAAGGTGTATGATCATCTATTTTTTTTGATTAAGTATTTCTATGGATTCAAATGGAATACTGAGAATTATGGTCAAGTGTTATCAGGAAATCAAGTGTAGCGGGTATCTTGTATAAGGGAGTTATTCCTAAGAAAATCTATGTCACTTAAAAGCGAGCATTCGCCATTAGATACGGAAAATAAAGCAATCAACGGTTTTCAATTCAATTTTTTGAAATGTTAAGGTAACGCTTTGAATCTATCCAAAAGCATTTCGATTTTTAAGCGATTTTTATTTTATCGATTGATGAGGATTCACGATAGTTAATATCCTTAACTAGGAGTGCTTCAAACGCCGATGCAGGCAGCGGCTTGCTAACCCAATACCCTTGGATGTGATGACACCCCCGACGAGTTAAAAATTCGATTTGTTCAAAAATCTCTGTACCTTCGGCAATAACATTGATTTTCAGGCTGCGTGCCATCGCAATGATAGCAGTAACAATGGCCGCATCGTCAGGGTCAGTGACAATATCACGGACGAAACTTCGATCTATTTTAATGGTATCAATGGGAAGTTGTTTAAGATTGCTTAAGGACGAATAACCCGTACCAAAATCATCGATGGAGAACGTAATGCCGCGTTTCTTTAATTCTAATATATTTTTCTCGGCGACACCTTCTCTTTGCATAATCATGCTTTCAGTAATCTCCAGTTCAAGGTGCTGAGGATTAATGCCTGAATTATCTAAAGCGCTGTCGATCGTAGTAATAAAGTCATGGTATTCCAATTGCAAAGCTGAAATATTTACTGCGACTTTTATCGGTCTGATCCCCATTCGTTGCCAAGCGGAATTTTGCATACAAGCGGTACGTATCACCCACTCGCCGATTGGAATAATTAGCCCAGTTTCTTCTGCTAACGTAATAAATCGGGCGGGTGAAATCAAACCCATTTTTGGGCTTTGCCATCGAACGAGTGCTTCTGCCCCAAAAATTTTACCCGTTTCCATATTGAGTTGAGGTTGGTAATGAAGCACCAACTCATTCTTTTCAACGACTTTTCGCAAACTAGACTCTAGCTCCATGTCCTCCAATGCTTGATCGTGCATAGTTGGATGATAGACTTTATAGCTATTTTTTCCGCTGGATTTAACTCCATACATGGCCGTATCTGCGTTTTTTACTATTTCAAATAAATCGTTGCCACTTTCTGGATAATTACCAATTCCTATACTAGCTGTAATGATCAATTCATGTTGATCAACCCAAAACGGCTCGGCAAGCGCTTTAAGTATTTTTTCTGCAATGATCGAGGGGATACCTGGATCAGTCAGGTTTTCGAGTAAGATAGTGAACTCGTCACCGCCAAGTCTAGACACCGTATCACTCTGACGTACGCAAGCAAGTAATCGTTTAGCCACCTCCTGCAACAGCAAATCACCAATGTGATGACCCAGTGTATCATTGATAATTTTGAATCGATCGAGGTCAATAAAAATGAGTGAAAAAAATCTGCCATAACGTTTTGCTAATTCGAGACTCTGACAGATTCGTTCATGACATACTAACCTATTTGACAATCCGGTAAGCGTATCTGTAGTAGCTAATTTCAATATTTCTTCATTTTGATTTACCAGTCGCAGGTTGGCCTCGTTGAGTTCTTTAGAGTTGATATCTATGATGCGTTCTAGCAAGGATTGTTCTTGCTCATTGAACTCATACGCCTTTTCTATTGCCTCGAGAAACGACAAAAATTCCTTCTGTTGGTAAACCGAATCGCTGGTGTAATTTGGTCCTAGGTGTTTTTTAAGTTGACGCAGCAACAAGCGGTGCATAGACTATTCCTCATATAGCGAAAACAATGTCATGGTCTGATTGTGGAGCTGACATTGCCAAAAATCACGACTGTAAGGCGCGAGTTCTCCATAAGAATAAAAACCGGTTAATGTAACCCCATCACCAAGAGTTTTTTGCACCACTTCTAGCTCACCATCTGACAATTGATCCATGAGCATTCTACGGCCAATACAACTGATAATAACAGCTAAGCCACGACCTTCGCCGCAAGCTTGTTTTGCAGCTATCTCCGCCCCTTCGATCAAGTCATCTAAATTTCCTTTCATTAATAACGCGATAGATCCTTCAGGCACGTCACCGGCAAAGGTAAGGCTTTGAGCTTGCTCATCGACAGACAGCAAGGTTCGAATTAGTGGTACTCCATCACGATTTTTAATGCTTAGCGGAAACCGAAGTCCACTTCCTGGCAATTCTTCGGCCATGTCTCCAAGATAGGTTTTGTACAGTTGTAAAGCGGGTTGATGATCAATCTCATAGACTACATTTCCAGTAGACCGGGTAATGGTACGGTTTACGCCAAACTCACCCCAGCCCGCAAAACATCCATACCTTACACGCAAGTCTTTGCCATAAAAGGCGACTAATGCTATTTGATTTGATTTTGCAGGTCCATCTGCGATGACGAAAGTTTGTTGGAAGCGTCTGTTATCACCCGCCAATCCACCAGTGACGGACACGTTCTTATCAACATTGACACCTTCGGCGACTTCACTACCATTGAAATTTAAGCCATCGGACAATACAAACAGATGACACAGATCATCACTCAACAATTGTCTTGCCGTAGCCGCCACCAAGCTGGATATGTCTGCATCAGCCTCGGCTTCGATCGCTTTAACTGCAATCCGACTTTTTTCAAAAAAAATAGCCGTGGCCACAATATCACCATCGCTAATTTCTGCACCTAATATATTGCCGGCACCTGAACAGCCGACAATATGGGCCGCCGGGTAGCGCGCCTTCAGGTTAGCCAACGCAGCGTCATTACCAATGCATTCAGGATCGGCAAAAACCAAAACTAATTGCACCGTATCACGCGCTGTCAGCTCCGATTTAAATATTTGCCAATTGGTGGCAGGTGTCCATCGCATTTGCTCAATTTGCAATTTAATTCCCCTTTTATTTCGATCACGGAATGATAATATATCGCCATCTGACACATATCGGCGACAAGATAAGAAAGTTTATATTAAGGAATCGGTTATGTGATCGCCTCCTGCTTTAGCGCTCAAATTTGGTTGGCATTTGTTCGTTCGGATTGACAACGGCATAGAGGCAGGGGCTAGAGTAACGCATTAAGACAAAGTCGAGATGCTAAAATGGGAAGTGATGACGTCGCCCATTTCTACATTAACTCGCCAATAAAATGCCTTAATTGAAACCGCTGTGTTCTTGGTGTTCCAAGAAAAATATCAAGACCGGGACATTGAGAGTTACCGTTACTACAATATTGGACCAAACACATTGACCAAACTGGTTCGAAAAAGCTTAAATAGCAATAAAAATGGTATAAATACCTCATCTTAGCTCCGTTGTTGCCGATAAAAAAAAAGCGCAAAAATGCGCAAGGATAACATTAAAAATCAGCCTAATTATTAAGCACCCAACTAGTCTGGTCTTATTTTTCATAGCAACTGAAATTAAAGAAAGAGATGTAACTATCATGAAGATAAATCTTCCCGTCACGGATAACGAAGTGGATTTCCACGATGATACATACCTTGTTTCTACAACTGACCGTAAAGGGGCTATCACCTACGCCAACGAAGACTTTATCAAGATCAGCGGCTATAACAAAGAGGAACTCATTGGAAAAAACCACAACCTAGTGCGTCACCCTGACATGCCACCTGCGGCGTTTGCTGACCTGTGGCAGACCCTAGATGATGGAAATGCCTGGATGGGAATTATAAAAAATCGCTGCAAGAATGGTGACTATTACTGGGTTGACGCTTATGTCACCCCGATTTTCGAGGGACAAAACATCATCGGTTATCAGTCTGTCCGATCCAAGCCTACACATAATGATGTGGCACGTGCAGAAAAACTCTATCAGAAAATGACTGATGGTAAAATTCCAAAATTGACTTCGCGGTTCTCGTTGGTCAACAAACTTTTTATCGGGTTTACCTTTACCCTTTCTAGCGTATTTTCGGTGCTATTTGTTGTCTCTGAACTTTCTTTAGCGCTGCTCGCGGCACTGGCCCTGCCCACACTTGCAGCCTTTTTTGTGTTCGCCCAGGTTATCACCCGACCACTCAAAAAATTACAGCAGGAAGCGCAAGAAGTGATTAACAATCCGCTAATGCAAAAGATCTACACCGATGCTGTTACCGAAACAGGCTCCCCCGAGCTTGCAATCCGCCTACTTCAGGCAAAACTGCGTACTGTCATGGGACGCATCGGTGACTCAGCAGAAAACCTCAGCGAGGTTTCAATACAAACATCGACGACGGTGGAACAGGCGACTAAGCGGGTGGTGGCCCAGCAGTTAGAAACCGATCAGGCTGCCACCGCAATGCATGAAATGGCAGCGGCGGTACAGGAGGTGGCGCGTAATGCCGAACAGGCCGCGGATGCAACCCACAACGCCAAAATTGAGGCGAATAATGGCAAGCAGGTGATGAGTGAAATCATCAGTTCAATCAACTCACTGGCAGATGAAGTCGGACAGGCAGCCAGTGCTATGCATAGCGTTGAGGAACGTAGCCATGAGATTGGCACCATTTTGCAGGTCATCAAAGGTATTGCAGAACAAACCAATTTGTTAGCGCTGAATGCCGCGATTGAGGCGGCTCGCGCCGGTGAACAGGGGCGAAGTTTTGCCGTCGTCGCTGACGAAGTACGCACATTGGCACAACGCACCCAGAAGTCAACCGAAGAGATTCATAACATGATCACGCAGCTGAAATCGGGCACCAAAAATGCCGTGCACGTGATGCAGTCCGGCCGTGAACAGGCCGCCATCAGCGTCACTAATGCGGCGCTGGGAGGCAAACTGCTAGATAGCATCACAGGATCAATTAGTGCCATCACCGACATGACCATCCAAATCGCCAGTGCAGCAGAGGAACAAAGCACAGTTGCCGAAGAGATCAACCGTAATATCACCAACATCAGCCAAGTGGCACAAGAGTCGGCTGAAGGAATTCAAATAATGCTCAGTTCAAAGCAACAATTGCACTCCCTGATTAGTGGTTTTGAGAATATGACCAAACAATTCGGGCGCCAATAATCTTTGGCGAATAGACAAAAAATCACCATCATCAAGAACCAAGGATTAAGGTGATTGTCGGAAAAGAATATACCAGATTGCGCCGAATTTCTAATTTCGTCGTAGAGCTCGATCAGATAGCGGTGTTGATTTTTTTGGGTAAATGGTTAGTCGTTGGGTTAAACTGATTTCAGGAAAAATCATTAAAAAATAACGCATCATCTTCTTTTCCCTGGGTAGCGTGGATTAAGCGTAGCGAATCCACATCCGCCATGATGTGATGTCATAACGTGCTAGCTTGTGCCGGTGGATTCGCTGCGCTTAATCCACGCTACCTTTCCATTTTTCTCTGAAATCAATTTAAACTTACCTAGATTTTTGCATTAGGTATTCGCCGAGAGATAATTATGGGTTAACTCTGGCAGCAACAGGTATCATCGAAAATAAATCGATGGACACCCACGTGATGCGAGAATACAGTATTCATTATCACAACGCATAACCCGTAAGCTCCAAATAACCTCGACCGATAACAGACTTGTCACCACTTTCCTCAAAAATATCCACCGCGCCTTCCCAATAATGGGCAGAAAGCAACATTTCTTGATTCGGTTGGATCGCTTTTATGCCAAAGACTAAGTCGTATTTTTTTATTTCCATTCGCCAATGTATCGGATACCGAATCCCACTTTCCAAACTTTGCCACTTTTTAGTCACGGTTAGCCGAACATCCTCACGCGTTAGCGGAGCCGATTCTCCTTCAACCGAAACAATGCTTCCCGAACTATACGGGTCCATCGATCCATCTTTTCGGCGCAATTGGTAAAACATAATATCTCTTCCGTCATTCAATTGCAGGGAAAACCAATCCCAACCCGCTTGCTCTTTGCCTAAAGCCGATGTTGACCACTCACGATCTAACCAGCTTTCACCTCGCACATTAAATACTTCATCCTTCACGCGGATCACACCTTGGGCCTGTAACCTTGTCATGGAATAGTAATAAGAGGCATTCCCCAGCTCGGCGCTTTTTTTGCTCAGACCTTTATTGCCCTGCAGCACAATCGGCTTATTGCTACCTAAGGTCAACTGAATACTCACACCCTCGTCTTCCGCTTGCAAAACCAGTGGTAAAAAGGTATTTTCTGCACTTTCTATGCGCCAATTATCTAACCAAACTTTGAAAGGATTTGCTTGCGCACCCGACAAACCCAAGGCAGATCGGGAAAACTTCTCGAAGCGATAAAATTGCTGGTTTTGCCGATCAGTTAATGCGAAGTGCCCCATATAAATTTCCGAGGTCGCCCATAGTGATGTTCTTTTTATTTTTTTCGATGAGAGTCCTATCCGAAACAAAGTCAACTGATAACTAAATCGCCGACCTAATTCTGTTTCTAAATTCCCGGTAAAATACCACCATTCCGTTTTATAATCCGAATGCGGGCCGTGGTCTTGAGGAAAGTGAAACACACGCGGTAACACGGCTCGTGTAAAGCCTTCGCTATCACCTCCCATGGCGCGAGCGACATCAATGCTTTGGGCAATGTTTTTTCTCTCTCCATCAGGCCATAATAACCAGAACAGCATGACACTAAAAATCAAAGCAATGATGATGGTGAACTTATTCATTGCGCAATGCCAATGCAGGCGATGTTTTAGCCATACGATACGCAGGATACAGACCCGCCAATATCGCCGCCATCATCGCTAATAATAATGCATTCATGATTTGGGAAACATCGATCATCATTGTCATACTCCAGCCAAATGAACGCGGGTTAATCACATGCACCAACATAACCGATAACAAAATACCGAGAGGTAATGCGATCACGCCGACAATCAAGCCGATTAATCCCGTTTCTGAAATCACTAACTGCCTCAATTCCCGTGGTGTTAAACCAATCGCTCGTAGCATAGCAAGCTCTCGGGCACGCTCTAATTGCAAGGCCATCAATGCCGAAAATATTCCAACAAAGGCGACCATAATCGTTAATAATCGTAAAACTTCTGTGATTGAAAAAGTACGATCAAACACCACCAAGGTGGCTTTACGAATGCCTCTTTTCGTGTTGATAGCAAGCGGTGAGTTGACGGGTAAAAGTGCTCTTAATTGGGACAATACCAACGCTTCATCCGCCGCCTCATGCAAATATAAACCGATACTGCTGACACCCGTATCTTCCCAATGGATACGATAGTTATTTAGCGAAACAACCACCCTGCCCCGCTCTGATGCGTAATCGGAATAAACACCGACGATTTCGAAGGATCTTACGCCATGTTGCGTAGGGAGTTGGATATTATCACCCAAAGATAATTTTTTCCGGTAAGCGTAAGACTCTGAAATAATCACGGCCGCTTGATCACTAAATTTTTCCCAGGCGGCTAAAGGCTCACCTTCGATAAAGTTAAAGGAGGTCAAATTTTTTTCTGGAAGTTCAAAGGCCAATAATTCAATTTCGCCCTCCGGTGATTGCAATGTTGTCCTTCGCCCTTTAGACAATGCCGTTACCTTTTCAAGTTTTAAAATATCATCCATCAGCAAAGGCGATAATGCCGAGAGAGTCACATGGCGATCAATACTCGGTATCGAAAGATAAATATCTGCACGCATGCTTTGGGTAATCCAATCATCGACCGATTCACGAAAACTTTCGATCATAATCGTTATGCCTAACGTTGTCGCCACCGCCACGGTTAATGCAGCCATCGCAATCGAGGTCCGACTTAAAGAACGCGAGATACTGTGCACAGCCATCCGGCCTTTTAACCCAAATAAATGGCCTAACATTAAACGTAATCGCACGGTAAACCACATGACCACTTGCGGCACTAATAAGCTATAAGCCACCACCAACAGAAACAGCACCACAAAACTCAGCATGAGGCTTTGAGTAAAAACAAACAATAAACTGACACTTAAAACGAGCAGCAGCACGCCCCACAGAGCGAGACGAGGAAGTAATTTAAGCATACTCGATTCGATGTGCATTTTTTGTATGGATAATTGAGGCACAAGATGAGTCGCTTCACGCGCCGGTAATATCGCCGCCAAAAACGTTGCCCCCATGCCAAGCGCTATGCCTTTTACTAGGGAAAAAAATGAAACGCTCAGTGTCGCATTATCAACACCGACATAAAGATCACTCACCGTTTGTGTGACTAAGCCTAACAAACCGTAACCTAACGCGATGCCTAAAAGCAATCCTAACACGGTGCCTACCATGCCCAATAACAAGGCCTCACCATACACGACCCAGGTTAACTCCTTTCCCGTCACACCCAGCACACGTAACACGCCGAACATTTCGCGACGCTGCACGACCGAAAAACTCATTCCGTTATAAATAATAAACAAGCCAACCATCAACGCGAGTAAACTCATTGCCGTAAGATTGGTACGAAAAGCGTTTGTCATTTTTGATAAGGCGGTATTACTACTTTTTGTCGATATAATTTGGGCACCTGCAGGTAATACCGCTTTAATGACATTGAGTAAATTCTGGCCTGTGGCATTGTCCGGGAGCATCAAATCAATACGGCTAAGGCGCCCATGAAAATTCAATATCTCTTGCGCAGTGGCAATATCCATCAATAATAAATTTTCTAACGCCTGAGAGAATCGTTCATCCAGCATCGGGATGTAACCGACTATGGTCAATTTTTGACTGTGTTCGCCGAGCAATATCCTCAGTTGGTCACCCACTTTCAAGCCGAGCGTATCCGCTCTGCTTTTAGCCATCAATACAGTGGCGGGCTCGGTTAGCAAGCGAGTCCATGAGTTATTATTTTCATCGTCATTCGATTCGTTTCCCCCCAGGCTAAAACTGCGAAACGGAACATCTGAAAAACGATCAATCCCCATTAATTTAAACGAATAACCCGGATGATCTTGCGCCACCCCATAGCCTTCGATCAGCGGGGTTGATTGATTGACACCATGCACTAATCGCAAATCAATATAATATTTTTCAGATAAACCCGTAGGACCACCGATAATTCGATGCGTAGTTTTTCCAGTCAATACTTGGTTCGCTTGTTCGAAAGCACGTAAAGCGCTGGCATTTGCCAAGTCGATGGCGACGACCACCGCCACACCGAGCGCAATCCCCACCAACGACAAAAAAATCAACCAAGGGTGATTTTTTATATGCCGAAAACTCGCCAAGTAAATAGATTTAATCGGCCTCATATCACTATACAGAATTGCCCATTATGAATAGTTAACACGCGATCGGTAATCGCCGCCGTTTCGGCGCTATGAGTGACCATCAATAACGAAGCATGCGTTTTGCGCAACATCGAATCCAATAATGTCAAAACATGCTCACTGGTTTCGCTATCTAAATTCCCCGTCGGTTCATCGCCAAGCACCAAGACTGGCTCGTGCACTAATGCCCGTATAATCGCCACCCGTTGTTGCTCCCCCCCTGATAAATTTTCTGGAAAGCTGTTTGTTCGATGAATTAAACCCACTTCGTTTAACAAATCCAAAGCATACTGTTTACCTTGAGGCGTGTTTTTTTTCATCAGCTCCAAGGGTAATAATAAATTCTCTAACACCGTGAGTGTGGGAATAAGGTTGAAAAACTGAAAAATAAAACCGATATTTTCCCGTCGAAACAAGGTACGCTCGGTTTCATTTAATGCAGTTATATCTTCACCCTTAATACGGATCGTGCCTGCATCCGGCAAATCAATACCGCTGACAAGATTTAATAATGTCGTTTTACCACAACCACTACGCCCCAGTAATGCCACACGTTCTGCCGCTTGAAATTCTGCATTCAAGTCCCGATAAACCCAATGTTGCTGCCCAGCTTCATGATAACTTTTTGTGATATTGCTCAAAATTATCAGCGGCGCTTTATTTGGATTATGATTCAAAATTATTTCTTTCCAATTGACATTATCAATGTGCCATTTTTAAATGAATAATGTGTTAAATTTAACCAACCCTAATGTAATCATAACCTCTGATCGATGACTTCCAAAAACTGCCAAAACTCTTTATTCAGTCGTGGCCGGCGTTGACAAGGTATCCGTCGCATAAACCACATAATAGCAAGAATCTAAAAGTATTCAATTAACTTCGCGATATCGAATCTCCACTATAAATATTCAGATATTTTGTGCATCGTAAGCTTGAACTGATTTCAGGAAAAATCATTAAAAAATAACGTGTCATCTTCTTTTTCCCGGGTAACGAATCCACCTCCGTCATGAGTGATGTCATAACGTGCCAATATCGCATTGAAATAACGGCAAGGCCAGGGTACATTCATGGGTTTTCAACGCTTGTTCCGGTGGATTCGCTGCGCTTAATCCACGCTACCTTTCTATTTTTCTCTGAAATCAATTTAAACTTACTGTGCATCTTAGGCGGCTGTCAATAGGTCAGGTTTTCTTCATAGCACTAAAAGTAGGCGTTTTAGGCCAGGTGAAATAACGCGCAACAGCACTTTATTGCAAGGAGTTTCAAAGCTTCCGCCAACATTCTTGCCGTTTTTAACCATGTATTGACTCATACAAAGTTATCCACAACTCAAGTTATATTGATAGACTCCCTAAAGTTTACGGGAATGGTAATCGATAGTTTTCAGGACAAGATAGCGATCAAGCGCATGCACGCAGATAAAAAAACATCGTTCATCGTCATTCTGACTTTTTTGACGATGAGATAAAACATTAGTAAATTAAATTTTTATTGGAAATTTAAATGATAAATTTAAAAAAAGGTGAAAATATCGCCTTAGATAGCACCCAATATTCAGAAAATAATATTTTTATTGGCTTGAGCTGGTATATAAAGGATAGTAGTGAATTTGACATTGATGTGAGTGCTTTTTTATTGTCTCATGATAATAAAGTGAGAAGTAATAAAGATTTTATTTTCTACAATCAACCGACTGATAGTGATAAATGCATCTCTTTACATATGGATCCGACTAACGAAAATATTATTCGTGCCTTCAATGTCTCTTTATCTGATATTTCAGTTGATGTGAAAGAAATCATATTTGTTTTGACAATTGATCAAGCTGAAACCCGCCAACAAAATTTTAGCATGATAGATGCTGTCAGCATTTCTATCTATGACAATGATAAGGAAAAAAATGAGTTAATTCGGTATGATGTTAATGTGGAAAACAAAGAAATTTCTCTCATAGTTGGAACACTTTATTCTCATAAGAAACAATGGAAATTTAGAGCAATCGGCCAAGGTTTTAATAAAGGGTTAGAGATTATTGCCAATAATTATAACGTTGACCTGCCATCACTGCCGCAAGAAAAAAATGAAAACAACGTAAGTTCTGTCGTGAGTGATAATAATGGTTTAAAAAGAAAAAGAAGATCTTCAAAACAAATTTTGTTAGAAAACTCGATGTATTTATTACAAGGATTTAAAAGTTTTTTGCCAACAATACATGAGGCTGTGGAAAAAAACTTAAATGAAAGTACCTCAAGAATGATTCTAGACAAAATATTTATCGGTATTTTGGGATACAAAATGGAGGAAATTAAAGCAGAACAAAAAATTCAAGGAGCAATCGCTGATTATGTCCTTGCAATAAATGACGTTAATATGATGGTTGTTAAAGTGGAAAAAGCAGGCATGCCTTTAGGAGAAAAACAAATTTTCCAAGCAACATCCTACGGAGCCTATTCTGGAATTCGATGGGCATTGTTAACTAACCTTATTCAATGGCAGCTCTATCATGTTTCAACCCAAGATAAAGTGGAATCAACTTTAGTTTTTTCTGTCGATTTAAGTACCGAAATCACCCAACAAGATGCCGATCTTCTTGTGTTAATATCGCGTTTTGGTTTAAATAAAAAAAATCTAATCAAACAAGTATGGGAAGAAACACTTGCTTTAAGTGAAGACAGCATCGTAAGTTCAATACTGACTGACGATGTGATTACAAAAATAAGATTAACAATCAAAAAAGATAAAAACATACATATTGAAAATGCAAAGATACAACAAGTCCTCGAAAAAATATTGAATGTAGCCTAAGACAAGATTTGAGAGTAATATTATTGCATCGGATTTTTGTTTATCGTTGTCACGGCAACGAAGCTTACATAGTTCACTAGGCACCCTTCATTGCCGTGGTAAATACGGACAAAAAGAACATCAAAATAAGTATGTTAATCAATACCTCATTCCTTCATACACCAAAAAAATTTCCAAAGTCAAATAGTTAGCACTGATAGAGCAAAACCTAATAAGAACCAGTCACCGTCGTGAGTTCTTTGAAATATTCCCACTGAACACAAATATCACCTTGAAAAATATCTCATATGGGATAATAATTACCATATGAGACTAAATGCTGCGGATTGATAAAACGATCGAAAAACCGCCTTCATTTTGATATTTTTTTAATCGATATTTTTTGCCCAAATAGCGACTGAAGGAGGCATAATGATGCAACACCAATATCCTCCCATCGGTGTGTTCGAAAGTGTCACCGACCCCGCCGACCTGGAAATGATTTATTGCATCGAATCCTTGACCAATCCCCGCATTCGAGATGAAATGGGACACAAATTATAGTTCATCCTGATGATCGACGGGTAGGACCAGGCACGACCCCATCATGGCAGCATTCACCCATCCGAACCCGTCCGATAGTCGATTTAGTCACGGAAAATTCGGTGTCTATTACGCGGCTCAAACGCAAAATACCGCGATAACGGAAACTATCTTTCATGTCGAACGATGGGTGAAAGAATCTAACGATCCCCCCACCTCTTTTGTTATGCGAGTCTATATCGGTCGCTTAAATAAACGCCCCTATCATGACTTGAGGGGACAAGAAGCCAGGCATCCAAAAATTTTTAATCACAATCCAGCGAAATATGGCCCCGCACAACAACTGGCAATCCAACTGCGCGAAGAAGGCAGCTGGGGATTACTCTATCACAGTGTGCGTGATCTAAACGGAGAATGTGAATGTGTGGCGGCATTTCGTCCCCCCGTGCTTGGCGTCGTTCATCAGGGGACACATCTCGCCTATCACTGGGATGGTAAAAAAATAATCGATGTACTAGAGCTGCGCTCCTTAGGCCTACCAAACCATCCCTTTCAAGGTGAATAATCATACAATATCAGTCACCCTATGATAGGATAGTAAGAGTTATCGATACGATTGACTGTGTAGAAGCTTAGATT
>VAPL010127678.1_pt1 | contig 15778 bp, 15 predicted proteins | sample 3395061 | NCBI WGS metagenome assembly VAPL01 (sample SAMN08290444, study PRJNA428436) | hydrothermal vent metagenome | isolation source: Deep-sea hydrothermal vent chimney 2 | place: Pacific Ocean: Juan De Fuca Ridge | depth 2182 m m | reverse complement strand
GCTTTGGCCGTGGGGGCCCGGGTGGATGGCCGCCATGTCGGTTTGTTCGGCCATTGCGGCGGCTATTCGTTCTATCCGGTCAAGCACATCACCACCGGCGAGGGCGGCATGTTCGTCTCCCGGCACGAAAACGTGGTGGCAAAGGTTGCAAAGTTTCGGGCTTTCAGTGTGGATCGCACCCATACGCAGCGAAAAGTTCCCGGCATTTACGACGTCACGGGAGTGGGCATGAATTATCGCATGAGCGAGATGCAGGCCGCACTGGGGCGTGGCCAGGTTGAAAAAATACCCGCCATTTTGAAGGCCCGCGCGGCTAATTTCGCCCTTTTAAAGGAACGTCTGTGCGAGGGTGATGAATTTCACGTTCTCGATAGTTCGCAAACGCGCCTGGAAAACAGCCATTATTGCCTGATCGCCGTGTTGAAGGGCGATCGTGCCAAAAAACGCGATGACATCATCCTCGCCTTGAAAGAGCGCAAAATCGGAACCAGCGTGTACTATCCGCACCCGGTGCCTCGGCTTCAGTATTATCGTGAAAAATACGGCTATACTCCGGGGCAATGTCCGAACGCCGAAACCATCAGCGACGAAGCCATCGCCCTGCCGGTGGGGCCGCATCTGGATTCGGCGGATATTAACCATTTGGCGGATACTCTCACATCCTTGATGCGTTGAATATCCAGCTTGAAGCGGCACAGCTATGGAGATTGTCATGGGCGAAGACGTAACCCCGGAATTGATAAAGCAAAAATTGTCCACCAAGCGCGTGATGCTGGTCGGCGGCGCGGGCTTCATCGGCCATAATCTGGCTGTCGATCTGGCACGTTATGGAACGTCGGTGATGGTGGTCGATAATTTGATGCTCAATAATCTGGTGACCAATGTCACCGTGAGCGGCATTGATGTGCTGCGCCGTGATCTGAACCATAGCTTTCTCATGCAGCGCTTCGATATGATGCGTGAAGCCGGTGTTCAAATGTACAATGCCGATGCGCGCAACAGTTCCGATCTGGCCGAAGCCTTTCGCCAGTTCGAACCCACCGACGTGGTGCACCTGTCCGCTATCGCCAGTGCGGTGGAGGCACGCAAGGTACCGGGGCTGACCTTCGATCTGCAACTTGTAACGTTGCGCAACGTGCTGGAATTGTCGCGCAGATTCCTGCCCGAAGGCCACGTGGTCTTCATGAGTTCATCGACCGTCTACGGTGATTTTGAAAAACCGACGGTGGATGAAAGCGATCGCCCGCGCCCGCGCGGGATTTACGCCAATGCCAAGTTCATGGGGGAGCGCTTGCTGCGCACCTATTCCGATCAATACGGCATCGGCACCACCATCATCCGTCCCAGCGCCTTGTACGGCGAACGCTGCATCAGCCGACGCGTCAGCCAGGCTTTTATCGAAAACGCCCTGTCGGGCAAGCCTTTGTTGCTTGAAGGCGGGGGGCAGGGACGGCTTGATTTCACCCATATTTCGGATCTTGTCGATGGGATCACAAGTTCCATTGCGGTGCATAAGGGCAGCACCAACACCTTCAATCTGACATTTGGCAACGCGCGCACCATTGCGGAGCTAGCCGCCATCGTTAAAGATGTTGTGCCCGATGCCGTACTGGAAGAACGCCCGCGCGATGAAAACAAGCCCATCCGGGGAACGCTTTCTACGGATCGTGCGCAGGCGCAACTCAACTTCCATCCCAAGTTGACGTTGGAAACGGGCTACAGACGTTATTGCGAATGGTATGTCGATCAATGGGAAAAGGCGAAAAAACGCGTAGGCGTTTAGTCTGAACCGTCCATGAGCGTTGCAATTGTTGATTATGGCGCGGGAAACCTGGCGTCCGTCGCGGCGGCGGTGGAAAAGGTCGGTTTTCATGGTGTCGTCAGTTCCGAGGCAAGCGTCCTTCGTGGCGCCGACAAACTGATTCTGCCCGGTGTCGGGGCGTTCGGTGATGGCATGAAGGGCCTGCGCGAGCGGGGGCTGGTTGATGTTCTGAATGCCCTGGTGCTGAAGGCCAGGGTTCCGATCCTGGGGATATGTCTTGGATTCCAACTCATCGCGTGCAAAAGCGAGGAGTTTGGCGAACACGAGGGTCTGGGCTGGATTGATGCCGATGTGGTGCGTTTGCACCCCGATGACGGCGCTTTGCGCGTCCCTCACGTTGGATGGAACGAATTGTATCAGACCAAACATAGCATGCTGTTCGATGGCATAGAGGACGAAACGTTGTTTTATTATGTGCATTCCTACCGTCTTGTTCCGCACGCGTCGGATGTTGTGATCGGTGAATGCGATTACGCAGGGCGCTTTGCGGCGGCGGTGCGCAAGGACAACATCTTTGCGGTGCAGTTTCATCCCGAAAAGAGCCAATTAGCCGGTCTGGCGCTGCTTGAGAATTTTCTGAAGTACGAGGGCTAGCCATGTTGCGCAAACGCCTAATCACGGTCTTGACGTTCAACGACGGCGTGCTGTTTCGCACCAAGCTGTTTCAGCCGGATTACCGATACACCTTAAATTTCGTGGACGCGTGGTCAGTGGATGAGGTGGTGATCTTGGACGTGACGCGTCCGGGGAAGGGGAAACGTGAAAATTTCTTTGATGTCGTGCAGCACTTTGCCCGAACGTGTTTCGTGCCGTTGAGTGTCGGCGGTGGGATCCGGGATTTAAACGATGTGCGCAAACTCTTGGCGCTGGGTGCCGACAAGGTGGTCCTGAATACCGGTGCTTTGGAGCGCCCCGAGTTGATCGGCGAGACCGCCCGGCAATTCGGCACCCAATGCGTGGTCTTGTCCATTGATGCGAAAAAAACCGGTGAGGGTGAATATGAAGTCCATGGGGCCTTTGGCATGCACCCTACCGGCTGGACACCGTCCGATTGGGCGGCGCGCGGTGAAGCGCTTGGCGCGGGGGAAATCCTGATTACGTCCATTGATCGCGATGGCTGGCTGCAAGGTTATGATCTGGATTTATGTTCACAGGTGACGGCGGCGGTGCGCGTCCCCGTCCTGGTGCTGGGCGGGGCGGGATCGTGGAAACACTTCACCGAGGCTTTCAAGCGATGCGGGGTGTCGGGGGTGTGCACGCAGAACATTTATCATTTTACAGAGCAAAGTATTCATAGCGCTAAAACCTTTCTTGATCGCAGCGGCGTTGACGTCCGCCTTTAAGGGAACCGACGATGGTCCAGTTTTGCAAATCCTGCTTGATGCCCGATACCCGCCCACGCGTTGTTTTTGACGACAACGGTGTGTGCAATGCGTGTCACAACGCAGCCGCAAAGCCCAAAATCGACTGGAATGTGCGGCGCAAGGAATTCCTGGAAACCTTGGAGGAGAAAAAGGCCCAGGGGTCTCACCCGGATTACGATTGTATCGTGCCGTGGTCGGGGGGAAAGGATTCCAGTTATATCGCCCACCGGCTGAAGTTCGAGTTCGGCCTGAACCCGCTTTTGGTCACGTTTTCACCATTGATCCCCAATGACATCGCGGTGCACAACCGCGAGGAAATGCTGAAATTGGGTTTTGATCACTTGATGGTGCGCCCCAACCAACGTGTCTCGCGGCGGCTGGCCAAACGCTTTTTCACCGAACGGGGCAATCCCAAAATTCACTGGGACGCCGGCGTGAATACGTTGCCGGTGCGCGTTGCGCTCAATTATGGAATTCCGTTGATTTTCTACGCCGAACACGGGGAGTCAGAATACGGTGGGCGGGTGTTGAGTGAAGAGTCCAAGAAGATCCGCGATTTTACGGAAGTTATCGAACATCAAATCGGCGACGATCCGTTGAATTGGGTGGATGACGAAATCGAGGAACGCGATCTGTTTCCCTATCTCTATCCCGATCTGGCCGATGTCGAGAAAGCGGGCGTGCAGGCCATGTATTTTTCCTACTTCTTTCGCTGGTCCATGTTGGAAAACTACGAATACATCAAGGACAAGATCGATTTCCGTCTGGCCGAAGGTGGCCGGACGCAGGGTACATTCACCAATTTCGACAGCTTGGACGATAAAATCGACAACCTGTACTATCACATGCAGTACGTAAAATTCGGCTTCGGCCGGGCAACCCGTGATGCGTGCCGCATGATCAACAACAATCAGATGACCCGTGCACAAGGTTTGGAACACGTGCGTGCCTATGATCATGAATTCCCGGCCTACGACCATGCGGATCATCTGGACTATCTGGGTCTGGACGAGGCCGCGTTTCATGACATCGTGGACAAGCACCGCAACCGTGAAATCTGGACTTTCCAGGGCAACCAATGGCGTCTCAATTTTGAGCCGGAATAAGGAATAGAAAATGACGGATGACGGCTATAGCGAATTTAATTGCGATCTGTGCGGTTCAGACGATGCTGAACCGATCGAGGTTTCGCGTGCCTACATGAGTGATGGCGTGGTGCATGTGTGTAAAAACTGCGGCTTTGTTTACGTGCGCAGGCGTCGTTCCATCCAGCGCATTGCCGATGCCTGGAGCCAGGAAATTTTCCAAAAGGGGTATACGGCGCGAATTCCCGCGGTGAAGGCGCGCCAGACCTATGTTGCGGAATTCCTCGACACCAATGTCGGTTTGAAGGGCAAGTCCGTGTGCGATATCGGTGGCGGAGAAGGGCAGTTTCTCGATATCATTCGCGGGGCGGATTACGAGGCGGATGTTTTCGCCATTGAGCCCGCCGAACAAAACTGCAAGCTCATGAGCGACGCCGGGATCGAGAACTTTCACGGCACCATCGAGGACTACATAGCCTCAGGGGCAGATCGAAAGTTCGATATCGTTACCGTCATGTGGACCCTGGAAAATACTCAGGACTGCCGGGGCATGATCAATGCGGCCTATGATTTGTTGAAAGACGGGGGGCGCTTGCTGATTGCCACGGGCAGCCGCATTCTGGTGCCGTTTAAAAAACCGCTCCATCTTTATCTCAGCAAAAATCCGGCGGACACGCACTGTTTTCGCGTCAGCGCCAACACGTTGCAGGGCTTGATGGCGGTGAGCGGCTTTGAAATGGCCGAGGTCAATCGCTACATCGACACGGATTATTTGACGATGCTGGGGCGCAAGACTGATCGCTCCGTCGATATTGCGTGGAAGGGTGACGACTGGCATGAAGTCGTGGACTTTTTTGAACGTTGGGACAAGGAAACCCGCGAACATTATCCTGAAACGTAAAATAGGACTTTCTGCGTGCCGTGGCGTTTTGACAGCTTGGAATTTGAAAGCGGCGTGTTCGGCGCGCCAGTGGGCCGTGTGAACTTCACCGGGGGAAAAGGGTTATCCCTGGCATCACTGCGGCCGCAGTGGGTCGCACAGGGAACCTGGCTGGTCAGTGCGCGCATCCGTGACGACGATGATTCGGCAGCGGAAGATTTGCACGTCTGCGGTTTCGTTCCCATCGAGACTTTGGTGACGCTGGAAAGGCCCGTTTCTCCTGCGGCTCACAGGCCCGAACGCGTGCGCGCGGCTGAACCAGCGGATCGTGCGGCGTGTCTGGAAATTGCACGTTCTGTCTTTGTGCATGACCGGTTTCATGCCGATGAGCGTGTGCCCGAACCGCTTGCCGATGCGTACAAGAAAACCTGGGTCGCCAACGCTCTGGACGGACGGGCGGACCGTGTTCTGGTGGTCGAAGTTGCCGGGCGCGTGGCCGGTTTCATCACCTGTATGCGCCACCTGGATGTGGGCGTCATCGATTTGATCGCCGTGGCGCCGGCGCATCGGGGGCAAGGCATCGGAAAGGATCTGGTGGCGGGCATGATGGCGCACTATGCAAATTGTGTCCGGGGTCTTCGCGTCGGTACTCAGACCACGAATTCGGCATCCTTGTCCTTGTATGCGGCTCACGGTTTCGAACCCGTAACGCGCAAAATGACCTTTCATTGGGTGAACCCCGGGGTCGCGCCATGATCGCGACGGTCGTGTTTTCCCGGTTTTCATCGTCCCGTCTGCCGGGCAAGGCGTTGCTTGATATCGCCGGGCGGTCTTTGTTGGGCCGCGTTCTGGACCGGGTGCGTCAGGCAAAAAAGGCGGACCGGGTGATCGTCGCCACGTCCGTTGATACCAGCGATGACGTTATCGAAGACTTTGCGCGGAAAGAAGGCGTGGCTGTCTTTCGCGGTTCTCTTGACGATGTGTCGGAGCGTGCGCTGGCGTGCATGCGCGCGTATGATTTGGACGTTCTGGTGCGGATCTGTGCCGACAGCCCGTTTATTGACCCAAGCCTCATCGACACGGTGATCGATTTGCGCGCCAGAACCGAAGCGGATGTTGCCAGCAACGTCTCCTGCCGATCCTTTCCGGCGGGTCAAAGCGTTGAGGTCGTTACCCGCGAAGCGTTCGAGAGGGCCTATCCGCGCATGTCCAGCCCGGCACACTTCGAACACGTTACCAAGTTCTTTTACGAACACCCGGCGGACTTTCGCATTGAGAATCTGCGCTCGGCGGGCGGGGATTTGACCGCCCTCAATCTGTGTGTGGATACACAAGACGACGCCCGGCGTGCCACGTGGATCGCTCGCAGGCTCGAAAGCGGCTTGGGTTCAAACAGTCTTCAGGCCCTGATCGAAACCGCCGAGGCCTGGTATGCGCGGCACCCGCAAGTCCCTTCCTGAGGGGCATAAAAAAACCGTCCGGTGTGGACGGCCTGTCGGCGGGGTGTTTTGGACGTGCAGCGGGGTGTTGTGTTGGACGCGGGTTTTAAGCGAACAAATTAAGCACGGAACCTTTTGCGGGAGCTTCGCTTGTCAAGGCCTGGTTCAGGCCCTTGGCGATGCCGGATTGGACCTGATAGGACAGGGAGATTGATTTCAGGAGTACGGAGTATTTTTGCTTGATTTTATTGACCTCCGCCAACTTCTTCAATTGCTGGGTGGAATTGATTTCCGTCACGTCGGACTGAATTTCACTTAATTTCGCGTTAATCGTTTTGCGCATATCGTAAATGTTCACTAGGGAATTATTCGTTACCGTCTGCGCCGTGAAGACATCGGTTTGCAGGCCTTCCAGAGAAGTTTGCACGGCACGGTTGGCATTGGTTGCAGTTGCCCCTGCCGCATCGACGATACCCACCACAGGGGTCAAACCTTGCAATGTGGTGATCTGATTTTTCAAACGCTGGATGATGTTGCCATCGCTGAAACCAACGTAAGAGAGGCTTTTCAGCTTGTTCAACTCATCGACCACCGTCTGGCGGGTCGTGTTGAAATTGGTGAGATCGGCTGAGGAGATATTACCGTCGGTAAAATAACTGATCATCGTCGAGACTTGATCGTAAATCGTCGTCAGACGGTTCGAATTCGTTTGCGTGTCGAACTGAAACCTTTCGATCAGCGGCAACTGGGTGGCGAAGTTCTTGCCTTCGCGCTTGAGACGCAGTTCCTCGGCCTTGGAACCACCGGCAGCGTTAACGCCCTCGATCTCCTTGTTCAGGCGTCGAATGACCGTGTTTTGAAGTTGGCTGAACTGGAGCTCGAACCTTGCACCCGTTGCGGCTTGATTGATTCTCGCAACGGTCTGAGCCAGCAGGCCATTATCGCCAATCGAATTGGAAGCCATATTCTACAGCGTCCTTTCACGCCTTCCCAACACACGAGTATAACAGAATTTAAGGGACGAAGCCAACGCAGAGGGCCATTCTCCAACCGTTACGCGGGCCAACTGTTCGCGGGCCAACCGTTCGCCGGCTCAGGCCTGCTCGATGACAGGCTTGTAATCGGCCGGAAGACCGCTGTCTTCCGCGTTGTCTTTGTTGCCGTGCTCGGATTGTTTCGCTTCGTCCTTTGGCGTTTCCATCAAGCCCGATGCGATGTTGCGGTTGATGTCGATCAGCCCCGCGATGTTTTCCGCCGTCGGGTTTGCCAGACATACGACGGTGTGTTTATCGACATAATTACACAACGTCAGCATGTTGATGCGCACGTCATCTGGCAGGTCCGATTCTTCATCCAGCAATTCCGCTTGAAAAATCGTCCATAAGCGCCAGTTGAGGCGTAAGGGCACGCGCAAGGCCGCTTTGACCTTGGGGTCCATCATGTCCATGCCTTCGGCGTCTTGCAAGGCCACGGCGATGCGCCGCGCGGCTTCGACCAGAGCCCAAGCCTCCGTCATACGCGGGGAACTGGTCTGCGGGACGGAACTGTATCCAGTCGTATTCGGCTTTTTTGCCATGCCGTAAGCCATATCCTTGTTTCTCCTTATTATGGCATATCGCTAAGGTGCGACCAAGTATCAAGTCGAATCAAACTCATCATGACAGGTATTTATATAAGCTGAGTTTGCTGATGCTCGCCATCGCCTGATACGAAGCCTCCAGGGCTTTTTGGTCGTTCAGAAACTGGGTGATGGCGTCGAGTTTGTTAACATTTTCCAACTCCGCCACGCGCTGGTCGAAAAACCCCACCAGGCGGGTATGCGTTTCGTTCGACGTTTTCATCAAAGAGCGTTGATAGCCCAAGGTTACGAACACGCTTTCGATAGAGCTGGTGGCGTTGGCGTCATATTGTGGGTTTGAGGTGTCATTGTAGTTGAGGGACAAGTCCAGAAGGCCCACGGCGGTGTTGAGACGGGTCGCGCTTGCCGGTTGGCCGAGCCCGCCCACCGTGCCGAATTTACCTTGTGCGACCATGCCCATGGCGCGGAAAGCTTTTTCGAATGCGGGGTCGGCACCGTTCAAATCTAGCTTGATTTCGCGATTTTTTGCAACGTGATGGGTGCGCGCGAACGTATCGCCCTTGTAATAATATACGGACTTGACCGTCCCGTCGGCTTGATCGGCCACGGCCGTTTCGTTGCCGGTGGCCGCTTCGGTGGTGAGCGTCTCGACGACATTGATGGTCGAGCCGTCGGTGGAGACCGACGCGACCGTGACGGTGCCGTTGTTCGAGGCCGTGCCACCGATGGTGACTTTCATGCCGGGGCTCAAGGCGCTGAACGTGCCTGCGGCTCCGGCGATGGTGTCCGTGCCGCCGCCGCCGTTGGTCGTGAACGTCAAGTTACCCGGACCGAAGTTCAAAGTCGGGGTGGCGGCCGTGCCTTCGTCAGTGAGCTTGACTTCCTTGATTTTCAAGGACGTCCCGCTGTTGGATTCGACAAGATAGGTGCCGTCATTTTGCGTCGTTCCGCTGACGGTGAACGATGAGCCGACTTTCAGGGCCGCGAGGGTTCCCGTGGCGGGGACGATGGTACCGGCGGCACGATTGAAAGTGACGTCGGTGAAGTCCGCCGCCGATAACGTTGTGCCGTCCGTTCCTTTCAGGACGGCGGCGCTCACATTGGCCTCGTTGGTCAGCATGGCGGTCTGGATCTGGATGGTTTTGCCGCCGTTGGTGATGGCTTTGACCATATAGACGCCATTGTTGTTTGCGGTGCCGGTGACTTCGATGGTGCCGCCAACGGTTACATTGGTGAATTGTGCGGTATTCGCGGTGATCGAACCCACGCCTGCGGTGGCGGCGTTGCCATCGTCATCTTGGAGGAACTTCAGCCAGTTGGTTTGTCCCGCGCTGTCGGCTTTGAAGTTGAAGTTTTCCGTTTGTTGCGCCAGGGTGGTGGGATAGGTGATGTTGACGCCGTCATAGCGAGCCTGGAATTGCTCCAGCGAGGCCACGCCGATGTCCACCGGCGAGGTGTTGCCACGTCCGCCGGCGAAAATAAAACGTCCGTTGACCTCGGAGTTAAGGTACCCCTGCATCGCTTGCATGGAACGGAAGGCCTGTTCCTGGATGGTGCGGATGGCGTTTTCATCCTTCGTCGTTTGCGCATTGAAGGACAGGAGGGTATGACGAAAATCGGATACCGTTTTTTGGATCGCGTCCATCGCCGTTTCCGTGGATTTGATTTGAATATCCATGATGTTGTTGTTTTTGACGTAATTCTGGAGACGCGTGGTATCGACTTCGTAGCCGACAAGACGTTGGGTGTCGACACCGATTCCCGTATAGTCCTGCGATTTTTTCTCGCTAGAAATTTGCACCTGCGTATTCTGAAGGCGCTGCTGAATCTTGCGCAGGTAGGTGTTCAGGGTTTGTTGCGATGCATAATTTGCGATACGCGCTGGCATGTCTTACCTCATCTGCGGCGTTCTGCCGGTTTGATTGTTTATCGAAGAAGCCCGTCAGACAATATTCTGCAAGGCGTCGAACATTTTTTGAATGGATGTGATAATGCGCGCGGACGCACCGTAGGCTTGCTGATACAAAATCAAGTTGGCCATTTCCTCATCCATGTTGACACCGCGAAAATTGTCGGACTTGGCTTGCAGGCTGTCTGTCAGGGACTTCTGATCGCCAAGGTTGAGCGTGTTGTTGCTGGACAGTGAAGAGTTGTTGCCGATGATTGCCGAGGCGTAGGTTTCGAAGTTGACGGACACGGTGGTCAAACCGCCCGCCTCGGAGAATGAGTTTGCCGAGGAAAGTTTTGCAATCAAAGCCTGAATGGTAGTGTCGCCGCCGGAATTCATCAGGTATTCCCCCGCAGCGCCCACGGTGGCGTCCCATTGCAAGGTTCCGCGTGAAATCCTGCCGGGCGTCGAGACGATATCGTCTCGCACCTTGATCTGCCCCGATGTCCCGCTTGTCGAAACCTTCATTCCAATATTGCTAATGAACGAACCGCTTGCGCTGACGACCATATTGCTGCCGCTGGCCTCCGACAGACGCAACCGGAAGCCTGATCCGTCGGTCACTTTAGAGGCCACGACGCCGACCCCCGTGGTGGCGTTGACGGTGGTGACGATCTGATCCAGGGTCATTCCGGCGCTTAAGGCCACGGTGACACCGCCGATGGTGGCCCCCGTGGTGCTGGCGGCGTTGTAGAAACTGAGTGTGGTGGAAGTCCCCAACGTATACCCCGAAGATTGCACGGTGCTGTCGTAGATGTTGTCGGTTTGATTGTTGACGTAAAAATCGTTCAACCCGAGGAAGTTCGAAAAACCCGAAAGCGTCTGCACCCCGCCGGCGCTTGCCCCGTTGGCGTCGTATGAAATTGTTGCGTCCTGGGCCGCACTGCCGTTCGCGGTTGCGGCTTGATCGCGCAGGACCAGATTGACGGACGTGGTGTTGAGGTTGAGGGTGAAATGTCCGTTCGCATCCATCGCGACGGTTGCGCCGCTGGCCCCGTTGGCGCGCAGCCAGGTCTGCATTTTCGTGGCGAGGTTGTCGATGGTTGTCGTCGCGCCGCCGAGCAAGGTGCGCACGGTGGTGAGCGCGGTTTGTTTGCCCGCGCCATCAACCAGGGCGACGGTGGTGTCGGTGGTGCCGCCGAAGGTGATGGTTTGGTTTGCCGAATCGATGAAGTTGCGCGTGCCGGTGAGGCTGTTCAAACCGGGAAAAGGCGCGCCGGCATTGTGCACGGTATTTACGGCGTCGCGAAGTTTGACGGCAAATTCGTCAACCTGGCTTTGCAGGTTGGGCAAGATGGTATCGCGCATGTCCAGCAGGCCCTTCAGCTTGCCGTCGCGAATTTCCGTGGTGATATCGTTTGCGGCCGTGACGGTGCCCACGTAAATGCCGTTGAGGTCGCCTTCGGATTGGTTGGTTGTGGCGCTCATGGCGCTGGCCTGGACGTGGGTCATGGCCGCGGCGCCATTATCCACCAATGTGCGCCCGCCGGAGGTAAAGACCACGGCATCGCCGTCACCACGGTAATAGTAGCGGATGTCGATCAGGCTGGATAATTCGTCCAAAGCCTTGTCGCGTTGGTCTTTCAAATCCGTGACATCGACTTGAACGGCCTGGTTTGCAATGAGCTTGTTGTTGAGGGTATGGACGGAATTCAGCAGTTCGCCGACCCGTTTTGTCGCAGAGGCGACCTGTGCGTCCGTTTGCAGGCGCAATTCCTGGATGGTTTTGCTCATATTTTGCAACTGCAAGGCCAGTTCCTTGCCGTTGCGCATGGCTTCGCTTTGTTCCAGGGATTTAGACGGACTTGAAGACAGGGTTTCCAGTGAGGCGGAAAACTTCGCCATGGTATGGCTCAGGGACGTGTTGTCCCCGGGTTTGCCGAACAGTTCCTGGAGACGCGCATAGTAAGGGTCGCGCGCTTCATAGGCATTCAGCGAACTGACCTCGATACGCAGGCTTTTCAGCAACCCTTCGTCCAGTTTGCGCGTTACGCTGGAAATCTGCACGCCGGCCCCGGCGCCGGCCACCACGCGTTGTTCAAGGTTCACCACCTTGCGCGAATACCCCGGCGTATTTACGTTGGAAACATTGTTTGACAGCGCCCCCAAAGCCTCTTGATTGGCGAGTAAACCGCTTTGGGCGGTGCGAAGCGCGAGTGTTAAACTGCCAGCCATGGGTGGTTCCTTTCTGGATTGGGTTTCAAACCCTTTTCAAGGGCGTTCCCCCTAAAGATTTTCGTCGATTGCAAGGGCGGCGGCGCTTCTGTTTTGCGCGCGCGCGTCGAGACCGGTTCTGCCGCAGGCTCCATAGGTGCCGACGTCGGGGGTCGCCTCTTTCACCGACTGCGCCAGCACATCCATGAATCGTTTTGACGTTTCGATGCCGATTCTGAGTTCGCGTGCATTGTCTTCGATGAGCCCTTGAAGGCGAATGCTTTGAGATTTCAAGGCTTCGATCAGCTCGGGCTCGATTCCATCAAGCGGGGCGTCGGCGCGCTCAAATCCTAAAACGCGAATCTCGTAGGCGCGGCTCAGCTTTGTTTTTTGATCGAGAAGATCGTTCACTTTGTTGAAATGGTTGTGTGCAAGGGCGGTGTTTTCCTGTTCAAGGATGCCGATCAGATGTCTGGCGATGAACAACAACTCGTCCACCCGGGTTTGTGCGTCCAAAGCTTCAGCCATGCGGTGCCTCCTGCGGTTTCACGTCCGCTGTTTTCGTTGCGTGTGATTTGGCTTCTTGCAATTTCAGCATTTCCTTCATCACGTCGCCGGAAATGCCGATGCCGCCGGATTTGGCGATGGATTTCCCAAATTCGTCGATCATCAAGGATTTCCACATATTTTCGGCAGGACCGCCGCCGAAGGGCGGTTTAGCTTCCAGGCCGTCGAACATGGGCTTGAACATCTGCGCCAGGAACACGCCTTCGAAGTCCTGGGCGGTTTTGCGCAGTTTGTTTAAATCTTGCGTGCCGTTCGCCGTCTTCGTCAGCTTTTCGATGCCTTGCGCTGTGGTGGGAAGGCGCGGTAAGGCTCTCGACTGACCAAGGGCAAGGGCGCTTTGGGGGTCCAAGGTGCGGTTTGCGATTTCCATTACATCACCTTGATTTCAGCCTGCAGTGCGCCGGCGGCTTTGACCGCCTGCAAAATGGTGATCATGTCGCGCGGACCGATGCCCAGCGCGTTCAGGCCGTTGACGAATTGTTGCAAGGTCACACCGTCTTGCAAGACGGCGAGCTTTTTGTCTTCGCCCTGGTTCACCTGGATATTGGTGCGCGGCACGGTGGTCGTGGTGCCGGTTTGCGAGAACGGTCCGGGTTGCGACACCTGCGGTGTTTCGGTAATGCGAATGGTCAGGCTGCCTTGGGCGATGGCGACGGTGGAGATGCGCACGTTCTGCCCCATGACGATGACACCCGATTGTTCGTCGATGACGATGCGTGCGAGTTGATCCGGTTCGATGCGCAGTTGTTCGATATCGGTCAACATATTTACCACCTGACCGCGATAGGCCGCCGGCACCGTCACCTTGACGGTGTTGGGGTCGGTGGCGGCGGCGGCGGGGGTGCCCATGAACGCGTTGATGGCCTGGGATATCCGTCGTGCGGTGGTGAAATCGGGGTTGCGCAAGCTCAGTTTGACGCTTTTCATGGCGTTGAGCTTGAAGCCGATTTCCCGTTCTACGATGCCCCCGTTGGCGATGCGCGCCGAAGTCGGTACGCCTTTGGTGACGGTTTGCGACGCCCCGCTCGCCTTGAAGCCGCCGACCGCGACCTGACCTTGCGCGACGGCATAAACATGACCGTCCGCCCCCATCAATGGGGTCACCAGCAGTGTGCCGCCCAAAAGGCTTTTGGAATCGCCCAGCGCGCTGACCGTAACATCCACCCGTCCGCCGCGATCGGCGAACGCCGGCAGGCTGGCGGTGACCATCACAGCGGCGACGTTTTTGGAATCCAGCCCGGCTTGCGTGGGCTTGACGCCCAGGCGATTGAGCATGGCTTGCAGGCTTTGCTTGGTAAATTGCCCGTTTTTCAAGGTGTCGCCGGTGCCGTCGAGGCCCACCACAAGGCCGTAGCCCACCAGCATGTTGTCACGCACGCCTTCGAAATCGACGATATCCTTGATTCGCGACGAGGCAGACGCCGGGAGCGCCCAGATCAAGACCACCAGAAGCGGCAACAAAATCGTCAAGGCCGCCCAACCGCCCGCCGCCCCATTGCCCATGATGGCCGGTTGCGCAACGATCCGTTCTTCGCAAGGGGAATACGAAATCCCTTTTGCCGATGTTTCCGGTAATGCGGTTGCGCTGTTCATGGTCCGTAATTCCCGTTTGCATTGCCATTCAAGTTTGATGATGCGAAGAGCATGCCATTTTCTATGTATTTGCATCTCTTTGAAAACAAACAATAAAACGAGCTTTAGCGGGCTGTGGGAAAAGAGTCTTGGGAAGGGCTTGCCGGGAGGCGGAAAATATTGCCTGCAAGCGCAGGGCCGCTCAGCGTTTCAGATCGCGTGCCACGGTGGTCATTTGGTCGGCGGTTCGCAAAACGTTGCTGGCGGCGTTGTAGGCCGTCTGTGTGACCATCATTTTTGAAAATTCCTTGGCCATATCCACGTTGGACAGCTCTTTTGCATTGGGTGTGAACGAAGCATATCCGGTTGATCCGGCGGTGGTGAGCTTCGCCGAGCCGGATTCCTTTGTCGGTGTGAAAACGTTTCCGTTTTTCATTCCCAGAGCGTTGGCGTTGTCGAACACGCCCAAGGACAATTTGTAGACATTGCGTGAGCTGTTGTCGTCAAACGCTCCGACGACATTGCCCACGGCGTCGAAAGAGAACGACTTCATACTGGCGGCGCCGAAACCGTCCTTGGTGTAACTGATGGGGAGAAAAGTACCGTAGTACTGGGTCAGTTTGGCAAGGTCGAGGTTCACGTTCGCCGTCCCGCCGCCGGCGAACGTAAGGGTCAGCGGCAGTGTTGTTGGTGAATCGATGGTGCCATCACTTTTGAACGTCAGCGCCGTGGCCGCGCCGGTGACGGTGTTGGTGACGTTGGCCGTGGTGGTGGTGACGCTGGCGGTGTTGTCGGACGTCGCCCCGCCGTTGGTCGCGCCGACGGTGGAGGTGAGGGCGTTACCGGCTGATTTTGCGGTAAGGGTGAGCCCCCCGGTTCCTGCGGCGGCGGCGGTGACAATCGCGCTCAATTGGGGGTCTGCATTGATTTCGTTCACCAAAGCGTCGCGGATGGCGTCGATGTTCGCCTCTGTCCCATTCGTTGTGTAGGTCTTTCCATAGCCGTTGACGCTGACGGAATACTGATCGCCGGCTTCACCGGCAGTCCCGCCTAGGATCACGGTATCGACCTGGGCGACGGGGGTGCGCGATGTGGTGGTGGTGACATTCCAGGCTTTGATTCCGGTTTTGGTGAAATTCAGCTGTGCCGACTGGCGCGCGCCGATGCTGTCATAGAGGCCGATGTCGTAGGCGTTCGACTTGCCCACAGCGTCGCCGGCAGGGAGATTCAAAGCCAGCTTGGCGGTGGTGGTCTGCTGGAACTGATTGATGAACGCAAATTGATCCACGCGCAGGCTGGTGGGGGTGCCGGTGGAGTTTTCCACGCCGTTTTGATACGCCCAACCCTGGACGAAATACCCGTTTTTAT
>VAPL010687839.1_pt1 | contig 15787 bp, 12 predicted proteins | sample 3395061 | NCBI WGS metagenome assembly VAPL01 (sample SAMN08290444, study PRJNA428436) | hydrothermal vent metagenome | isolation source: Deep-sea hydrothermal vent chimney 2 | place: Pacific Ocean: Juan De Fuca Ridge | depth 2182 m m | reverse complement strand
TTCCCTGCCCTGCCTACCGGACAAGCAAGCGACTTTTAACATTATTTATGATCTTCCATTAATTTCAGAGTAGAACCAAAGTATTTCATTGAACCTTCAATAAATATGAACCTCATTGATATCTCTAAGAATGGACTTTTTCCATTAAAAATTTCCTTATTTCCAATGGAGTTCGTTTAGTAAAATAAGAGACTACGATATTGGTGACGATCGCTAACGGTGCTCCTATCCAGGCAAAATACCATGCCCCTAACCAGTAATCAACAAACTCGTGAAAAGGCCATGCAGCACCCATTGTGCCTGCAATAAAATAGGAGAGTGAAATTAATGAGATGGTCACACCTACCAAAAGTCCGGCAATGGCACCTTGCTTGTTGGATTCGCTCCACCAAATACCAAGTAAAAATAATGGAAAAATTGTACACCCCGCAAGAGAAAATGCTACTGCCACCAATTGGCCAATCAGAGCAAGTTTAAACAAGGCAATGACTGTTACAATCATAGCCATGAGAACAGTGCCAAGTCTTGCAAAAAGCAATTGTCTTTTTGGCGAAGCATCCGGATTGATAACTTTAAAATATAAATCATGAGAAAAGGCAGAAGCTCCAGCAACCAACAATCCTGAAACTGTTGAAAATGCTGCGGATACGCCACCGGCAGCTAACAATCCTACAATCAAAGGATGTACGTCACCAAGCTGCGCAGTATAAACCACGATGGCATCTTTGGCCAATTGACCAACTTCTGGGTTTGAGGATAGAATTTTTCCGAATGCTGCATAAGCAGGGGCGCTCCAGTATAAAATACATATAAAGAACAATCCCCAAACTACAGACCATCTGGCATCTCGTGCTTTTGGCACCACATAAAAACGCTGGATTACGTGTGGCAAACCTGCAGTACCAATCATGAGGGAAAATGCTATGGCCATCCATTGAAAAAATGTCTTGTCTGTCGCAGGATCCCAGGGCATGGCAAATTCTGGAGCTGGAACGATGGCAAAATCATGGCCCAGGGAATTAAGTAATTGCTTTGACTCGCTCAGCGGTATTCCCGAAACTATGTCAGAAACTACAGAGCCATACCCTATTTGGGGGAGCAACCAGAAGTAGTCAAATTTGAATGTTAGAATAAAAAGGGGAATTATGAAGGAAATAATGATGATTACGTATTGAATCTGCATATTTTTTGTGACCCCCAACATACCCGAAATGAGGGTGTAAGCTAACACCACGGAGCCGCCAATAATTACGGCCCAGGCATAATCTATGCCCATAACCCATTTGAACATAAGCCCGATTCCGCCAAATTGGCCAACACAATATGATATGGAAATGAGAATGGCTATGATTGCCCCCACCGCTCTCAATCCTTGTGAATAATACCTGTCTCCAATGAAATCAGCAGCTGTATATTTTCCATATTTTCTGATCTGTCCGGCCATCAATATCAATAGAAGTACATAACCTCCCGTCCAGCCAACAACATAAGCCAGCCCATGATATCCCGATCCGTACATAAGTGCCGCCATGCCAAGAAAAGAAGCTGCACTCATCCAGTTGGATGCAATGGCCATCCCTGATCCTACTCTGGAAATCCCTCGCCCCGCTGCATAAAAATCTGTTGTATCCTTGGCTCTGAAGAGTATGCCCACCAATACAAAAAGTATCAATATTGATATGAGAATAATGGCTGGTCCTACCTTGAAGCCACCTTCCAACTGCGTAGCACCCGAGGCTGCCTGAGACAAGAAAGGAATAGCCAATAAAAATAATGAGATGTATATTTTTTTCATAATTTATAATTTACAGAAACACTGTCATTGTAGATCACCATCATGCTTTTTTAAGCTTCAATAATTATCTCAGACATGGTCTGTTTCATGTTATTTAGAATTCGTATTGTAAAAGGATTATTCTTCGATATGGAGCTTAGCGTTTAACAGGTCTATTTTAATGCAGTATGTCAAACAAAGTCCTATAAATAATATCAATAGAAAAACCGATGTATAGAAGTAGTGAAATGGAAAGCCTAAAAATTTTGTGTCGGTAAGAAAGGATTGATTATGTACCAGATATTTTTTCATAATTCCCGGAATCACTTCTTTGGTTTCCCCTGTCAGATTATCCATTGATTCTGAGGTGAGCTCCAATGGCAAAATTTTTGATCTGACATCCAGCACAGACAACTTCAGCATTGGACTCAAAGTTGTTGATAAATCCAGCTTCATATTTATGTATTCTTCATCAGAAATATTACTAATTTCTGATTTTAGCGTTTCCATTTTTCTAACTTTCTTAACTAAGTTTTCTTTCTGAGTATCGTCAGTAAGTTGATATACCGACCAGCTAAGCGCATAGTCCAGTGCAATTTTATCATCTGGAGAAATAGCTATTTTCCCTAAAACGGAAAGCGCTGCTTTCCCTAATTCTTGCAATTCAGTGTTGCTTGGATCACCACTTTCTATTGCTCCCCAAACATCCTGAAAAGTGATGTAGGCAGGCTCGGGCGTTGGTTTTTCTATTACCCATAACAAAAACTGGAATCCAAATATTGCAATAAACCAAGTAGATACCATCCCTAAAACCATGTTTCTATTGGCGGTGGTATGGGGTGTAGTTGGTCTAAAAAAACTTATGTGATAATCGTGATCTGAGTTGTCCATATTTTGTTTAGTCCGGAATAGATTTGAGATCAATGATGAAATTGATACTTAGATATTTACAAAAATTTAAATATATAGCAAAAATAATTCTAATAGAATAATATGTCTTTATAATTGGGGAGAAAAGGATTTAATAGATATCCCCTAAAAGATTTATGAATAAAATCTCAATTGCAATTCGTAAATTTAACCTGTACAATTATCCATATCTATTCAAATTCCAAATATGAAGTTTCGAAAAATATCCATTTTGAGTTTGTTAATGTTCATGGCGATTACCGAATTGTTTTCGCAGGTTAATGATGTTTATAAAGAAGTTGATCAAATACTATGGGTTGTAAAAGACTTGAAAACCGTAAAAAAGAAATGGGTTGAAATTGGCTTTTCTGAGATCGAAGATTTGAAAAAAGTTAAGTTGATCAGTCATGGATATAAAGATGACAAAGGAACGATAAAAGCATCCATTGCTCATTTGGGTGGGGCAAAAGCATTGTGGATACAGCCGGTAAGTGAAGAAACGATATTTTCCAGCTACCTCAATAAGAATGGAGAAGGGGCTGTAGCCTTGATTCACAAAGTGAAAAATGAGGAACAGCTTCATGAAGTGACACAACAATTGGCGCGGGCAAATATCGGTAAAATTGCTACCTATACCTTGCAAACCAAAACCGGAGATTTGAAATACACCATCATGGATACCAAAGAAAAAGGAAAGTATTATTTGGGTTTTGTGATTGACGAGAGAACCGGAAATAATTCCTTTGATGGTAAAAATCAGCTAAACATGAAATTTTCGCAATACGCATTTGCCATCAAGGATGCCGAGCCTGTATCGAGGTTTTGGGTTACAGCAGGTTTTCCAGAGCTTGATATCACCCATGGGCAAGTGACGGATAAAATGTATTTTGGAAGAAGTGCCAACTTTGATATGAAGCTCGGCTGGCAGCGACATGGCTCTTTAGTCTATGAGTGGTGCATCCCCATCAAGCCTCCAACAATATATGCAGATCATATTCGCATGCGTGGTGAGGGCATTCAACATTTCGGATTTTTTGTGGATGATATGGATAAGTCAATAAAATTTTTTGAGCAAAAAGGATACAAAATATCCATGTCGGGAAGTTGGGGAGACAAAGGAAAAAAAGGTTCGGGGCGATTTGCATACGTCGACTTGAGTAGCATTGGAGGTATGACAGTAGAATTGCTCTGGAGATTTAAGGAATAGTATGCCAATAATTTTATCTCAATATTCTGAGTTTCCTTATATTCGCAATTGAAGGAAAATTGTGTCGATGAAGCTTAGAAGAAATTCCATTCTGTTTTTTGTTATATTAATAATATGTCATCATTTCACTTTTGCTCAGCATGACACTAATATCGTAGTTGCTCAACAATGGGAAGGAATCTATGAAATATTGCTTCGCAATGAACTTACCCCGAAAGTCCACAAAGAACCATTCATAAAAATTAATGTAAAAAAGCTGAACGGCGACACCCTGCTTATAGCCGGCAATATTTACTTGTTGCCCGAAAAAATATTCACCCCGATTATCCACAAAAAAGTTAGTCCAAAATCGAAAAGTAAAATCTATCCGCTCTTTGGAAAGAAATATGAAAAAGTTCCAATAATTGACAATAAACTCGATGGCTCTATTTATTATTTGGTAAGCGGTCATGGGGGACCAGACCCGGGAGCACTGGGTAAATATGGTAATTATACGCTAAGTGAAGATGAATATGCCTATGATGTTACGCTTCGCCTGGCAAGAAATCTTATTTCTCATGGAGCAACTGTGCATATTATTGTACAAGATCCAGACGATGGGATTAGAGATGAAGCAATTTTGAAAATGGACAAAAACGAAAAATCTATGACAAACAAGACCATTCCATTAAATCATAAAGCCAGGCTAAAACAACGGACAGATGATGTAAATAGACTTTACAATAAAAATAAAGGTGCATTTCAACGGCTTATTGCTATTCATATTGATAGCAGGAGTAAAGGGCAAAACATTGATGTTTTCTTTTATCACCATCACAATAGTCGCCGGGGAAAGACCTTGGCCAAAGAAATCCAGAAAGTTTTCAAAACGAAATATGACAAGCACCAGCCGGGAAGAAACTACCATGGTACGGTATCTGCCAGAAGTGGACTTTATGTTGTGAAAAATACATTACCCCCTATTGTTTATATCGAACTGGGAAACATTAAAAACTACAGAGATCAGTTGCGTTTTGTTAGAAGTGATAACAGGCAAGCAGTAGCTAACTGGATAGAGCTGGGTATTTTGAATGATTATAAAAATTCGAAAAACTGAGATGCTGGTTAGGCCGAAAGCAGTAGCTTGATTTATTGAACTCGCAATATCATAGCAAGAAGAACAATTCATTTTCCGAGTTAAAGAATATTTTATAAGTTTATAATATAATTAGTTATATGCGAAGAGGTTTATTTTTTATACTAATACTATTTTTTTTCAATTTGTCATTTGGTCAAGGCAGCTATTCTACCAAATCGAAAAAAGCAATTAAATTTTATAAAGAGGCCGAGATTCTACTGCGTCAAAGGAAATTCCCGCAGGCAATTGAGGCATTGAAAGGTGCTGTTGATAAAGATAATAATTTTACCGAGGCACATTTAAGGCTGGCCTTTTCGTACGAATTGTTGCAAGAGACAAAAGCACAGCAGTATCATTTGGAGCAAGTGATAAGGATTGAACCCAATAATGTTAGGTTCAAAAATGTGTATTATTCATTGGGTAAGGTATATTTCAACCAAGGAAAATATGAACAGTCCGGCAAGGTGCTGGATAAATTGGTACAATTTGGAATAAAAAATGCTCGCATTAAATCGGATGTAATACAGCTTGGGAAAAATATAAATTATGCAGTCGAACATATAAAAGACCCTTTGGATATTCATCCGCAACCAATGGCAAAAATCCTGAATGCTTTTCCGTTACAATATTTTCCTGTACTTACAGCTGATGAAAAAACCATAATTTATACCGCCAGAGATGGTAAATCTTTTCATGATGATGAAAATATTGTTATCAGCCAGAAAGATGAAGAAGGGAATTGGATGAGGCCCGTATCAATTTCTCCAAACATCAACTCTCAATTCAATGAAGGAACCTGTACAATATCTGCAGACGGTCGCATTCTAATATTTACCAACTGCGAAGGAAGACAGCGAGTTGGGAGTTGCGATCTTTATATTTCTTATAAAACCGGTGAAGATTGGAGTGTCCCTGAAAATCTGGGCAAAAACATCAATTCTATGTCCTGGGATTCTCAGCCTGCGCTATCGGCAGATGGTCGCAAACTATTCTTTATATCAGATCGAGCCGAAGGTTTTGGAAAACGAGATATATGGGTTTCGCAAAAAAACCATGAGGGCATCTGGCAAAAAGCTGTAAATGTTGGCCCCGAAATAAACACCAAGGAAGATGAAGTCTCTCCTTTTATTCATGTAAACGGAATAACATTGTTTTTTGCTTCAAAAGGATACCCAGGGTTTGGTGGTTTTGATTTATACAAAAGTGAGTTGGATAATACCACCTGGTCTGAACCTGAAAACCTGGGATATCCATTAAATACCCATGAAGACCAAGTTTCGTTGTTTGTATCTACCGATGGAAAAAATGGATATTATTCGTACGAACGCAACTGGAATAGTAAGCAAAGCCAGAGCTTTTTGTATAGCTTTGAATTCCCTGATGATCATATAATAAAAAATAAAAGCATCTATCTTACCGGCCAAATTTTCGATATCGAAACAAATGAACCTCTTGATGCAACCATAGAATTATATAATATTGGATCTCAGGAACCAATTTCTATTTTTTCATCTGACCCTGTTTCCGGAAAATATTATACCATTCTCAATGCCAATGAAAAGGTAGCCTTATATATAGATCGTGAAGGATACCTGTTTGAAAGCAGATCGTTCGAAATAGATCGAGAAAGCGGAAACTCCATTAGGCAAGATTTTTACCTCAAACCAATAAAAAAAGGAAACTCAGTGCAATTGAATAATTTGTTTTTTGAGTTTAACAGCGCTTCACTTACAGAAGATTCAAAAACCGAGTTACTCAAAATCGTTCAGTTTTTATCTGCCAATCCAGACACAAAAATAATGATAGCAGGCCATACTGATGACCTTGGGACTGAGCAATATAATATTACTCTTTCTACCAACAGGGCTAAGGCAGTATATGATTTCTTGATAAACCAAGGGATCAATCCGCAGTCATTATCCTTTACTGGGTTTGGAGAATCAAAACCTCTCGTCACCAACAAGGACGAAGAAAGCAGGAAAGTAAACCGAAGGATTGAGTTTATTATTTCTAATTAGATTCTGTCCATATAGTCAAAGCCTGCTTCAGATTAGCAATTAGGTTAAATCATTTTTGTTATATGAAATCGTTATCTTTACTTAAAAATAAAATAATGAAATTAAAGTCAGAGATAGAATTAATTAAAATGGAGCTGGATAAAGTTGAAGATATCCATTTAATTGAAGCGATAAAGAATTTATTGGCTTATGGTAAGGCCAAGAGGTATGATGATAGCTTGTCGCCAATGAGCAAAGATGAATTTTATTCAAGGAATGAACTTTCTAGAAAAGCCATTGAGAACGGAGATTTGATTAACCAATCAGAAGCTAGGAAATATTTTTCAGGCAAGCATGGCTGATAGAAATATAGAAATAAATTGGACTCCTTTTGCATTACAACAGTTGGGTAATATTTTTGATCATATCTTTTTTAAGGAGAAAAATATTGACTTGGCTCAAAATGTCGTTGACAGAATTTTTAACAGAACAGATCAATTGAAGGAGTTTCCAGAGTCGGGTAGCCCAGAGCCATTATTGAATGAAATAGGTCAGGATAGTAGGTTTTTGTTAGAAGCAAGTCACAAGATTATTTATGAGTATCACCCTGTAATTGAAGTTGTAATTGTCACAGATGTTTTTCATACGAGCCAGAACCCGAAAAAAACAAGAAGGTCGTCTGAAAAATAGTAGTGAATAACTTATTTATCCAACCAATAAACCACACAACCTAAACCTTGCCTGTACCTGGGAGATATGTGCAAAACCAAAATTAACTAAGGCATTATATCCTTCTTCATGAAATAAATTTAACGGTATACCTTTGAACATTCTACAAAAACTGGAGAACTTATAAACTGAACGCTTTAAAACTATTCCAAAATAATGAGCTCCTACTTAATGTAAATCAAAAAGAAAGGATGTATTTATTAGATATTTAAAATATCCAGAAAGGTTATTTCACTAAAAAAACCCAACCGACAAAGCCAATTGGGGTTTTAAAATATAATCTTAAACGATAACTTCTACTTACTTGCTTTATCGTCTTCAACCTCTTCTACCTCTTCGTATTCGACATCGGCAACATCTGGGTTTTCAGCAGTATTTGCGTCTGCTCCCGGTGCTGCACCTCCAGCCTGAGGTCCACCTTCTGCTCCTGGTTGTCCACCGGTTGCAGCATACATTTCTTGCGAAGCACCTTCCCAAGCTTTATTCATAGCTTCCAATGCGGCATCAATAGCTTCTAAATCTTGCGACTTATGGGCCTCTTTCAATTTCTCAAGAGATTCTTCAATCGCCTTCTTGTTTCCTTCAGAAAGTTTCTCGCCGTACTCTTTCAATTGTTTTTCCGTTTGGAAAATCATTGAATCAGCAGAGTTGATTTTCTCAATCTTCTCCTTTTCTATTTTATCAGCATCAGCATTAGCTTCAGCTTCTTTTTTCATTTTTTCGATTTCCTCTTCTGTCAATCCTGAGGAAGCCTCAATCCTGATTTTTTGCTCTTTGCCAGTACCTTTATCTGTAGCACTTACGTGCAAAATACCATTCGCATCAATATCAAAAGCTACTTCAACCTGAGGAACACCACGCTGTGCCGGTGGAATGCCATCTAAATGGAACCTGCCTATCGACCTGTTATCCTTGGCCAATGGACGCTCACCTTGATGCACATGTATTTCTACTGACGGCTGATTGTCAGAAGCCGTAGAAAACACTTCAGATTTTTTTGTTGGAATCGTAGTATTTGACTCAATGAGTTTTGTGAATACACCGCCCATAGTTTCAATACCAAGTGAAAGTGGCGTTACATCCAAAAGAAGTACATCTTTCACTTCTCCTGTAAGCACTCCTCCCTGAATTGCCGCTCCAATTGCAACGACTTCATCAGGATTTACACCTTTAGATGGTTTCTTTCCAAAGAACGATTCTACAGACTCCTGAATTTTAGGAATACGCGTTGATCCTCCTACTAAAATAACATCATCGATATCTGAAGCAGATAATCCTGCATCTTTCAACGCCTTCTTGCAAGGCTCAAGCGTACGACGCACCAAACTATCAGTCAATTGTTCGAATTTTGCCCTCGAAAGTGTTCGTACCAAGTGCTTTGGAATACCATCAACCGGCATGATATACGGTAGATTAATCTCCGTGCTGGTAGAACTTGAAAGCTCAATTTTGGCTTTTTCAGCAGCTTCTTTTAGTCTCTGTAGCGCCATTGGATCTTTTCTAAGATCAATGTTTTCTTCCTTCAAAAACTCTTCTGCCAACCAGTCGATAATAATAGAATCAAAATCATCGCCTCCAAGGTGAACATCACCATTGGTAGATTTTACTTCAAAAACTCCATCGCCCAACTCAAGAATAGAGACATCAAATGTTCCTCCACCTAAATCAAATACGGCTATTGTAATATCTTTATTTTTCTTATCAAGACCATAAGCCAATGAAGCAGCAGTTGGTTCATTGATAATTCTCTTCACCTCAAGCCCGGCAATTTGCCCAGCCTCCTTTGTTGCTTGTCTTTCGGCGTCATTAAAATAAGCCGGAACAGTAATCACTGCCTCAGTGACAGTTGATCCGAGGTAATCCTCAGCAGTGGACTTCATTTTTTGAAGTACCATAGCAGAAAGCTCTTGAGGAGTATAAAGCCTGTCGCCGATTTTTACTCTTATTGTATCGTTATTTCCTTTTTCTACCTTATAAGGCATGTTCTTTTTTTCTGAACTTACCTCACTATATTTTTTGCCCATAAATCTCTTAATAGAGCTTATGGTATTTTGAGGGTTTGTAATCGCCTGTCGTTTGGCAGGATCACCTACTTTTCTTTCGCCACTTCCGTTATCGAGGAATGCAACAATCGAAGGAGTAGTTCTTCGGCCTTCACTGTTGGGGATTACAACCGGTTCGTTACCTTCCATCACTGCTACGCAGGAGTTGGTAGTTCCCAAATCTATTCCTATGATCTTTCCCATAATATTGTATTTCGTTATTAAATTTCTATGCGTTTCCCATTCATTATCAATGGTTATGCCAACTGTAATTAGTCTTCATTTCGATGACATTATGGCAGAATCAATATTTCGACATGCAAAATTATCTGTCAAATTTTCAATTTAAGAGATCTAATAGTCTTTCAGGAGCATTCTCTTAGCTGAAATGACACGAGTTTTCTCATTTTTAAAATCACTTTTCAGAATTGGAAATATTCTGGTTTGAGTAGAATTTATCTCTTAACGATAAAGGATGATATCATGCTTCCTTTATTCATTTGTGTTGCGAGTAAGTTTTTTTTAAAATAATGTAGAAATATGAAGTCAACTTTATCTAAGTTTCAATTCGCAATTTAACAGATGACAAAAAACCATCCTACATGTTGAAAAAAGGAATTTTATTAGATTCTATTTTTGGGACATTCTTTATCATTTCACTTATACTCCTATTCCAGGCTGTTAAGTTTTTTGGCGAACTAAGTTTTTTAGATCCTATCGGTGATGCCATTGGTGATGTCGAAATGACCGATCTTGTTTTTTCTGAAATTAGAGAGAGCCCAAAAGTAGATCAGAGCATAGTTTTGGTAAATATTGGTGAACTCTCGCGACGGGAAATCGCACAGGAATTGCAAATAATCAATCAGTTTGAGCCATCTGTAATTGCGATAGACAGTTATTTTTGGAACCTGAAAGAAGATTCACTAGGTGATGCTTTACTGAACAGGTCTTTAAAAAGTATCAATAACCTTGTTATGGTTAGCGAACTTGAATATAGCCAATCAACAAGTGAGTATGATTCAATAAAATACTCCAATCCCTTTTTTAACCTAGGCCACACAGGTTATGCTAATTTGGAAACCAATGCCCTCGACCAACAACAATTTAAAGTTTGCAGATCTTTTCCTCCAAAAAGAATCATTCAGAAAAAAGAAGAAGTTTCATTTGCTGTTAAAGTGTGCGAATTATACGATAAGGAAAAGGCAAATGAATTTTTGAAAAGGGATTATGAATATGAAATCATCAACTATCGTGGTAACATTATGGATTTTGGTCAAACCAAATTTGGTGGTAGGTATGCGGCCCTGGATGTTTCAGATGTTTTTCAACAAAAATTTATACCTGAATTGATTAAAGGAAAAATAGTAATATTCGGGTTCATGGGGAGGGATTTTAATGACAGATCCTGGGAAGACAAATTTTATACGCCATTAAATTTAAAATATGCAGGGAGATCCAACCCCGATATGTTTGGTGTGGTAATACATGCAAATATTATTTCTATGATACTAAATAAGGACTATATCGGCAAGCAAAGTAAAACTTCGAGTTTAGTAACTGCCTTAATTATTTGTTTTTTAACTGTATTATTTTTTACCTTGATATACAAAAGACTACCTCAGTGGTATGATGGACTAACAAAAACCATTCAATTGATTGGTGTATTAATGCTTCTTTCAGTAAATGTGTTTGTTTTCCATTGGTTTAATTATAAATCCAGCCTGACTTTAGCTACAATCATGGTTGCATTGGCTGGTGATGCTTTAGAAGTCTGCTATGGTTTAATAAAAAACATTTTCACTAAAAAAGGACGACAATTAATATTCAGAATTTATAACTAATTTAAAAATATAATTATGAAAAAGATTTTTCTGGTTTCGATGTTAAACTTTATTTTATTAGCGGGGCTCATGGCCCAACAATCTTCTTTTACAATAATTCTGAACAAAGGAGACAATACTTTCGGTAAAGAATCTCAAATGACACTGGTATTATTGGGTGTTTCACTTTCCGAAAATGATGTGTTAAATGTTACTGATGGAGGCTATGTGGCTTTGGTTCATGATGCAACAGGGTCTAGCCTTGAGCTGAGCAAAAAAGGCAGTTATAGTGTAACTGACTTAGAACAAAAAATAGCTGATCAATCTCAGTCAGTGATGGCGAAATATGGTAAATTCCTAATGAGCAAACTGAATCCAGAAAATGAAGGAAATCAAAACCTTAATGTAACTGGAGCTGTGGAGAGAGGGGAGGAAGGGCTAATAAAAATATATTGGCCAAACGTGATGGATGTTTATGGAGATGAAGCAATAATCACTTGGCAAAAGACTGATGATATTCAAAATTATGTGCTGACTATTAAAAATAAGTTTGACGATGTGATCGAAGAAAAGCAAATCAATGGCTCGAAATTTAATCTGGAGTTAGATAATGATAAACTGAAAGATGAAAAATTGCTTATCATTAATGTACGTGCAAAGGACAATGCAAGTGTATATTCAAGAGACTATGGCATAAAGAGACTCTCTGACGAGGGAAAGAAAACAATAGATCAGGAATTCGAAAATCTTAAAAAAGTAGCTTCAGAAGAAAATGCTTTGAATAAATTATTATTGGCTTCGTTTTTCGAAGAAAATCAATTGTTGGTAGATGCCATAACCTACTACAACCAGGCTTTAGTAATTTCTCCGGACCCCGAAGGTTTCAATAAATTGTATGATAATTTCCTTTTTAGAAACGGGCTTAAATAATAATTTTATTTAAACTCTGTTCAGAATGTCGGAAGTCCAGAGTCGGGAGTTGTCAATTCATGACTAAGATTGACCGATTTTACTTCGGTCTCCGGACTTCTGACATTATTAATTTTCTTAATTCTGTTAAAATGGGTCTGGTTGATAACATTACTTATCTCTCAAGATAGTGTATTGAACCAGACCATTAAGGGAGTTTTTGAAATCAGAATCTTCGAAAGTATCTAAAATATCCAAGGCTTCATTATAGTTTTTTTCCATAACTTTTTGGGCATATTCTATACCTCCAGAGCCTTTTACAAATTCGATCACTTCCTTTACTTTTTTAGATTTTAGATTCTGGTATTTTATTTTGAAAATAACCTTTTCCTTTTCTACAAAAGATGCTTGCCTGAGCGCAAATATCAAAGGCAACGTCATCTTCTTTTCTTTGATGTCGATACCTAGTGGCTTGCCAATTTCGGCAGTTCCGTAATCAAATAAATCGTCTTTGATTTGGAAGGCCATACCTACTTTCTCACCAAAAAGGCGCATTTTTTCTATTGATTCAATATTGGCTCCGGAAGAGCAAGCTCCAACAGCGCAGCAGGAGGCAATCAATGAGGCTGTTTTTTGCCTGATGATTTCATAATAAACTTCTTCATCAATATCCAGCTTTCTTGCTTTTTCCATTTGTAGCAATTCTCCTTCGCTCATTTCTCTGACAGCATTTGACACAATTTTCAAAAGGTCAAAATCTCCATTCTCGATAGAAAATAGCAAGCCTCTGGAGAGTAAATAATCTCCTACTAATACGGCAATTTTATTTTTCCATAAGGCATTGACAGAAAAATAACCACGTCGGTAATTTGCATCATCTACAACGTCGTCATGAACAAGTGTAGCCGTATGCAGAAGCTCAATTAGTGCTGCGCCACGGTAAGTTGGCTCTTTTATCCCACCACTTATACCAGCGGCAAGAAACACAAACATTGGTCGCATTTGCTTTCCTTTTCGCTTGACAATATATGTCATTATTTTGTCCAGTAAGCGGACATTGCTTTTCATCGAATCACGGAATTTTATTTCAAAATCCGTCATTTGCTGAGCAATAGGGGCTTGTATTTCTTTAAGGTTTAGTGGCATCTAAAAAATGATGATACAATTATAGTATCAATTTATGGAGATGCAAAGCTTAAAGATTTATATGTTTCACAAATATTTTAGATGTCATTTTTATAGAACGAAATATTTATTCCGGCAACTTTAATGTGTAAAAACAAAGCAATAGAATTATATTTTTGGAAGTCAAAAATCTCTCTTGATTGCTGCTATAATTTGGCTTGATTTGCTTATTTGGTACGAGCTACAAGCACCAGAGGTGATTTTTCCGTTTTCTTTGGTGTAGAGAATAGTATTTATTTATCCGCCATTTATCCGCCATATCCGCCATATCCGCCATAGCTTATTTCGTAGTAAGTTCCCTTCTTTAAGCCTTTCTTTTGAAATACCCCTTTCGACACCAAATTATCTAAGTCTCTAAGTGCTGTTCTTTCTGAAACATTAGTTAGTATTTGATAGTCGGTATTTGAAATCTTCGTCTTGTTTTTAACAAACTCTACTGCTTTTAACTGACGATCATTTAAATCAGGTTTGCTAAGATGCACTTCGTTGTAAATGTCCTTCTTAAAGGTGAGCCAAAAGTCGGAAGCCTCATAATGATATGTAGGACTTGGCAAACCTGCTTCTATACATCTCTCAATGATTTTAACTGTACCTCTTCCCCAAGATTCTATATAACCGCTTCTGAAAAAAGCATTGGCAATATCAGGATTAAAAGGTTTTGATGAATGTTTTTGGATTAGTTTTTCCGCTGTCCAATTTTCTGGAAGTATGCCATCATTCCACATCATTAGTTTGTCTTTGTAAACACTTATTTGAATAGGGATTCCGCTTGAGTAATCTTTGTGCGAAACAGCATTTAGTAAAGCTTCTCTAATGGCATCTTTGGGGTATTCATACGTTTCTACTCTGTGAATGCCCTCGTACGAAATAAGGGCTTTAAGGTATTTGGTAAAGAGTAAGTCAATGGTTTTTTCTACTTGATTAAATAAGTTGCCGTGTACTTCGTCTTGATACATTAACTCGGTATCGGACTTGAAAAATCCGATTTTCACATAAGCCCCTGTAACAAAGTTTTGAGGTTTGGGATGAAACAATAAAATACAAGCTCGTTTTAAGAAAATATTTTCTTTGAGTTGTAAATTTTCAATCAAATGGTCGTTGCTATCTGTGAGCGAATCTTCTTCTATTCGTTTGCTTTTAAAGGCTCTTTTTTGAAAAAATCAATAGTATCTGTATCTAAATCTGCAATAGAAACGTTGGGAACAGGAACTGCATCCCATCTTTTGCCTTTCTTTCGAAGCATAAATTTGTCTAATGCACTGCCCTTTAATTCTTGTTTGGTGCTTCCGCTACGGTAATGGTACTGTCCTTTGTAGTTAACTGGGTAAGGATAATCTTCTACATTAATATCGAGGTAATTACCTTTTGGTGTGGTGTGCAACTGAATATCTACAATAACACCCAAAATGTCTCTGGATTTATTTGGGATGTCCTCCATTAATTTTTTAGCATTGCTAATGCCAACTACTTCGCCTTTATCATTTTTACCAATAACGATTGTTCCACCTTGTGCATTAGCAAAGCCACATATCCATTTCAGATATTCGTCTCTCCAACTTTTTTTCCATTCTATGTTTTGACTTTCAAGCATTTTTAACACTTATTTATTAATGTCAAAGATACGAATTGAGATTTATTGTTTTTTGAAATATCCAAAATCTTCCTTAGCCCAATGACCAACCCAAAAATTTATTGAACTCTTCACAAGTATTTTTAGGTATCAGGCAATAGGAATAACAAGCACCCATATTAAAGTGACAGTTTTTTGTAAGGGATTGCCTGTGGAGGATTCTATCAGGTAAAACAAATTAAAAATCCATAACGGCTCTCATCGGCATAAAAGCATTGCTTTTCCATTGTTATTGGAAATGGCGTAGTTCAATAGATAATAGTGGAGGAAAAAGGAATATTAATAAATGAATTTGCTTGATGTGGTTATTTGGTACGAGCTACAAGCTCGCACCAGCGGGGGCTCAATTTTGATATCTTCTGTCCCGGCTAGTGTAAAGAATTCTAATAAAGCGAATTAATATAAAAAAGTTGTATCTTTGAGGTATGGCTCGAACGGGAAAACTTCTAAAAATTGAACAGACAGTGC
>VAPL010582338.1_pt1 | contig 15795 bp, 12 predicted proteins | sample 3395061 | NCBI WGS metagenome assembly VAPL01 (sample SAMN08290444, study PRJNA428436) | hydrothermal vent metagenome | isolation source: Deep-sea hydrothermal vent chimney 2 | place: Pacific Ocean: Juan De Fuca Ridge | depth 2182 m m | reverse complement strand
GCGGCAACCTTACCTGCTTATACGGTTACTGAAGTTATAGAGAGTTTTAAGGCAAATTCGACTGTTAATTTACGTACAGAACAAATCAATTTAGAGACGAAAGAAAAAACAATATTATCTAAAGTTGAAGCAAATAAACTATTGACAAATGCTATCGGAGTAGTTAAAGGTGCAAATCTAAAAGTGAACGAATATGGTAAGACATTGTTTGCAGATTTCTTTTTCTTTATTACTGGCTTTCATGGTTTTCACGTATTTTCGGGTATTTTAATTAATATTATTATTTTCTTTAATGTAATTATTGGTACTTACGAACGAAGAGGACATTATGAAATGGTTGAAAAAGTAGGTCTGTATTGGCACTTTGTTGACTTGGTTTGGGTATTTGTATTTACATTCTTCTATTTAGTTTAAAACAAAAATAATGGCACACGCAGAATCACATACAGGATTAATTTGGAAAGTATTCGGATTTTTATCACTAATTACGATTGTTGAGGTAATATTAGGTATCAATAAACCTGATGCATTACACCTATCTAATTTTTTAGGAACTAGTATACTAAATTGGATTTTCTTAATACTAACCTTAGTAAAAGCATATGGTATCGCTTGGTATTTTATGCACTTAAAACAAGAAAAAGCAGGTTTACGCAGAGCTATTGTCTGGACAGCCGTTTTCTTAATTAGTTATTTGGCAATACTGGTACTTATTGAAGGTAACTTTTTAGGAGATGTCTTAAGCGGAAGATATACAAAATGGTTTTATCGTTAATCTAAACAATAATATTTAAAGCAGTTTTAACCGCTTTTTTTAGCTATAAAAAATGTTTACTAAAAAATTTTGGATTTTATCAGGGTTATTTATTTTACCATTAGTTTTATATGTTTTGTTACTAACAGGTACAAATAACTTTGCAAAATTACCTGTAGTTACAGAAAATATTAAGGACGTAACAGCCTTTAAAACTAAAGGTTCAACAACAATATCTCTAGAAGGTAAAATTACTATTTTATGTTTTTTAGGGAATGATTTACAGCCTATAAAAAATAATGCACTCAACTTAAATCAAAAAATCTATAAACGCTTTTATAAGTTTAGAGATTTTCAATTTATAGTGGTGCTTCCAGAAGGAACGCAGGAACAAGCAATAGCACTTAATAAAGAATTAGGAGCAATAACAGATATGCAAAAATGGAGTTTTGTTTTTGGTGTTCCACAAGATATTACAGAATTGTTCAATAGTTTAGAAACCACCTATCAATTAACTTCTAATAGTTATTCTCCATTTGCTTTTATTATTGATAAAGACATGCACTTACGTGGAAGAACCAATGATGAAGATGCTGTTGATGGAGTGTTATACGGATATAATTCAGAAACAGTAGCGCCTATACATAATGAAATGGTAGATGATGTTAAAGTGTTGATAGCAGAATATAGGTTAGCACTAAAAAAGAATAAAAGAGAGATATAATAAGTGTCATAAATAATATAGAGTTGTCATTCCTGCCTTTCGACTTCGCTCAAGATAAACTTTGGCAGGAATCCATTACATTTCTGTAGCTCTTTAATTAACCAATAGAATTAAGTTTTAAAGGCTTTAAAAAGAAGATGAAAAACAAATCATATATAGGTATTACATTCATACTATTAATCTTTGGTATATGGGCTATACCAAAAATTGTAAATAAAATTTCAAATTCACCTTTGGTGAAATTTGAAAAAGTCCCTGATTTTAGTTTTACCAATCAAGATGGAAAAACAATTGACAATAAAAGTTATAAAGACAAAGTATATGTAGTTGAATTTTTCTTTGCTTCATGTCCAACCATTTGTCCGAAAATGCATAAAAGTATGCTCAAAATTCAAAATGAGTTTTATGGAAATCCTAATTTCGGAATTGCATCTATAACTATTGATCCTAAAAGAGATACTCCCGAAAGGTTGAAAAAATATACTGAAGAACATGAAGTTACACTTAAAAATTGGCATTTTTTAACGGGTGAAATAGATGCAATTTATGAACTTTCAAACAAAGGATTTAAATTATACGCTGGTGAAAATGCGGAAGCTGAAGGTGGGTTTGAACATTCGGGTCTTTTTGCTTTGATTGATAAAAAGGGTTATATAAGATCAAGAACTGTAATTACAGGAGAGAGTGAGAATCCAATTAAATTTTATGATGGATTAGATGCAAAACAGGTGCAGATGTTAAAAGAAGATATTGCTATATTATTAAAAGAATAAGATAAATGACTGTAAATTCAATATCGGCTAAAAAATATAATAAGTGGATTGTTATTTTATCAATAATAATTCCAGTAATTATTGCTATTCTATTTACGGTTAAAATACCAAATATTGAACCCTTAACCTTTTTACCACCAATATATGCAGGAATGAATGCCGTTACAGCTTTAGTATTAATAGCGGCAGTAGTTGCAATAAAAAAAAAGGATAAAAAAGTACATGAATATTTTATGAAAAGTGCGATACTATTTTCAGTACTATTCTTAGTATTATATATAATGTACCATATGACGTCAGATGCTACGCCTTATGGAGGAGAAGGAACAATTAAATATATTTATTATTTTATTTTAATAACACATATATTGTTATCTATAGTGGTAATCCCTTTTGTTTTAATTACCTATGTGAGAGCAATTACTAGTGATTTTGAAAGACATAAGAAAATAGCAAGATATACATTTCCGTTATGGTTGTATGTAGCAGTATCAGGAGTGGTAGTTTATATAATGATATCTCCATATTATTAATGAAACTCATGTTTTTAAAAGTGAAGTGTATTAAAATATTAGTCGAACCTGCCTGCCGACAGGCAGGTTAACCCCGAAAGCAGAGTTGTTCGGAATCTAGTTGATTTAAAAAGCGTAGCGTATATAAAACAGGTTAATTACGCTGAAAATTAGGAAGTTATTAGAACAATAAAAATGAAAAGAGTAACTATTATATTTGTTTTATTGTGTTCACAGAACATGCTTGCACAATGTGCTATGTGTAAAGCAGTAGTAGAATCTGGTGATGCTGAAATAGCAGAAGGATTAAATTCAGGTATTATCTATTTAATGGCCTTTCCCTATATTATAGTGGGTGTAGCAGGCTACCTTCTGTATAGAAATTGGAAGAAAAATAAAATTTAACATTTCAATAAGAAGAATAAAGTGTAACAAGTTTTACTTTTATTCGTCATATATAAAATCAAAAACGTATAAAGCTGAACTTATATATTATTTATAAAAGTATTATTTATGTTCTGGGGCTTTATTTAACTAGCTAAAAATAATTGTACTTCATGAAAACTAGATTAAGTATTTTAATTACATTTTTTGTAATTATCACTTCGTATGCTCAAGATAAAAAATGGACATTAAAAGAATGTGTAGATTATGCTTTAGAACATAATTTATCGATAAAAAGAGCAAGTTATACAACAGATTTAAGAAAGGAAGACATTACATCCTCTAAAGGAAATATGCTACCAGGTGTTTCAGCTTCTGCTTCTCAAAATTTCAATTTTGGTTCCGGTTTTGATGCAACATCAAACTCAAGGGTGTCTATTGATAGACGTTCTAATAGTTTTGGACTGAATACTTCATTAACCCTATTTAACGGATTTAGCAATAAAAATGGCTTATTGCAATCAAAAGTTTCTTATGAGGCAAGCAAGTTAGATTTAGAAAAAATGAAAAATGATATTTCTTTAAATATTGTAAATTCCTATTTGAATGTATTATTCAATAAAGAAAATTTAAAAATCGCCCAAGCGCAAGTTACAATTAGCGAACAACAGTTTGCTAGGACTGAAGAACTGGTAGATGCTGGAGTGCAACCTAAAGGAAATTTATTGGAAGTAGAAGCTACTAAGGTGAATGATGAAAATGCAGTAGTTACAGCAGAAAATAATCTAGCATTATCACTGTTAGATTTATCACAACTTTTACAAATTCCAAATCAAAACTTTGATATTGAAGAAATTTCTGTAAATATTAACTCTGTAGCCTTGTTGTATAATAATACAGAAGAAATATTTTCAAAAGCTGTTGAAAATCAGCCTGAAATTAAAAGTGCAGAATTGGCGTTGCAAAATTCTGAAACGGGAATTAAAATTGCAAAAGCAGATTACTTACCGAGTTTGTCGTTAAGTGCAGGAATGAGTACAGTATATAATCATAATCAAGGGAGAGAAGATGATTTTTTTATTCCAAATCCTACTGACCCTAGCGGGGCACCGTTATTAGTGAAAAATGGTTTTTTCGATCAACTTGATAATAACTTAGGAGAGTTTGTTGGTTTGTCACTTTCAATTCCAATTTTCAATAGAGGTCAGGTAAAAGCGAATGTAAATAGGGCAATAATAAATCAAGAAATATCTCAAGTAAACTTAGACGATTCAAAAAGAGCGCTAAGAGAATCTGTAGAACGAGCGTATATAAATGCAAAGGCAACATTGAAGGAATATGAAGCTGCTGAAAAATCTGTAAAAGCGCAAGAACAATCATTTACTTTTGCTCAAGAACGTTACAATTTAGGTGCTACAAATTCTTTTGATTTTGAGCAGGTACGAAATAGATTGGTAAATGCACAATCAAGTTTAATACGAGCAAAATATAATTTTGTATTTAGAACTAAATTATTAGAATTCTATTATGGAATTCCGATAGTTGTAGAGTAATAATATCCAGTCAGTATATTAAAATAAGAAGAGGTGGTTTAAAATTAATTTTAAACCACCTCTCTTTGTATTTGTCATTCCTGTGCATCCGCCTGTCGGCGAGGCAGGGGTAGGAATCCAGATTTTATATATATACTAAGTTAATTAATGTAAATTAGTTATCCTTTCAACCAAGCCTCACGCAATATTTTTTGAGCTTCTGTTACATTTTCTTTAGACTGTAGTTTTTTTCCTGTAGTAAAAGATTGTGTTAATGTTGTTTTAATAACAATTTCTTCTCCATTTCTATCTAATTTCACTTCAACCTTTTTTCCTGGCTGCCAAGAAAACATTTGTCCTATAATTTGATTCGCATTTTGTAAGGTTAGAATAACACCTTCTACCTCCTTAATCACATCATTAGGTTGTACCCCTTGCTCATTCCAAAAACTATTTTTTGTAACTAAACCTGTAAAATAAATTGTTCCAGCAGCTTTATTCCCTGATACAATTAATGCTCCAGCATTTTGAATATAGTTTGTTTTTACCTTGCTTTCAGCTATTTCTAAACCTGTTTTTTTAAAAAAGTTATTGTAATTAATAGGTGTAGTGCCAACAACATGTGTATTTAAAAATTCACCAATAGAAGGGTAGGTCATTGCCGTAATTTCTTCGATCAATTTATCGTCTTCAAAAGGTTTGTTTTTGCCATATTTTAAAGATAATTCTTTCATTAAAGATAAGATACCTCTTGTGCCATTACTTTCTTCTCGTAATAAAATGTCAACACACATACCGATTAAAGCACCTTTTTGATACACATTCAAATAATTGTCAGCATAGGGTTTGTCTAAAACATTTTCACTCATTACAGTAAAGCTCATGGTATCATCTAAACCAGATGCCGATTGAATTTTCCCCATTATCTTGGTGTAAAACTCATCCTCAGAAACCAGTCCCTGATCTACTTGAAACAAACTTGCAAAATATTCTGTTACCCCTTCATACATCCATAAATGCTTAGAGAAAGTAGGATTATTATAGTCAAAATAATGTATATCTTCAGAATGTACACTTAATGGCGATACAATATGAAAAAATTCATGAGAAACCACATCAACCATGCTTTTAGCGAGAGCGACGTCAGGCATAGCTTCAGGAAGTACTACTACAGTTGAAGTGTGGTGTTCTAAAGCGCCAAACCCTTTTGGCGATGTTTCACCTTGACCTGCCAAATACAAGAAGATATCATAGCGAGGAGTGCTATTTATATCGCCCATATAAGCTTTTTGTGCTTGCATCATTTTATACATGGTCTCTTTAATTTTCTTTGCAGTATGCACTTTGTTTGGAGAATATACACTTAAAACAATTTTTATACCTCCAACTTCAAACTCTTCAATATCTAGTTTGCCATACATCATAGGGTTGTCTATAATATCAAAATATCTAGGGGCAAAATAACTGGTGGTTAATTTTGTTCCGTCTTCACTGGTTAAAGTTCCAGTATTTTGCAATGCAGATGAGCGCTTAAAAGTTGCCAATGCTGTAACATCTAATTTATATTGATTATTTTTAAGAGAATCAAAATAGCCAATAAAACCATGTAAGTTTAATACATAGTTTTCTGGTTCAATATTGGTTCCAGCAGGAGAAAAAGGAGTTCCTTTACCTATACCTCCTGATATTTCAATATCATAGGTATCGTTTACAAAATATTCAATCTTGTCTAATTTAGCAGCATTGCTAATTGTCCAAGAGTTAGTGTCAATTTTAGTAATTGGCAATGCATTACCATCATAATCTATAGCTTTAAAATCATCAATATATTTTCCGAAATCACTTACAGAATAAGTACCTTGAATTACTTTTGGTAAACGATAAGTAACTGTTTCTACAGTAAATCGCCCAGGATTTATAATAACAGGAACTTTGTCATCTGTAACTTGAGTTAAATCAATAGCAGTTACAATTGGAGTGCTAGTTGCTAAATCATTAATGGCTGTTTTTGTTGTGCCACAACTCATTAATAAGATGCCTGTAAATACTGTAATTAATAATTTTTTCATTTGTCTGTTTTTAATTCTTAAAAATTTTAACATGCAAAAGTAAATTATTTATAATTTTTCTTACTTAAGATATTGTTAAATAATGAATAGAGTTTTCTATTATATCTCTTCCTTTCTTCCGTTATGAAAAACTCTATAGTAAGTGTCTCCTTCAATAAGCAACCCTTCTGATTTTTTAGTTGGCCAGTTCTTATTGTAATCTTTCGGATGTTTTATATCTATACCATATACTTTTCCATTGTAAAGTTTCTTTATTCTCCTTTGAATCGTATGACCAACAACTACCGCTTTTGCATTAAATTTATTGATTCCTTTTTCAACTTCTTCTTGAGTTAAATTATCTTTAAAATAACCTCTATACCAACAAAACCCTTTTTTTGATGACAGTACTAATTGATCAATGGTTTCTTCTGGTTTTGGAGAATAAGATTTGTAATAGTTGGCTCTATTTATTTGGTTAACCTCATCTATGGTTATGTCATAATTAGCAATATCAGGATGAATCCCACCATGTGTAAAAAGATTTCCATTAATAAGTTCTAAAGTGTTTTTAGAAGCCATCCACTTTCCTATAAATGAATTCTGATTATATAAATTATGGTGTTGTTTTCCAAGAATTGCTGCCACACCATAATATTTATAAGAAGCAGATTTAAATTTTCCTTGCATATTATATAATTCATGGTTTCCAATAATAAAGTGCACTTGACCTCCATGTTTATTGGCTTCTTGCTCTAATTTATAAATAAACCAAAGTACTTGTGTAGTAGAAAAACCCCTATCTACAAAATCACCAACCAAAACTAGATGTCCTTTTCCGAATGTCCAATTGAGATTGCTGTCAATTACTTTGTTTTTGATAAGAAAGTTTCTAAACGTTTTATAAGCACTTTCAATATCTGATATGGCTAAAATAGGTTGATTGTCAGTATAGGTTGCTTTGGGAGTTTTAAATACCGATTTAATAGTAAAGTTGAATTTTGAAGAATCCATTGGAAAATAACAATTAGCAAGAATATTTTCATCTGTACTATATTCTTTTTTATCAACATAAAAGCCATCCGTCTTATTTCCTCTAATATAATTAACATTTAAAATGCTATCATTTTTATAAAACACATATGGACCTTCTTTATCTAGGTTTAATTTTAAAGGATTGTCTCCATAGCCAATACTTCCGTTTAGATATACTAGAATGATAACTCCAAAGAGTAGTAAAATACCTATGGTGCCGAATATATGTTTTAAATAGCGTAAGATTCTTTTTTTCATTTTGTTTTATTTTCGTTTATTAATTATGGTAAAAGTATTATTAAGACAATTACTGTTTGAATTTTTGTGATAAGTCTTACGATTTTAATGATGCAAAGCCTTTAAGTGAATATGAAGGTGTTTTGTCACGTTTTTATAGTATCGTGAACCCTAAAAAAGGGAGTTGGTCACTTTTCTATTAGATGTTCGTTTGATTATTCTATTTTTGAAGTATGATTTCAATTTTTAAAAGAAACAATTGGTTTTTAATTAAAATTTTAGTGTTTGTTAGTATTGTTATTCCTGTTGGAATAACAGCTTATGAATTTTTTATACTTGGAAAAGATTCTGTAATATTTTTAGAAGATTATCCTTCGGCTGTAGGAGTTGTTGTAGTTATTTATTATGCATTTCTTCTTGTAATAGGGATAATCTGGATAATTATGCAGTTAAAGTCCATAATGACATTAAAAAACGAAAAAGCAAAAACGGAACTGCTGCATTTAAAAAGTCAGGTGAATCCACACTTCTTTTTTAATACTTTAAATAATTTATATGGTTTGGTAGGAAAAGACCCTGCAAAGGCTCAAAAGCTAATTTTGAAACTATCAGATATGATGCGTTATAGCATTTACGAAGGCGAAAAAGAGTTGGTTACACTAAAAGAAGAAGTCGATTATTTGAAAAATTATATTCAACTGCATAAAATGCGTTATCATAAGAAGATTGATATTCATTTTAATTGCCAGATAGATGGGAATTATAAAGTAATGCCTTTATTATTTATCATTCTTTTGGAAAATTCGTTTAAGCATGGGGTAGAAAATTTAAGAAAAAATTCCTCTGTGAATATCAATATGATTACTGATAAAGGAGCAATACTCTTTGAAGTGGAGAATAATTTTGACCCAGAAACTATTGAAAAATCAGGAATAGGTTTAAAAAACTTAAAGCGAAGATTAGAATTAGTTTATCCAAATAAACATACACTTTCTTTTTCAATCACAAAAAATGTATATAAAGCACAATTAACATTGAACAATTATGACTAAATATTTAATTATTGATGACGAATATATAGCGCATGATATTATTAAAGATTATTGTGATTTGTTGCCAAATATGCAATTAAAGAAGAACTGTTATGACGCGTTGGAAGCATTTGAATATTTGAATAAAAATGAGGTGGATTTGATTTTTTTAGATTTGAATATGCCTAAATTAAAAGGTTTTGATTTTTTAAAAACATTAAATAATCCGCCAAAAGTAATTGTGACTACTGCTTATAAAGAATACGCGCTTGAAGGATATGAACTTAATATTTCAGATTATTTGTTAAAACCATTTGGTTTTGAACGTTTTTTAAAAGCAATTAATAAATCATTTGGCTCTTCAAATATTCAGCTTCCTGTTTCATCTAAAAACAGTGCTATTTCCAATCATATCTTTCTTCGAAGCAATAAAAGGTATTTACAAGTAGTAATTGATGATATTCAATACATAGAAGCGTCAGGAAACTATACCAAAGTAATAACAAAATTTGATACAATTATTGTAAGAGAAAAGATATCTGACTTATTAGAATTATTACCTAAACAAGACTTTTTGCAGGTTCATAAATCGTTTGCAGTAGCAATCAAACATATTAAAAGTATCGAAGGGAATAGAATATTAATCGATAATTATACTGTCCCAATTGGGAAGGTGTATAAAAATAATATTACTCAATTGTTAAGATAATTGACGCCATTGTTGGTGTTTTTCACTAACAATTCATTTACAGAGTAAAATTAAGACAACCCCGAAATAACTCCATTATCATCTATATTCATGTTTTCTGAAGCCGGTGTTGCAGGCAAACCAGGCATACGCATCATTTTCCCTAAAATAGGAATGATAAATTGTGCCCCTGCTGCGATTTCTATTTCACGTACAGTTACTCTAAACCCCTTAGGTCTACCTATCAATTTATCATTATCAGAAAATGATTTTTGTGTTTTTGCCATACATACAGCAAAATCATTAAACCCTAATCTATCAATTCGGCGTAAATTTAATTCCGCTTTTTTATCATAGTCAACACCATCTGCACCATAAATTTCTTTAGCAATAATTTCAATTTTCTCTTTTACAGGAGATTTCCAATCGTACAATGGTTTAAACTGAGTTGCTTTGTTTTCAACAACATCAACTACTGCTTTTGCTAACTCTTGTGTGCCATTACCACCTTTTGCCCAGCCTTCTGAAAGTACCGCTTGTACACCTAAAGTAGCACACTTATCCTTAACTAGTTGAATTTCTTCATCACTATCATTTGTAAAAGCATTGATGGCAACTACAGGTTCTATATTAAACTTCCGAATGTTTTCAATATGTTTTTCTAAATTTTCAAATCCATTCCCTACACGTTCGATATTTGGTGTATCGTATTCGCTACTTGGTGACCCTCCGTGATGACGCAAAGCTCTAATAGTGGCAACCAATACAACACATTTCGGATTCAATCCAGCGTAAGCAGATTTAATATTCAAGAATTTTTCGGCACCTAAGTCTGCACCAAAACCAGCTTCAGTAACTACATAGTTTGATAACGAAAGCCCCATTTTAGTTGCAATAATAGTATTGGTGCCCTGTGCGATATTAGCAAATGGACCTCCATGAATAATTGCGGGGTTTTTCTCCAATGTCTGTACCAAATTCGGTTTGATAGCATCTTTTAACAAGATTGCCATGGCATTTTCTGCTTTTAAATCACGGGCAAAAATGGGCTTTTTGTCAAAAGTGAAGCCTATAAAAATGTCACCCAAGCGTTTTTTTAAATCGGTAAAGTCATTTGCCATACAAAGTATTGCCATTACTTCAGAAGCGGGTGTTATGTTGAAACTATCTTCACGCGGAATTCCATTGGCGGTTCCACCTAAACCGATAGTAATTTGGCGTAGCGCTCTGTCATTCATATCAATAACACGTTTCCATGCAATTGTTCTACCATCTATACCAAGATTTTTCGTTTTGCTCTGTAAATTATTATCAATCAATGCTGCTAATAAATTATTGGCTTTTTCAATCGCATTAAAATCCCCAGTAAAATGTAGATTGATATCTTCCATAGGTACTACTTGAGAATAGCCTCCTCCAGCAGCACCACCTTTAATTCCAAAAACAGGACCTAAAGAAGGCTCACGCAATACAACCGTAGTTTGCTTGCCAATTTTATTCAAACCTTCAGTCAAACCAATTGATACAGTCGTTTTTCCCTCGCCAGCTGGAGTGGGAGTCAAAGCCGTAACCAAAATTAAGTTATTATCTTTAACCTTGTCTTCATCAATTAAATGCAATGGAAGCTTCGCTTTATATTTTCCATACATTTCTAAGTCATCTTCTTTTACAAGTAATATAGCAGCAATAGTTTTAATATGTTGTAATTGGGTTTGTTGAGCAATTTCAATATCAGAAAGATGAGCCATATGTCTATAAAATATTAAGTTAACGAATATAGTGAAAAATGGCAGGACAAATTATGTATTAGTTAATAAAAACGATTGAATATAGTGATATATAAAAAACTATAAAACAATTGTCTATTCAGGTTTGAAATCCTATATTTGCGCGTTAATTACAAATTGAAGATATTTTAAATAGAAAGGAGCATGCAAAACAAAGGACTTATTAGAACATTTGCCATAATATTCGGAGTAATCTGCATATATTATTTATCATTTACCGTGGTTGATAATAAAATAGAAAATGACGCGAAAATTTATGCTGATGGAGATGCTGTATTGAGAAAAGAATATTTAGATTCGGTTGCTAAAGTACCCGTTGCTAATTATTTAATTGCAGAATACACACATAGCGAGGTTCAAGATAGAGCTATAAATTTAGGATTGGACCTTAAAGGAGGTATAAACGCAACATTAGAAGTTTCAGTAAGAGATATTTTATTTGGCTTGTCAAACGAATCAAAAAATCCTGTATTTAATGAAGCATTGACAGACGCAACAGCAGCACAAAAAGATAGTGATAAGAATTATGTAGACCTATTTTTTGAAGCTTTTGAAAATGTAAGCAAAGGTTCAGTGAAATTAAGTGACCCTTCCATTTTTGGAAATAAGTCGTTAAAAGATAAAATCAATTTCACATTGTCTGATAAAGATGTTCAACCCATTCTTAAAGAAGAAATAAAAGGTTCTATCAGTACAGCTTTTGAAGTGCTACGTAATAGAATTGACCGTTTTGGAGTTACATCACCAAATATACAACGTATTGGAGAGTCTGGTAGAGTATTGATTGAATTGCCAGGAGCAAAAGATATAGACCGTGTTAAAAAATTATTAACGAGTACGGCCGAATTACAATTTTGGGAAGTATATGATAATTCACAAACGGCAAACTTTTTTATACAAGCAAACACAAAATTGGCTGAGATTTTAAAAGTTGAAGAAAGTGTTCCAGAACAGGAAAAAGATTCAACACTTGCTCAAGATTCAGAGATTGATGATTTATTAGGCGAAGAAGTAATAGATTCAGAAGACACGAAAGCTAAAAACCCTTTATTTACGGTAATGTTCCCTAGTATTCCACAAACTCAAGATCAAAAGGGTTCTGCCGTAGGCACTGCAAATGTAAAAGATACGGCAACGGTTAATAAGTATTTAGCCATGAAAGAGGTAAGAGCTTTGTTACCTTCAGATATGAAATATGCCAAATTTTTATGGGATGCTAAACCAGCAAAGAATACAGAAGTTATTAGCTTGTATGCTATAAAATCCAATAGACAAGGTGTAGCGCCTATAGAAGGAGATGTGGTTTCTGATGCTAGTCAAGTGTTTGACCAATTAGGTGTAAACCCTGAAGTGAGCATGTCTATGAATAGTAGAGGGACAAAACAATGGGCAAAAATGACAGAAGAAAATACAGGGAAATTTGTAGCTGTTGTATTAGATGATTTTGTGTATTCAGCACCAAGAGTAAACGGAAAAATTCCAAATGGTAGAACCTCTATTTCAGGAGGCTTTACTGTTGAAGAAGCACAAGATTTAGCAAATGCATTAAAATCTGGTAAGTTACCAGCCTCTGCTCGTATCATACAATATGACGTTGTAGGGCCTTCATTAGGTCAAGAGGCAATTGATAGTAGTGTAAAATCATTTTTAATTGCCTTACTATTAGTATTGATTTGGATGATTTTTTATTATGGTAAAGCAGGTATCTTTACTGATATTGCGTTGGTATTAAATATCTTATTTATCTTTGGAGTATTGGTTTCTTTTGGGGCAGTACTTACCTTACCGGGTGTTGCAGGTATTATCATTACTATAGGTATGTCGGTTGATGCCAATGTAATTATTTATGAACGTATAAAAGAAGCATTACACAGAGGTAAAGTATTAAAAGAAGCAATCAAAGAAGGGTTTAGTTTTAAAGGAGCTTTATCAGCTATTATTGATGCCAATATTACTACTTTCTTAACAGGGCTTATCCTATATATTTTTGGTTCAGGACCCATTAGAGGTTTTGCTACTACCTTAATGATTGGTATCGTAACGTCATTGGTTACTGCAGTATTTATTACAAGGTTGTTAGTTGATTGGCATGCAGATAAGGATCGTACAATGTCGTTTAACACTAATATTACAAAAGGATGGTTTCAAAATATCAGCGTTGATTTCTTAAAAAAACGTAAGATGGCGTATGTTATTTCTGGTATTGTCATAGCAATAGGTATTGGTTCATTATTTACAAATAGTTTAAATTATGGTGTTGATTTTACTGGTGGTAGAACCTATACAGTACGCTTCGATCAAAATATTAGTGCCGCTGAAGTGGCAAATTCTTTAAAAGACGAATTTAAAGGAGTTCCTACTGTAAAAACTTATGGTTCCGCTAATCAATTAAAGATTACTACTAATTACAAAATTGAAGACAATGATTTAGCTGTTGATGATGAAATTCAAGAATTGTTATTTACTGGATTGCAGTCATATTTGCCCGATGGAACTACCATAGACCAATTTAAAGGAGGAAGTGAAACACAACAAATAGGAATTATGCAATCTATTAAAGTAGGGCCAACCATTGCAGATGACATTAAAAAATCGGCAATGTGGGCGGTTTTAGGCTCGTTGATTATAGTCTTTTTATATATTTTATTTAGATTTAGAAAATGGCAATATAGTTTAGGTGCAGTAATTGCTGTTTTTCACGATGTATTAATTGTATTGGCAATTTTCTCATTATTTTATAAAGTGTTACCATTTGACATGGAGATAGGACAATCATTTATAGCTGCCTTATTAACAGTTGTTGGATATTCATTGAATGATACCGTGGTTATTTTTGATAGAATTAGAGAGTTTGCAAGCAAGCATTCAACATGGTCTTATGATAGGATAGTGAATAGTGGATTAAGTAGTACTTTAGGAAGAACGGTTAATACCTCATTAACAACTTTAATTGTATTATTGGCAATTTTCTTATTTGGTGGAGATTCTATAAAAGGATTTATGTTCGCAATGATAATAGGTGTTGTTGTAGGTACCTATTCATCATTATTTATTGCTTCTCCAATTATGTATGATACCACTACAAAGTTGAGTAAAAAAGAATAATTTTAAAAACACGATATGATAAAAACCGTTTTGCTTGTACTGAACTTGTTTCAGTAACTCAAAACGGTTTTTAGATTTTTATAAATACCAATATGAGTACTATCAAATTTCACGACAAGTATTTTAAGCCATTTATTTCAGTTACTAAAATTGAACAGGCTGTACACAAAATGGCTGCATTGGTTAAAAGAGATTGCAAAGAAGAAGTTCCTATTTTTATAGGAATTTTAAATGGCTCTTTTATGTTTGCGGCAGATTTTATTCGAGCTTACGATGGCAATTGTGAAGTTTCATTTGTAAAATTGGCATCCTATAAAGGAACAGACTCTACTGGAAAAATTAAAGAATTAGTTGGGATTAATGAAAATTTAGAAGGAAGGACAGTTGTTATTTTAGAAGATATTATAGATACGGGAAATACCTTAGAAGAAATCTTTAATATCTTTAGAGATAAGAAATTAAAACAATTAAAAATTGCAACCTTATTCTTTAAGCCTGATGTTTTCCGTAAAGGATTACCGATAGATTATATTGGTATCGAAATACCAGATAAATTTATTGTGGGTTACGGATTAGATTATGACGGTTTAGGAAGAAACCTTGCTGATATATATCAATTAACATCACAAAAAATGACAAATATTGTATTGTTCGGCCCTCCGGGAGCTGGGAAAGGAACACAAGCAGATATTTTAAAAGAAAAGTATCATCTAATACACATTTCTACTGGTGATGTGTTTAGATACAATATTAAGAATAAAACCGAACTTGGGGTGCTGGCAAAATCCTTTATGGATAAAGGCGATTTAGTACCAGATGAAGTTACGATAGATATGTTAAAAGCAGAGGTTAATAAAAATGGAGATGCTAACGGATTTATATTCGATGGGTTTCCACGTACAGAATCTCAAGCAAAGGCCTTAGATGCTTTTTTAGAAGAAAAAGGAGAAGCTATAAACGGGATGGTAGCGTTGGAAGTATCAGAAGAGTTATTAGTAGCAAGATTGTTAAAAAGAGGAGAAACTAGTGGACGACCGGACGATCAAGATGAAAGTAAAATTAGAAATCGTTTTAATGAATACGAAACCAAAACAGCAATTCTAAAACACTATTACGAAGACCAAGATAAATATTATGGAGTTGATGGCGTCGGTTCTATTGAAGAAATAACAGAACGATTGAGTG
>VAPL010909537.1_pt1 | contig 15811 bp, 14 predicted proteins | sample 3395061 | NCBI WGS metagenome assembly VAPL01 (sample SAMN08290444, study PRJNA428436) | hydrothermal vent metagenome | isolation source: Deep-sea hydrothermal vent chimney 2 | place: Pacific Ocean: Juan De Fuca Ridge | depth 2182 m m | reverse complement strand
GGCAACGGCCCGGTCAACGCCCTGGACGCGGCCTTGCGCAAGGTTCTGCTGCCGCTCTATCCCAGCCTGGAGGACTTGCGTCTGGTGGACTACAAGGTCCGCATTCTCACCCCCGGCGAAGCCACCGCGGCCGTGACACGGGTGGTGATCGAAAGCACCGACGGCGCGGGCAAACACTGGTTCACGCTTGGCGTTTCCGCCAATGTGATCGACGCATCGTACAATGCGTTGCGCGATTCCCTGATTTACAAACTGTATCGCGATGCGGCACGCCCCGCGCAGCGCAAGCGCGCTGAGACGGATGGCTAAAATGAGCGAGAACAAGACATCGACCAAATTCCGCCGCCCGGCCAAGGACACCCGCACCCGTGCGATTGGCGAAGGCCCCGCCGTCATTTTGGTGGAACCGCAACTGGGTGAAAACATCGGCATGGTGGCGCGCGCCATGTTGAACTGTGCATTGACGGACCTGCGTCTGGTCAGGCCGCGCGATGGCTGGCCGAACGACGTGGCATACAAGACCGCATCGGGGGCCGATGTGGTGCTTGAAAACGCCCGCGTTTTCGACGAAACAAAGCATGCTGTGGCCGATCTGGGCTACCTCTACGCCACCACGGCGCGCGCCCGCGACATGACCAAGGAAGTCGCCACACCCCACGGCGCAGCCCAAACCATGCGCACCCACCTGGACGCGGATGTGAAATGCGGGGTTCTGTTCGGCAAAGAAGCCGTGGGCCTACACAACGACGACGTGGCCCTAAGCGATGCAATCTTGATGGTGCCGCTGAACGCAGCGTTCAGTTCGCTCAATCTGGCGCAAGCGGTTTTGCTGATGGGCTATGAATGGTTTCAAAGCACGCGCCCACGTGCCGATCATGTGAGCGAACTACGCCTCGACACCCGCCCTGCAACCAAACAGGAATTGGTGGGGATGTTCGAACATCTGGAACGCGAACTCGATGATTGCGGCTTCCTGGGCCTTCCCGACAAACGCCCGACCATGGTACGCAACCTGCGCAACATCTTCCAACGTGCGCACATGACCGACCAGGAAGTCCGCACTTTGCGCGGCGTCATCTCGGGACTGGTGACAAAACGTCGAGGCTAGGGTCCAAACTCATTCAACCGTGTGCCGACAAGCTCCTCCGCGCCCGCACGCACGCGCCTGCGAACAGAAGCGAAAACGGTATATTCCACCCCGCCATGGAAATGCCGAACAGCGTCCAGTCCACTGCATCGCAGGGCTTGGGCGGTTTGGTTTGCATGCTTTTGATAATGTCGGCGGTGGTAAAGGTCTGCCCGGGATTGCCGGTGCATCCGGTGGCGGAGGTCCACCAATGCTGTTCCACACCGACATGGTAGGATGCCAGCACCGCGCCGGCGCCAAAAACAATGGCGGCCATCAACAAGATGGCCTTCAACTGCCCAGGACGCACCAGCGCAACGAAACCCAGCACGACGACAAGGCCGTAGGGAACGCGCTGAAAGAGGCATAGGATACATGGCTCCAAGCCGAAACCGTATTGCGCGACAAACGCCATGGACAACGCGCCGCCGCCGATCAAAATCAAAATCACAGGATAAAGTCGTTCCCGCACCATGTCCCAAGCTCCTAAAACAAGGACTTCACCACAACAAAGCCGCCGATCAAGATGACAAAGGCGGCGCTCACCAGCAAGCCCAGATATTTTTCTATGAACGTTCTGATCGGCTCACCGAAGTACCACAGCAAAAAAGCTTCCAGATAAAACCGGGCGCCACGCGACAGCATGGACGCAACGAAGAAGGTGACGAGATTGAGTTTCGCCACACCGCTGGCAATGGTGATAACCTTATAGGGAAAAGGCGTCAGCCCCGCCATGGCGACGACCCAGGCGCCCCATTGTTGGTAGAGGGCTTGAAATTCAGCGAATTTCTCAACCTTGCCGTAGAACGCCAATAAAGGCCTCCCCAAACTTTCAAAAAGATAATAGCCGATTCCATATCCCGCCATGCCGCCCAGGACCGAGGCAACGGTACACACGGCGGCGATTCTCCACGCCTTTTCCCGCGCCGCAAGAATCATCGGAACCAAAAGAATGTCGGGGGGAATCGGAAAAACTGAACTTTCGATGAAAGCGATGGCGAACAAGGCCCACATAGCGTTTTTCTCGGCCGAGAAAGCCATCGTCCAGTCGTAAAGGCGGCGTAGCACGGATTGTCGTTCCTTCATCAAGAAAAAGAAAGCCCGCAACTCTGCGCGGGCACAAAGGTCATAGCAGCCTTGAAACCAGGGAGCCATAGGTATCTGTTGACCGACGCCGCGCGGTGGGTATGATGGCCGCCGCACACCCTCCGTTGCCCCTGTGGCGGAATTGGTAGACGCGACAGACTCAAAATCTGTTGTCCTTACGGGCGTGCCGGTTCGAGTCCGGCTGGGGGCACCATTATTTCCAAATAATCATTTTTCATTTTGTCGGGACGTCTCATTTTGTCGGGGCGGCGCCACGGGCGGATTCACCACCCGGCAGAACGGTCGCACCGTGGTGACACGATAGCTTTTTTCGCCATAACGCGCGACGTCGACCGCAAGGACGATCGGCGCGGGCAGGATGGCGTTGACGCGGCGTTTGACGGAATCTTGCAATCGCTTCAACTTGTCTTCTTGCGCCGTGCCGTTCGGCGGGACCATGGCATTGAAACTCTGGTAGATCGTATCCAGAACTTGCGGAACACGTATACAGATCGGTCGGGAGGACCTGCGTTTCTCAACGTAGAGAACGACCGCGTAGTATTGCGCCCGTTGCGTGGCGTTCTGCGTCATCAACGGCCAGCGGAACGCCTTCAGCACGATGGGGATCAGCGGGGCTGCGCTCACGGTGGTCTTGGCCGACGGTGGCGTAACGGACGAAGGTTGTGTGTCCGCCAAGTCCATCTTTGGCGAAACGGGTTGTTCTTCGCGCGGCGGCGCCGTGTCTTGCGTCGTCGGGCCAAACGTGGATTGCAAGAACAAGAACATCAGCCCCGACAACGCGGCGATAATCAGCCCCCCCATTGGCAAAAACACAATGGGCCTGAGCAAAAAATCAATTTTCCACAACAGACCCGAACGCCTGTCAATGGCCGCACCGGCTTGCCTGCGCTGGACATAAACGCGCGCCTTTTCAATGCGGTTTTCCTTGATGGAGCGCAACAAACGCGTTACGTCTTCGATCATGGCAGCGATATCAACATCATCGACGATGATCGCATCGAGTTGCTCGATCAAACGCATACGTTCATCGCTATCGGCTTTGCGGGTAAAGAGTTTTTCAATGACCACCGTGGCGCCCAGCTTAAGCGCCGCGCTCGACTGCACCTGGACGATCAGCGCAATGAAACCCGTTTCAGGTGCTTCAAAGACGACGTCCCAATCCGTGACGTCATCGATTGTCTTGGGCCACGCCGTTTGCGGGGATTGCGCCATATTCCTTGGTTTCTTTCTCAGAGCCCATCCACGGTCGTGACACGTTGATCATGACACAGGATGGTGAAAAACGGCAAAGGAAATGGTTTTGTCGCCTGGCCCCTGGGCGCGTGCGCCCAACCTGAAAGACGTTAAACGAACGGGTTTCAGCCTCGTCAATCAGGCGTATACTTACGATTGTATATTTGCAAAATCCGCGACGTCCCTGTCATCACCCGGTCGCCGCCAAAACAAGGGAGAGCCATGTCGGTATTGTCGCGAATCGTCGTGCTGGGAATCCTCCTGACGTTGGCCGGCTGCACAGCCAACACGGCCAGCGATAAGGTCAGGCCGGGTACGTTTTGGCCGCCTTTGCCGGATTTGCCACGTTATCAATACGAGGGAAGCCTACGTTCCGCGGCAAGCATATCCGTCCCCGACAAAATGGCCGATCTCAGGTCGCTGGCTATCGGACTGCGCCCGGCGGATCGGGGCCGCCTGGCGAAGCCCTTCGACGTGGCAGCACGCGAAGGTAGAATCATCGTCAGCGACACAGTATTACGCAGAATCTATCTTTTCGATGTGCCCAATCGCATACTGCTGAGCTTCGGCGACCAGGGGAAAGGCGCTTTGATAAAGCCTCTGGGAGTGGCGATAGACCACCATCTTAACTTTTATGTGGCCGATGTGTCCGAGCGCTGCGTTCACGTGTACGACAAAAACGGCCATTTCAAACGGCGCATCGGTTCGCCGAAGGATTTGATCCGGCCCACCGGTGTGGCGGCTACCGCCGACGGCAGCCGCATTTACGTGGTCGATGATGGGGGCATAGACACCAACTCACACAAGGTGGTTGTCTATAACGCCAAAGGCAAGAAGCTGTTTTCCTTTGGTCGTCGAGGTCGTGGCAAAGGCGAATTCAATCTTCCGACACAAGCGGCGGTGGCGCCGGACGGCACGCTCTATATTCTCGATACGGGAAATTTTCGTGTGCAGGCATTTGATCCGCAAGGCCATTTTTTGCGGACCTGGGGCAAGGCCGGCGCGGGTTTCGGGCAATTCTCCCGCCCGCGCGGTCTCGCGGTCGATAGCAAGGGACGCGTCTACGTTTCCGATGTTCGCTTTGGCAATGTACAGATTTTCGACCCTCAAGGACGCCTTCTGATGAGCATTGGCCAAACGGGTCTGGTGGATGAGCCGGGCCGTTACGGCCTGGCCGCCGGGGTCGCGGTGGATGAAACCGGGCGCATCTACATCGTGGACCAACGTTTCCGCAAGATCGAGATCATCCGCCCCCTTTCGAAAGCAGAAGGGCTCGCCATCGTCAAGAAATACAAAGATTGAAACGTCCCCGGCAACGCCTATTTGACGTGGCAGGTCAGGCACAGTGCTGAGCCGTCGTTGTTGATCCTGAGAAAAGACGGGTTCAACGGTCCGGAACGCACAATGGTTATCGTGGCACCGTGCGGATCGTGGCACGAAGCGCACTCCACCTCGAAACCGTTGCCTGTGTTGTAAAAACGAACTTCGTTGGGATTGGCGAAACCGTCGCCATTGGTGTCGTAGAATTGCAGATTGCCACGGGTCCCATTGGGCATTTTAAAGTCGAACTGACCGGGATCGGGCAACTTAACGCCGACCGGGTGGTCATTAGACAAATCCGTGCCGATGACAAAGGAGGTAAAATCAGGAATCCCGATCAGCGGCCCATTCGCGTCATGGCAACTGCTGTTGCACTGCTGCAAGGTAAAATGCGTGCCGGCACCATTTTTTGCCGGGCCGCTGCCGCTCCAGGTATTGAGAAAGGCGTTATTGTCGGTGCTGATTTGCAGCGCGCTATAGCCCCCCGAACCCGGCATATTGACGACGGAATCGACGGCCGTTGTTCCGTCGTGGCAAGACAAGCACATCAGCGAACTTACGCCAGGCTGCGTCGGCTTGTTTCCCGATGTCAGTGGCGCGCTGTACAGGGTATAAGTATTATTCTTGGCAGTGCGGTTCCACAGCGGGGCTTTGAGAGTTGTATTGGCGCCGTGCGGCGTATGACAATACGCGCACACTTCACCGTAATCGTTGCGCGCTTTGCTCATCTGCGAACGATCCGACGTGTTGGCAATATAACTTTGCGTCAAATTGTGACGTGTATTGACGATACTGTCGGTATTGCTTGCATTTGAATTTGGATCCCAAGCAGCACGCGCCTCACCCGCCAAAAGAACACACGCAACGCCAAGCGGGACAATCCAAAAAAGACGCGGTTTTACGTTTTGCACAAACCCTCCCTTTTCCGTTTCCCGCCAAACGGATTTTTATCGTGCACCAAGACTCTGGGTATTCTATCAGATTCTACTATTCACATCAAGAATTTGTGAAAATAATTTAACGTTTTGCGTGTAATCAAAGAACGTCAGAACGCAAGATGTCGACGCTTCACTGCGCCGCCATCTTGCATCACACACAGGAAAAACAGCTTACTTCGCCATTTTCTCCAATTTTTCGGCTTTGATGATGTTTTGGTGAAGCGCCGCATCCTTTTTCGCATCCAGGCCAAAGGCAACAGCCAACAACTGGCTGTAAAACACCACCGGAATGTTAAAATCGGTGCCAAATTTCTTGTTGATGACGTCCTGGTACATTTCAACGTTGGTCAGGCACAAGGGGCAGGGCGTGGCAATAACGTCAGCGTCCTTGGTTTTGGCTTCGGTAAGGATCTTGCGCATCAAATGCAAGGTTTGTTCCGGCTTCATCACCGCGACCGAGCCACCGCAGCATGACGTCTTATTTTCGAATTCAACCGCTTCTGCGCCCGCGGCCTCGATGAAGTTATCGAGGAAATCCGGATCGTCGTATTCATCGTAGGCACCACCGCGTTCGGTCCCTGCGAAAGGGCGCACCGTCTGGCAACCGACATAACCCGCAACCTTAAGCCCCGACAACGGGTTGACGACTTTGCTTTTGATCGCCTCCATGCCGATGTCGTTGACCAGAACCTCGCAAGCATGACGCACCAGCAAGGTGCCGTCGTAGGACTTCCCCGCCGCACCAAGCGCTTCGTTCATGTCGGCTTTGGTCTGTTCGTTTTCACGAATCTCTTCGTTTGCAGAGTGCGTATTGAGATAACACGCCGCACAAGCCGTCATGACATCTTGTGGCCCCAGTTCACGCGCCTGTGCCAGATTGCGTGCACTCAGCGCCGCGTTGGGCAAGTGCCCTGCGGCCAGTTCGCCCACGGACGCCCCGCAACAGTTCCAATCCGCGATGTCTTCCAACTCGACATCGAGCTTGGCCATGATCGCGCGGGTGGAGGTGTCCAGATGCATGCCGCTGCCTTCGGAACTGCAGCCGGGATAAAAGGTGAATTTCTTACTCATCGCTCTCAGCTCTCCCCTTCGTGGCGCGCCTGAATTTCGACGGCCTTGGCCAGGATCGATTTCAAATCGCCCCGGTTTTTGGCTTTGTGCGGCATGCCAAGATGCATGCGCTTGGTTTTCACCATGTGCATGCCAATTTTCAAATTGGCCATGCTTTTCTTGTAACCCTCGACGAGACCGCCCGAAAAATAATATTTGGTAGTCACAAGGCGTTCGTCGGTCTTGCCGAACTTGGTTACCGACCACCAGAAGGCGTCGGCGAAACGCGCGTTCGCAACATCCTTTTTATCCTGATAACCTTCCAATATCGCCAGACGGCCCAGACCGTGCAGGATGTACTTGACCGGCACCTGACGCGGGCACCGCACCACACAGTTGTAGCAACTGACGCAGTTGTAGAAGGAATTGGATTTAAGAACCGCCTCCTTCATGCCGGCACGCACCATCATAAAAATCTTGCGCGGGCCCAAATCCATCTGATCGTTCAGCGGACACGATCCCGAACATACGCCGCATTGCATACACATGTTCATGCGATCACCGCCATCGACGTTGTCGCGCACCCAGCGTGCAAACGACAGGTCGTATTTCTTGGTCGGCTGAGGTGAAATTGCGTTCATGCCTAAAACCCCTTAAACGGATTGAGCCCGATGGTTTCGATGTTGGCGACGAATTTGTTGATCGCCTCGCCGACCTTGGCGGAATCGGAGATTGCGATCTCCATGGTTTCCACCCGCTCCGGCTCCAACATCATCGAACTTAAGGTTTCCGCCACTTTGCCCATGCGTTCCTTGGCCAGCGCAGATCCCTTCACGAAGTGACACTGATAATCGTCGCCGGATTTACAACCCATCAAGATAATGCCGTCATATCCCTTGGACAGGGCTTCGGAAACGGTCAGCAAGCTGACACTGCCCAGGCAGCGCACCGGAATGATGCGCACAAAGGCGGAGTACGTATGGCGGTTGATGCCCGCCATGTCCAACGCCGGGTAAGCGTCATTTTCGCACGCCAACAGCAAGATACGTGCCTTGCCCGAAAATTCATCGGGAATTTCGCACACAGACGCCATTTGGTTGATCATATCGACGGAATAGTTATCGAACGAAATGGTGCGCACCGGACAAGCCCCCATGCAGGTGCCACAACGCCGGCACCGCGAAGGATTGAGCGTCGGGAAACCGTCGTCTTGTTCGTCGATGGCGCCGAAGGGACATTCCACCGTACAACGCCGGCATTTGGTGCACTGGTTGAGGCCGAACTTCGGATACGACAGATCGCCCACACGCGGATGGACGGCACGTCCTTCGCGCACATTGTTGATGGCCTGGATGCCCTTGAGCACCGCGCCCGCCGCATCTTGAGCCGCTTCTCCCATATCCATGGGCCGACGCACCGGACCGCAGGTATAAATACCGGTGCGGCGTGTCTCATAGGGGAAACAGATGTAGTGGCTGTCGGAAAAACCGTCCGCCAAAATCGGAATGTGCGGACCCTGACGATATTGCAGGTTCAAGATCGGCGCCCCGTCGGGAACCTCGCTTTCGGGACGTTTGCCCGGCACTGGCGCTTCGACGCCTTCTTTGTAGCCGGCGACATCGAACGGTGCGATGGGATTGATGTCGTCCTTGGAATAGACCGCCTGCTCGTCGCTGAGTTCGACGCCCGGCGCTTCGGTGTTGGTAGAATTCGGCACCATACCGGTGGCCAGAACCACCATGTCGAGGCCTTCCATGGGCACATCGTCACCGATCAGTTCGTCATGGTAGGTAACCTTCAGGCTGCCATCCACGGATGACACCTTGCCCTTGATGAAGATCACGCCTTTTTCCTGCGCGAAGCGGTAGAACTCCTCCGCCGTGCCTGGCGTGCGCAGTTCGTCAAAAATGACGTAACACATCACGTCCGGATCGGCTTCGATCAGCTGTATCGCGTTCTTGATGGACTGCGAACAGCACACCGAAGAACAATACGGCAGGTGTTCCGCATCACGCGATCCCGCGCATTGGATGAAGGCCACGGTCTTGGGGGCCTTGCCGTCGGATTTGCGCGCCACGGGTCCTGCGGCCAGCAGAGCTTCCAACTCGACATTGGTAAGCACGTCCGGCGATGCGCCGTACCCCAGATGCCCCAGTTTGGTCGCGTCGTAGGGACGCCAGCCGGTGGCGACGACAATGGCGCCGACCACCAGGGTTGAAACCGTTCCGGCCTTGCTGAAATCCACACTGAAGCGCCCCGGCATCCCCGCGGTCTTGGCGACGATGGTGTCCGTCATCACTTCGATCAAGGCATGGGCCTGCACGGCCTCGATCAACGCCGAGACCGGGTTCTCGGCCGGTTCACGGTAAGGCGCGTCATCCGGATTGACCTTGGTCCAGTCCTTGATCATGCCGCCCAGCGTATCGGAACGCTCAACCAAAACGGTCTTGCGTCCGGCCTTGGCGGATTCCAGCGCGGCGTTCAAACCGACATACCCGCCGCCGACCACCAAGATGATGTCGGAAAACTCGCCCTCGGTATAAGGGATGGGCAAGCTGCTCAACTTCGCCTGGGTGACGCCCATGCGGATGTTGTCGTCGGCCATCATCTGGGTGTCTTCTTCACCCGCGGGATGCGCCCAGACACACTGTTCACGCAAGTTCGTGCGCACCACGTTGGTGCCGTTGAACTGGAATTTATCCGTCATCACACGCTGCGAACACGCCGCGATCACCAGCGAGTTGACCTCACCAGAATCGATGTCGCCCTGGATCAGCTTGACGCCATCGGCGGAGCACAAGGCTTCGTGAGCCTTGCAGCTTGCCGCCTGCATGGCGGTGGCGGCGCCTTGCGCGGCGTCCATATCAATGGCGTCGCCGATGCCGCAGCCGCTGCACAGGTAAACGCCAATTTTCTTTTCATCAGACATACTTGAATTCTCCCCTCGGCCTTAAGCGTTCGAGCTGACGGCCTGGATGGCCTTGAGCGCGGCGGCGGTCGCCGATTGCACCGACATGGAAACGTCCAGCGGACCCGACGCCACACCTGCGGAAATCTGCCCGTCGACCTCACCGTGTTTCGGAACGAGAAAGCCGTACTCGTCTTCCACGATCTCGACCGGCAACGCGTCGTCCGCGGTGGACGGCTGCATGCCGGTGGCGAGAACCACCAGATCATAGGGCTGAGCGTAAAGCTCCCGCGTGATGGTGTCCTCACCGCACACGATCGGATTTCCGTTTTCATCCGCATCAATACGCGCGGGCTTCGACTTCACGAAATTCACCTGCGGATCGTCCTTCAGACGCACGTAAAAGTTTTCCAGTTTGTCGTGGGCGCGGATATCGATGTAGTAAATATCCACTTCCACGTCCGCGTACTGTTCGCGCAAATAAGCCGCATGCTTGAGCGAGCCCAAGCAGCAGATGCGTGAGCAATAGGGCAGATGATTTTTATCGCGCGATCCGGCGCACTGGATCAAGGCCACCTTTTTCGGGGCCTCGCCATTGGAGGGACGCAAAATCTGACCCTTGGTCGGACCGTCGTGGGATGCCAGACGTTCCATCTGCACATTGGTGACGACGTCGGCCATATCGGAGCCGTACATGGTCAGCTTGTCGGCGTCATAGGGCTGCCAGCCGGTCGCCCAGATAATGGCGCCGACGTTCAAATCGAAAGTTTCGCCCGCATCGTCCAGGTCCACCGCACCGTACTTGCACGCCGCCTTGATGGCCTCGCCGTCGGCCTTCACGGCCTCCGGCGCAATCACATAACGCATGGGAAAGGCGTGCTCATGGGGCAGATAGGCGCCCTTCAGCGTGTCCAGGCCGTAGTTGAAGGCATTGACGACTTCCGTCGTGGTGGCTTCGGCGCACGCCCCGCACGCGGTGCAGTTGGCGTTGACGAAACGCGGTGCACGTTGCACCGAAACGGTGAAGTTGCCTTTTTCGCCGCTGACGCCTGCGACCTTGCACATGGTCATCACATTGATCCGCGGATTTTTCTTGATCCGTTGATAATTGATTTCCAAACCGCACGTCGGATGACACAGCTTCGGAAAATACCGGTTCAGCTTGGTGACGCGACCACCGAGGCTGGGTTCTTTTTCCAGCAAGACGACCTCATAGCCCGTCTCCGCCGCTTCCACGGCCGCCGTGATTCCGGCGATGCCGCCGCCAACCACAAGAATGGTTTGGCTTTGAACTGCCATACTTGACCTCCCCTGTTAGCAGGTTCTTTTTTTGGCAAAGAACCCGATCTATTCATGTATCTTTGTACAATTCAACGGGTTCTATCCCTCATTGAAATGAGTCCACCCGTCGCCACTTTCACTTTAGCCCATATCAGGGTCTTGATATATTCACTTTTTATAATTTTCGATAGCCTAAATCTCAATTGTTTTGCTAAAAAGCACCCTGACGTAGCTTTTAGCTTTTGAAAATTTTAAAATCAAAAACGATAGGGGAGTAAGTATGTCGCATCTGGTTGAACCTCATGGCGGTCAAGGTCTGAAGCCGCTACTGGCGCCCGAAGCGGAACGTGCCGATGAATTGGCGCGTGCCAAAAATCTCAAGCAAGTTCCCATGACCAGCAAGGAAATGTCGGACGTCTTGATGTTTTCCATGGGGGCGTACACCCCCCTGGACGGCTTCATGGGCCGTGACGATTGGCAGAGCGTATGCGCCGACATGAAATTGTCGAGCGGTCTGTTCTGGCCCATTCCCATCACGCTGACGGCGGATCAGGCGCTCGCCGATTCCATCGGCGCGAACGAAGAAGTCGCCCTGGTGGACGAAGAAAGCGGTACCGTCATGGCGATCATGGCGGTCAAGGAAAAGTTCGCCATGTCGGACGAAGACAAGGCTTTCGAAGCACAGAACGTCTACACCACCACGGACGCAGAACACCCCGGCGTGCAAAAAGTGAATGCACAAAAGGCCATATGTCTGGCCGGTCCGGTGAGCGTTGTCGACGAAGGCAAGTTCCCGTCCCTGTTCGGCGATTTGTACCAACGTCCGGCCGACGCGCGTGCCGCATTTGCGGACAAGGGCTGGTCCAAGGTTGCCGCGTTCCAAACCCGCAACCCCATGCACCGTTCCCACGAGCATCTGGCGAAGATCGCCGTCGAAGTGACCGACGGCGTTTATATTCACCAGGTTCTGGGCAAACTGAAGCCCGGCGACATTCCGGCGGAAACGCGCACCAAAGCCATCCAGGCGATGATCGACAATTATTTCGTGGCGGGCACCGTCATTCAGGCGGGCTATCCGATCGAAATGCGTTACGCCGGGCCGCGCGAAGCGTTGTTCCATGCGCTGATTCGTCAGAACTACGGTTGTTCGCACCTCATCGTGGGTCGCGATCATGCCGGCGTGGGCGATTATTACGGCCCCTTCGATGCCCAGCACATCTTCGATACCTTGTGGGAAGGGGCGTTGAAAACCGTGCCCTTGAAGATCGACATCACGTTTTATTGCTCCAAGTGCATGGGCATGGCGACCGCCAAAACCTGTCCGCACGACAAGGAATATCACGTGTCGATTTCCGGCACCCAACAACGTGCCATGCTGTCGGCAGGCGAAGACATTCCGCCCGAATTCTCCCGCCCCGAGGTGGTGAAAATTTTGCAGGCATACTACGCAGACTTAAAAAAATAAGACGCTTGTCAAACGCAGGCTTAAGATTAAGGGGGAGCGCACACGGCGCTCCCCTTTTTTTGTGTGAAAGGCTTCCGCCGTGAAGACACTTCGCAAATCCTACGCCGTGGTCACGGCTGATTTTTCCGATGTGGTGTTGTGCCAGACCGCCGAAGGCGCGGAGGCTGCGGCACTCAGTTTCGGCGAGGATGCCCATGTGGTCGACACCATGGGCGCGCCCTACCATCCCGCCGTGCAACGCGTCGTGGACGGCCAACTGGTTTTGCTGGGGTTCGGCTCGTTCAACCCCAAACTGGGGGCGGATGCAAACCTGTTTGTCGCGGTGAAAAAGAAACAGCCTTATGCCGCGCGTGCATTCCTAGCCATAGGTGCAAATCCGCACGCTTGCGAGAAAGACGGCGCGACCCCGCTGCACTGGGCCGTGGGGCGGGAGTGTGTCGCGTGCATCGCGGTCTTAATGGCCAAGGGCGCGAATCTTGATGCCGTCGATGCTCAAGGTCAGACGCCGCGGGGGCTGGCGCACGCCAAGAACAACGCCGCCCTTCTCGACGCCCTGAATTTATAAACGCGGACGCAACAGCCGCAACGCATTCATCACCACCAACAACGAGGCCCCCACATCGGCCGCGATCGCGCCCCACAAGGTGGCGTAACCGGCAAACGTCAGCACCACGAAAAGCGCCTTGACGCCCAGGGCGAAGGTGATGTTCTGGCGAATGATGGCCAGTGTGCGTTTGGAGTGCCTGACCAGCCACGGCAGTTTTTCCAGATCGTCCGTCATCAAGGCAATGTCTGCGGTCTCGATGGCGGCGTCGCTGCCCATGGCCCCCATGGCGATGCCGAAGCTGGCGCGCGCCATGGCGGGGGCATCGTTGATGCCGTCGCCGACCATGGCGACCGTGCCGTACTTTTCCACCAGACCCTCCACGGCGGCAACCTTGTCTTCGGGCAACAGCTCCGCATGGACCTCGTCGATTCCAACCTCACGCGCGATGGCGTGGGCAGTGGCCTGATTGTCGCCGCTCAGCATGACGATGTGTTCGATGCCGCCGCGGCGCAAGTCCGCAACCATTTGGCGAGCCTCAGGGCGCACCGCGTCGGCAATGGCAATCAGCCCGCAAACGTGATCTGCGTTACCGATCACCACCACCGTGCGTCCATCGCGTTCAAATGCTTCGGCCTGTGCGCTGACGTCCGGTGTTTCCTGGGCGCGTTCCAGAAGATAGCGGTGCGAGCCGAGCCAATATTCCTTGGCGTTGTAAAGCCCGCGAACCCCTTTTCCGGGCAGCACTTGAACGTCTTCGGCCGGATTTCCTCGAACCCCGATTTGCGTGGCGTAAGCGATGATCGCCTGCGCCAGCGGATGAGAACTGCGCGCTTCCAAAGCCGCCGCGCGTTCAAGAAGCTCCTCTTTCGTATGACCGTTAAGGGGGGCCACACCCACAACCTCCGGCTGCCCCCGGCTCAATGTGCCGGTCTTGTCAAAGGCAATGGCCTTGAGGTGGGCGGGTTGTTCGATATAAGCCCCGCCCTTGATCAAAACACCCTGTCGCGCCGAGGCCGCCAAAGCGGAAACGATGCTGACGGGGGTGGAAATGACAAGGGCGCAGGGACACGCGATAACCAACAACACCAAGGCACGGTAAAACCAGTCGTCCCACGCGCCCCCGAACAGCAACGGCGGCACCACGAACACGGCAATGGCGAAGACGATCACCGCGGGCGTATAGATGCGCGCGAACTTTTCCACCCATTGTTCAGCGCGGGCACGCGCGCCCTGGGCTTCTTCGATCAAGCGGATAATGCGCGCCAGCGTGGTGTTGTCGGCGGCTTTGGTGCTTTCGACCTCAAGAGCCCCTTCCCCGTTGATGGTCCCGGCGAAAACCTCGTCATCAGGTTCCTTTGAAACCGGCACGCTTTCGCCGGTGATGGGGGCCTGATTGACGGAACTGCGCCCGGAAACGACGCGACCGTCGAGGGCGAATTTTTCACCCGGCTTGACGATAAAGCGACTTCCGACGGGGGCCTCGACGGCCAGAACTTCCGTTTCTTCACCATTGCCGCCTTTGATGCGCACCATCGGCGGTGCCAGATCGAGAAGCTGGGCGATGGCGCGCCGCGCGCGGCCCACACTCCAACTTTCCAAAAGCAACGACAGGGCGAACAAGAAGGTGACGATGGCGGCCTCGAACCACTCGCCGATGCCCGCCGCACCAAAGACCGCGATGACCATCAACAGGTTCATGTCCGGTCGCAGGGCTTTGGCGGAGTACCACGCTTTCACAACAACATAACGGCCTCCGAAAAGGATGGAGAGCACATAGGCTGCGACCTCGGGCATGGGCATCACCTCGCCATTGTGTCCGGCGAAAAGCGTCAGCGCCCCGGCCACTCCACCGGCCAGCCAAATATGAAGCGCCACCCCGCCAAACGCGGAAAGCCCACTGAGCGTTGTCAGCCAGCTCTGCATGCGGTGATGTTTTTCAGCGGCCTGTTTTGCGCCTTCATCATCCTTGCGCCACTCCACGGCGCTCATGCCGGTTTTGCGCACGGCTTCCAAAATTTCATCGCGCGAAACCTCGTTGGCTTCCCTCAGCACCATCATGCGCGCGTTGATGACATCGAAGGCAAGGTGTTCTTCTTTGCCCACCATGGGCCCCACCGCACGGCGCAAGATGGCGACTTCCTCGGCACAGTCCAGCCCCTGGACGGAAAACACATAGCGATAGCGGCTGGGCGAAAAGTCCTGATCGGTGTTTACACCGCTCAGAAGGGTTCCGCTGGAACAGCACGATGCGTTGCCTTCGTCTCCACAAGATGAAGGAACGGACGGATGTGCGTGTTTATGGCTATGGGCTGATGTCATGGCTCTGCCTCTTGCGTTTTGCGCGTTGCGTTATCACCTATGACAGGCTTAACATCTACAGTCGCTGTAGAAGCAAGAGGTAAAATCATGACCCCGAAAGAAAACACCATCGGCTGGCTGGCGAAGCAGACCAACACCAAGGTACAGACAATCCGTTATTACGAACAAATCGGCTTGATGCCGGTGGCGCGACGTTCCGAAGGCAACCGCCGGCTTTACGATCAAGGTCACATGGAACGTCTGGCGTTCATCCGCCACAGCCGGGAATTGGGGTTTTCACTGGATCAAATTCGCGAACTTTTAAGCTTAAGCGACGACCCCGACCGCCCGTGCCATGAAATCGACGCCATCGCGCAGATGCATCTGGAAGACGTGCAAAACAAGATTGCGCGCCTTCGGGGCTTTGAGAAGGAACTCAAACGGATGGTCTGCGAATGCGCCGGCGGCCACGTTTCAGGCTGCCGGATCATCGAAGTCCTGTCCGACCACAGCCTGTGCCTGAGCGAGGGGCATTGAG
>VAPL010579547.1_pt1 | contig 15823 bp, 13 predicted proteins | sample 3395061 | NCBI WGS metagenome assembly VAPL01 (sample SAMN08290444, study PRJNA428436) | hydrothermal vent metagenome | isolation source: Deep-sea hydrothermal vent chimney 2 | place: Pacific Ocean: Juan De Fuca Ridge | depth 2182 m m | reverse complement strand
GTGCTTTTTTATTTTCATGGGATTCGTCTCTCAAGTGGAAAACCATGAATCATACATTGTCAATGCGTCGGTTTTCAACTTTGCGAAAACTATTTTTTTAGACTTTGCTAAATTGTTATTTTATATAAGATAAATTTATAGCGGATTATTGCTGATCAATGATAGACCCGTTTGTTATGTTGCTGACATGATTCGTTCGACGCATTTGCGATGCTCATTACTGACTTTCATCAATGTCCTTAGAAATTATAGCTGAGTTATAAACAAATATATTTGTGGCTATTGATGGTAAAAGCCTTAATAGGTTCTTTTTTATATAATAAATGGCGAGCCCTTTTTTGCCTTTGTGAAATGTATGGACGGCTTTTGATGGGTTTATTATTTTTTGGTCTAAGACTCTAAGATTGCAGCTCTGGATTAGCCTATGTATTGTTTTTGAGGAATAGAAGTTAATGTGTCCAACCTTATCAAAGACGAAATTCTGCGATAGTCTCAACGTGTCTTCAAGCGGTACTTCTACAAATACATGTTTTGCTATACGTTTAGCTTCGTAAAGAAGCATTCTCGGATATTCTACATGTTCAATGACATGACTTAGCACAGCTAAATCGAACCTTTTATCATTATATGGAATGCTATATCCATCATATAAAGAACACTCCTTTAATTTGGCGATATTTTTGTTTTTGATTGTTTTTACACCAGTTGGAGATATTTCTAGTGCATAAAGTTCTTTAGCAAAATCTATATCTGATAATCTTTTTATGATTGAGCCTTCTCCGGCACCAATTTCGATAACAGAGTCAATGGTTAAGTTTTTGCAAAGAGATTTGATGTTATTTGCTTTATCTATTGCCCCTAATCGGCGCCATTCAGAGTCACCTTCTTCATAGTATTCCTCGTAGTTGTTCTGTAAATGTGGACTAACCTTCAATTCATTTATCCCATTCATAATTCATCTCACCTTTATCTTTGACGTTTAACAAGGTTGTAGAAAAACTTTTTTAACAAAATTATAAAAAGCTGACTTCCTCAAGCAGGTATTCCAAGACATGCATGATATTGAAGATAAGCATAGGTGTTTCGAACGTTTATTCACCATGTTAGCGCAAGTTCCACTACCTTGATATCAATTTCAGCAGTTTATTTAAATTGTCTTCATTCTGTATTCTTATTTCACAAAATCTATCAAAAGCACCTTTTGATATTTTTTTAAATTCATTCGTATCGAAATACCACTTATTAATCATGCAACAAGCATCAGATACATAATCATTATTTTGGCTTATAACTGCACCCGATGAAGACGTGATCATTGAGGCTATACATCCTCTTTCCCAAGCAATCACAGGTACACCAAACATCATTGCTTCATGAATAGTTAGTGGCTCTGCTTCATTTCTATATCTTGTGGGGAATAATAAAACATCAATAGACTTTAAAAATTCTTGTTTATCAATCCCAAACACTGGTCCAATGTAGGTGATATTTGGTAGCTTATATACTCTTTTTTTAATCAAATTTTCAATATTCTTATCTTGAAAAGGACCCGCTATTTTTGCATTTATTTTGATTTCACTACTTGAAAGCTGCTCTATTACGTCTATGAATTCGTTAATGCCTTTCTCCGGCAATATGTTGCCAAGAAATCCAATTGTTTGTAAATTTTCCTTAACGCTAGTAATTTGCGAATTGTTCTTTTCTAAAATGGCAGCGTTTGATAGCACAACAGTTTTTTTCACACTTGGATAAGTTTTTTTTAAAGTTTTTTCCATCTCATGACATAGAACAATATGGGTTGCTTGCTTACCCGCAATGATAAAAAGAATATTTGTAAGAATATTTTTTTTATTTAAGTATGCGTAACTATGATGGTGTAAATATATATCTCTACAATAAACTCTTGACAGCACCATAAATGTTAGGTCGTATAGCTGGCCGAATCCTCCAGATAACGCGATATATATATTGCAAGTTCTAGAAGTTAGCAATGTGATGCAAAAATCGATTAGTCCTTTTAGTACTTTTAAAATACGAGCAAAGCGTATCAATCTATTTTTACTTAATGAGAGTGCCGATAGATCAATAGTTTTTACCTGCACTTCTAAGCATGCTAATTGGTTTCTAATATTCTCATTAATTAGTGACATTCCGTGAATTGGCGGTGGAAATGTACCTATCATACAAACTTTAGTAAGTTGATTTTTGTTTTTTTTGTATATCAATTTAAATTTCTTTAAATATTTTCTCTAACAAGTGAAAAATTCAATGGTATTTTTTGTATATCACTTTACATTTGTTTATATCCCACTAAGTTAATAGATCCCGATAGCAAACTAGGATTTAAAGTTCTAATGTAATAAAATTTTCCGCAGGCAATAAAATTTCCTGGTAATATGTTAAATTTATGATAAAGTTTTTTCAAATTGCTCAATGTAAAATAATGTACGTGCCCGCCATCAAATATATTTCCCCCTTCTATTCCTAAGCCTTCATCTGATGCACTTGTGCTTGGGAAAACACCCATCAATAACATTGTTCTTCTTCTTAGAGTTGCGATATTCGGAGTTGAGGTAACTAGTGTTCCCTTATCTTTTAATAATCGACGTATTTCGCTCATGGCACCATATAAATCTACAACATGTTCGATAACGTCCGACCATACTATTGTGTCAAAATAACCATCATTGTATTTGGTTAATCCGTTTTCAAGGCTTGCTTGAATGATTTCTGCCTTTACATCTTTCGAAGCAAGTGCATTACGAACAGCAATCGCTCTGTTGGCGGCAAGCTCGATGCCATGTAATTCATTATATTTTTTTCTTAAATTGAAAAGCAAGTTACCACCTCCACAACCAATCTCTAAAACTCTTTCTCCTTCTGGTGCTAATTTATAACATGCTTCATTTCTGTTAGACGGATATAGGTTATTGTAATTTTTCAGAGAAATAATTTCTTGTTCATAATGCTGTTCAGCAGCATCTTTAATAAATTCATGCTTATCGCTCATAGTTTCTATCCATCTTGTTTTATTTTAATGTGTTGTTAGGGCATATTTCCAAGAAATAGGAGCCTGAAAATCCCTTTATGACATTGGCAGAATCCTCCTCGATCAAAAAAAATAATGTCTTTCCTTTAGCATTGCGATAGACCATTTTTATTTTTTCAAGCTACGTTTCTCTAAGAGTAACTGAATAGGTAACAGAGTGTAATAAGCCCCAATTGCTTTTAGTTGTTTATCTGATGCTCGGGTTAGGTTGCGCAGCACAGCTACTATTGAGGGTGTGTACATGAAAGCAGATTTTATCAATTTTTTAAATCGATGTGGTGCCAGTGTGTTGAGCGCCAATGTTGTGGGTTGTCCAATATTGTTATTAATCCAATCAACATAAGTTCTATTCACCACCTCTGCCAAAATGCCGGAATTGAGTGGAGGCAGCGGAACTCTCTGTATGCCAGTCTTGATTATGGTGTTATTATAATCAGCTGTAAATTTTTTTGTTTCTAAATCCAAGCCCACTCTAGATAAAAACTCAGTTTGCCATCGCCGATTTAAGCGCCACTTAGGTGGTAGACATACCATAGACATTGCTACTTCAAGGTCAAGGAATGGCGTTTTGGTTGTGTAGCCCATCATTTGTGGCACTCGAAGTAAGTAAGAAAGTAGTAACATTTTCTGACGGACAAGTAAGACTATTTGCAATGTTTTATCATTAAGGAGCTCGGCATTGTTTGCCATGAACTGCTCTCTATCGGCTATTTCATAGTTTATCGTCAACTGATTTGGATCCGCACACATTCCATGCGAATAACCGAGCTTGACAATGTCAGATGGTTTTTTAACCGAAATAAATGGCACATGACCTGCCCAAGCATCACCAACAATCCCGCTTAATACGGCTCGATCAGACGTTTCAGTCAAAATCTTGCTATAAAACTCCATATGATACATACCGTGTGCATGAGTTGATATACCATAGAGCGCATTCCAACTGCGGTAGTGGCTAAGTCTTGAATGATATTATGAATTGCCTTAACTTGTTTTTTCATCGATATCACTTGGAATGATGATCAAAGCTTGCTTAGCATGCCTCGTGATTGCTCGATATCATTGAGTCTTTAGCCACTACCAATATTTGTTGACTTGCAATATCCTCATAGCCATCATAAGTTACCGATGTTTATGTGTTGATGATTGAGACGCTATATATTCGAAGGCATCCTGAAAACCTTTAATTTGTCGCTCCATGGACAGTTTATTCCGTGAGTCATGTAAAGCAGCTTTCCCTAGTCTCTGTCTCATATTAGAGTCTAGTACCAAGGTTTTAACTGCCTGAAAAAATTCTTCTTGAGATGGGCCAGCAATAATGCCATTTATATTATGTTGTATATATGCAATCTCTGGTGAGTGGTAAGGGGACTCAATTGTGACGTATGGTTTACCTGCCGCAAAGGCATGTACCACAGCCAAACCTGTCATTCCTGGCATAACACAGATATCCGTGCATGCTAGGTGTTGATCCACTTCGTCAATGGGCAAATCCCCAAGGAACGTGATCGCTCTCGATAATGATGGAGACTGAGTTACTTTTTTTTGCAATGTTGGTAACAGGGAGCCGGTGCCGATGAAAATTGCATGTGCGTGAAACCCTTCGGATAGGAGCCTTTGTACTATATAAAGAACCCAGTCGGGGTTTTTAATCGGCTCTATTCTGCCAGTATACGCTAAGAGTATTCCATCGTTGGGAAGTCCTAATGACTGTCGGTATTTTAAAATTTCGTTTTGTTTGATTTGAGAAATTCGATTGGTGATATCACTAGTGTTTAAAGTATTAAGCGCAATAAATACTTTTTGTGGAGAAACATGCTTGTTTTTAATTAGATGTTTGGCGCCTTCATCCGAATATACTACAATTACCGACGCTAATCGGTGAACGGCCTTCCTTAACATCTCTAAAGGTCGACTTAGCCAGGTTTTACGTCGCTGGTGATTATACCCATGACTATAAAAACCAAATGGTGTGCGTTTGAGAAGGCAGCGAACTATCAGGGCGTAATTGGATATATACAGGACTCCCTCAGGGAGCATGACCAGGTTGAATTGAGCTGGTTTAAGTAATTTGTTTAATTTCCGTTGCCATATAATACAAAATGATGCGATTGTGAAAAATGTATTATGTAGTGGTATGTGCTTAATACCCCAAACAGGCCTGCCTTTGGGCATACTGGAAGGGCCGTGATCACCGGCGAACAGGGTCAATTTAATACCTGATAAATTGGAAATGCCATGAAACATTGGCAGCTTGTATGATGGCACTAAAATTTGCACAAAGGCAATATGAAAATGATTAGTTTTCTCGTTTTTCACTAGATTGCTCGATTCAACTTAACAATCACCAGCGTATAGTTGGTTGTTAAGCTTCAAAGGTTGTAAAAGTAATCCCTAAACAGGTTTTAGAGTGTGGAGGGTGGTCGGAAAACGGCAGTGGGCTTATGAGCTGGGAAGTTGTTTATGATATTACTGCTTAATTCAAATATTTTTACAAATATCTTTAAAAAATGTTTTCGTAAAATTGTCAGGAGAACATTTGTCATAAAATTCATTCATTCCTCTGGTATTGAGCGCATAATCATCGTAATTCATCAACATTTGCTGTATACCTGCAGAAATGGGTTTTGCATTATAAGTATCTACTGCGATACCAAGTTTATATTTTCGGACTTGATATCCTATTAGCCCATAATCCTGAGTAATTATCGGTTTTTTTGCTCCCACAGCCCACGCTAAAACACCACTGGATCCTACAAACCGTTGATATGGAGCAAGTACAACATCGCAACATGTTAACAAACAAGCAAGTTCATTCGTTTCGATAAATCTCTCTTCTACTAGAATTGGTATTTTATTTTTTGTTTCTTTGTTATATTTGTCGATTTTATCATAGAACGTAGCTTTAATTTTTGTATCTATTCTTCCAGCAAAAACTACAACAATTTGTTTGGTGTATTGCTCTTCAATATACTTAAGTGCATCAATTACTTTTAAAATACCTTTCCTTTCAGCTAACCCACCAAATAACAGAAATATTTTTCTGCTGCCATAAGATTTGATGTGTTTGAAGAAGATGCTCTCATCATTATTTGAGCAAATATTATTTCTCGGGTAGGGTGAAGGATCTGGCAAGTAATGAACCTTCATTCCCTTGCTAAATTTTTGTTGCGCAAAATCTTTAAAGTAAGGATCTAATGTATGGATAAAAGACAAGTCATTATTTTTTAAAGTTAACCGATAAAGTATTTTTTTGTTGTAATATCTTATTTTTTTTGTTAATGACATTAAGTTATCTTGGTAAATATCATGAATAGAGGGGCGGAAAAGTAATCCCGAAAGCTTTTTTCCTGTCACGAAAGGAAATCTAAGTGCAAGTAGTAATTGAACGTGGTCAATATGTAAAAAATATCCGTGATCCGCTTTTGTTTTCTTCATGAACTTCTTCATGAGATTCCATTGATTAATAATTCTAATTAGAAATATTTTTTGTGTACTCGCGATGACCTCATCATCACTTAAAATGATGAGATCAATCACATTTTTGACGGGAAGCAATTCGATGTTTTCTTCTAATGAGAGTTTTCGCTTTATTTCTGGATTAAGAACAAATACTATGTGAAATGGGAGTTTTTTTTCGTAAGCGTGTTTGTAGAGCAAACCAATATACATATGGCTATGGCCAAAGCATGTTGGTTCAAAAATAAGTATTGTTTTTATTGTACCGATCTCCTATACATTTAAGTTATTTATAGTGATGTTTCACTAGTGGAGAACGGGCGATTCTCCACTATGAACTATCTGAGAAGTTGTTATTGACCCTTCATGTTTTATAAAAAAATAATCGGAGAATCGAGGTAACTAACTTTCTCAGAATACTGACCAATCCATTGATAAACTAACTAGAAAGTCATTGAATATGTGCTCGATGTTAGTAAGCCTGATATACCATTGTTGAATTCGTTAGTCCAGAGTCCAGCGATAGGTACATTAAGACCCTGGAATATATATTGAGCAAAGTATTAATAGACAGTTCTCATCATTTATTTTTGTTTTGTCCAGTATGTAAGCGCAATTAATGCTCCTAGGCAGGTAGCCAGGTATCTTGAACCAAATGGATGGCCAGCGAATGAAGCTATTACAATTTGAAGTAAGACGATAAATATAGTCATATTTGTTATATAATCGCTCGAATTGTCGATATTTGTGCGCTTGATTGTTTTCCAGGCCTTAACTGTAACGGTTATCATAATAAATGGTAAAATCCAACCTGATAAAAGACCACCGCTAAATAAGGAGTATACCCATAAGGAGTGGCCAAGAGGGGTTCGAGAATCGTACATTTCTTGGCCTATCATCTGTTCAATCTGATATGCAATAGTCACATCTGAATTGTATGGGCTACCATACCCAAGCCCCAAAAAAAAGGTTATTGCATCCCGTGTTAGTAATTTCATTTGAGATGAATATTCAGAGATTCGAGCTAGCGAGGTAATATCTACCCCGCTATCAGTGCGCTGATCGAATATTCTGACAATCCAATTTTGAAATACATCACTATCAAACAAATAGGACATATATAGCATAATACTCAAAATTATCACCGTAGCTACGAGCGAAGGAATTAGTTTCTGCATTAGCTTTTTTATTGTGAGTGGTTGAGAATGGATCATGACCGCAGCTATGAGCGATATTACCACAGAGATAACTAAGCCTCGTGTCACACTTAAGAATACTAATGTAAATACAAACAGTATCCCTAGTATGCCAATAATATTTCGACCGCGATAGAATACAAGCAGTGCTATGCTGTAAGCTGTTACTATAGGTAGACCTACCCCAATAATATGATACCGAATATTGTCTATAGGTGTACCGCGTATTCCTAATTCAAGTAACACCTGCCATACAATTGTCACAAATGATGCTGCGATAATCAACTTTAGTATTGCTTCGGGTTTATACCCCTGGACTGCAAGGAAATAAACGGCTAGCATTCCTACCCAAGCTAGAATGAAAGGTAATATAGTTCGTGCAAACGTATCAACAGGGACAGCATTGATTAGGGCGGTAATAGCGCTCAGTAGAAGAAACAATACCCAAAGCTTTAATGCTGGCGCAATAGCATGAGATGGTGCAGCTAAGTACGATCGATGTATGAGATACAAAGTCAACAATCCTATGCAACTAAAAATTGCTGACGACGTGAAGATAACTTGAATAATTGGACTTAGAAATGAAGGGTCGGTAATTTTACTGTTAAAATCAAATGCCAACGGTAAAAATATAAAACCGCAGAGAATATATCTTATTGATGACAGTCTCTCTTTATATTCGGTTACTGTATGTTTCATATCTTGAATTCAATTATCAAAGCGTATCAAGAACGCTCCAGTATTAAGAGGGATTGAAAGAACCTTTGGTGTGTTTCGTCAAGCCTTGAGTGCTTGGTTGAAAAAAGGTCAGTGAACTGCCGCCCTTATCAGAAATACTGCAGCCGGTTGAGTCCACAGCCTCTCCCATCCTTGAACTTGACGAATTAGGGTCCCTTGTCTTCTGCAAAGCCAACAAAGTTTGGATCTGGATCGCTTTGTGTCGTGACAGATACCCGTGAAGTGGTCGCTTATGCCGTCGGGGATCGAGATGAAGCCACGTGCCTTCGCTTGTGGGAGCGCGAGAAAAAATATGACTACATTATCCGATACAGGGATCAGTCAATCCCAATTGTATCGGGGCACGGCTCATGCTGACGAAAACGGAATCATTATTGATCGGAGCACTACTTTACCGAGGTCCACGACGAATTACCTTAATATTGCACATAAATTGAGTGTCTAATGAAAAGCGCTTTGAAAAATACCATCGGGTATTGAATCGGGATCAAGATCAGTGGTCTTGCGTCTTAGCCACTACCAATTTATTTCCCATCAAATTTTCCTAAATTTTACTATAAAGTGGTCTTTCGCTGTCAACCACGGAGGCGGATGATTGATTAGTTCGGCTTTCTCAGCAACATTTTTTCCACCCCAACCAAATTTTCGCATTAATGAAAACATATTTGGAGCAAATTTATATACCAAATTGACTATTGTTTGCCTGACTTTCAGAATAGTAATCCATGAATTCTGCTCACTATGAGAGAAAACTTTCATCGATTCAAGTATTAACCCACAGCTTGGAGCATGTTTCCTACACCAATATGGCGAGATAAAAGAGATATGCTCAGGAATTGTGCAATACCAGTAACGACTCCCCATAATCCTCCATGTTCGAGCCTGTGTGTTTCCTGTTGAAAGTACAATGCTGCCAGATTTTTTGGTTAATATTGCCATTTTTTTCAAAAATATCAATGGGTCAGAAACGTGTTCAATAACATCAAACGCGGTTACCGCATCATACTTGGCATCGTCTGGAATATCAGAGAAATTATCTCCTATAATATTCACTCCTCTCTGTTTTGCGATTGCGGCTGCACATTTGTGTATTTCAACCCCATAATAATGAAATTTTGAACTAAGATTAGATAAAAATTGCCCATCAAAGCAGCCTATATCCAATATATCTCCCTTCGATCGAGTATCAATCCAAGTAGCTGCGGTTTCCCAATCAAATCTTGCCCTATCGTTGTACTGCCAGTTATCGGCCTGTCCTTCTTTGTACAACTGGTCAGTCAATTCTTTATCTAGCAAGGGAAACCGGAACATTAGATCACATATCTTACACTGATATAAAAAACCGCCTGGCAGCGATTTATTCAGTGTGCGGCCAGCAAAGTAATCAGAATCAGGTATCCGACCAACTTTATGAGTCATTGCGCCCTGGCATGATGGGCAATCAACTGTTTTAATCGGCGGAGATTTAGTATGCAATAATGTGTGTTTTGGATTATTTTTGCAGTTAATAATATTCTCATCAACTGTATTGATTGGTTTTTTTAGAATCAATTGTGGTAGAATTTTTGCGATCATTGTATTTTAATTCAGTCCTTTATGCAGAAATTTTTCTCTCATAGCTCTAGTATCGTTCTATAGTAAACCCGAATGACACTTAGTTAACAGATAATTATATACAATCAATCAGTTAAAGACTTCTTACTCACGGCCTGGTTATTAGCATCCATTTGAAATGTAGCGTATTAATAAGATGCCGAGGAAAATGCGCAGAACTTACCAATATCAGGCCCTTGACTAACCCATTGATATAGCGCTACTTATCCTTAACTAAGCGCCATTCTAGTAAACCCCATAAACTGGACAACCTGTTAAGGTACAACGACTGTCAGAAAGGGGTTAAAAATGAAGTGCAAAACATTTAACAATGATTTTAAAGCCAACGTGGCCATTGAGACCGTGAAAGGTGACATAATGATTAGTGAATTGGCTTCAGAATATGGAGTGCATCCCACTCAGATCAATAGCTGGAAGAAACAATTGCTCACCAGTGTGCGAGTGGACTCTTTGATGGCACCGCAGAAAAATTACTGCCATCGTTTGATTAAGGGCGCATCGTGCTATTTCACAGGGAAAATTGCCATTGTATTTTAGCTTTTTCTAATAGGTGCAAAACGTGCGCAAGCGTGGTGAAATTTTAATCTTGAATTTGTTTCCGTGTGAATGTTCGTTTGACATTAATCGGTGCAATCCAAGCGGTGATTACTATGCCTGCAGCGACAAGCGCAAGCATACCCCCTTCGGCGCCATATTTAGGAACAAGGTACAAACAAAGAACTAACATTAATATTGCTTCCGTGAGCAAGACGGTTGCGGGTAACCATGTTTGGCCAAGTCCAATAAGCAGCATGTAGTTCACATGGTTCCATACTACGACAAAAAAATACACACCAGTTAATGTTAATAATGTAGAGGATGGGGTAATTTCAGGGCCTATCCAAAAATGGATAATTGTTTCACCAAATACAGCAATTAAAATTGCAATCAAAAGCGCATAAAAGCATAACCCCCATAAAAGTAACTTAGCACGTTGTTTTGCCCATGCGTGATCTTTCTGCTGTATCGCGTCTGTTATCGCTGGCCAAACCGGTTGAGTGAACATGACAACAGTACCACCTAATAGCACTATCATCTGAAGCATAATGTAGAATACAGCAACTTCATCGGGGCCTCTGATGTAACCAACGATAAAGGCGCTTGCTTGTTGACTTGCAATGCTAGCAATCTGTACCAGTAGAAACGCTGAGCTGGAACTTACCAGCACCTGGACAACTGAGCGGTCCCAAGAGGATGGATGTGGAAATAGGTATCGTCGATGAAATCCAATCATTTGCGTCATGTTTGCGACTTTGGCAATAGCGGCCGCGCCATGTACTGCAAGAATGATGGCTACTAATGATGGGATATATAGCATCGTTGTGACTAGTGCGATAAGGCTAGTAATACCTCCCATTACTCCCCATAAATTATTTATGTGTTGTTCTTGAAAGCCTGCTCGTGCAGCCTCTGCGACACTGGATATTATTTGCAGCACAACTATACTTATTGCGACATATCCGCCTAAGCGAATTTCTGATGCATAGAGTTCAAACCCATCGCCAAATAGATTCTGGACAGGCACAAGATATAAAATAGCTGCCGCACCTAAGCCGCAAGTTATGGATATAGCTCCGACGAGGTAAAATACAACTGCGAATAGTGACGCTACACGCTTGTTATTAAATTTAGTTCGTGAAATTTCTCTAGTTAGGGATGGAAATAAGCCTGCGCTTGCCAGATTCAACCAAGATAGGAGAGCCGTTATCATCACAAAAACACCGAAACGCTCGGAACCCAGGGCATTGATAGCAATAGGAATGGCAACTATTTGGACAGCAATCGTTGCGACCTTGGAGAGCATTGATGTGAGAATAGCTAGCTTTATTCGGTAGTCTCGTTGAGAGTTTCCGGTATTCGTAATAGCCGCAGTTTTCATTCAAATAAATATTTTATGTTACTCATGATTGTAAAGCATTCGTGGGAACGCCTGGTTGATGCGCTTACTTATGCTGATATCAATGATGAAGAGATGGATTCGTATCGCCTAGTAAAGAATAGAACTTAGCTCAAATAATTCAATATGATTAGCCTCTGAATTTCTAAAGATTTGATACGTTGCGCGTTGTATTTTAGAATTAATCGTTGTTTAAAAAGTAACGGATAATAAATATACAAATCATTTTTATTCAAAAATATCCTAATGTTTATCATTCCATTTCTAATCAAGTTGAAAAGGAGTGCAATCATTGCTCTTTAATAAATTCAGCAATAAAACTATTTTCATGGCTTTGTTTTGCTCTGTTATATCTAGCTGGAAGCAAAGTCTTAAAAAATATTTTACTTGTAAGCAATCTTATTTTATCGGGAAGGCACGAAAGTAAAATGCATGCAAACAGAAAAATTTTAATGACACCAAAATAATGACGAAAGCAAAAAATGAATTCCGAATATTTAGGTGCAGATTTTTCATCAAAACAAAGTGTTGATATTGAATTTTCAACCAAAGAGCCTGATATAAATTTATGATTTAAGGCTCCTTTTTTGACATACTTAAAATTTGAATTAAGGCATCTGATTTCTTCTATTGCACGTACATGCCCAATAAATCGGCTTCTAAAGGTATCATAAGATATTCGTTTTGGTTTGGTTTTGTCAAAATAAAAATTGCTTATGGTTGGCAGTTCGATGAAAGTATCATTTGCATTTGCTTGCAAGAACACTCCCAACTGAGGGTAACTATATCCTGAAAATCGGAAGATAGAACGTCCACATTGATTTAAATATTTTTTATTAACAATAAATGCACTTATATTTCCTACAAAAAATAATGATTGGCCTAAAGACTGTTGGGTAATCTTATTAATTTGTATGGGAGTATAGGTCTTTGGCAAAACACTACCATATTCAGCGATACGTGCATAACCAAAGCTAAATTCCAAGCCATTTTCTAATCTTTTAATAAAAGAAGTTAATTCTGAAGCATGTAGCTCCATATGATCGGATAAGAGCCAAATATACTTGCCTTGTGCATTAAAGAGTGCTTGAATAATATTTCCTTCAATGCCAAAATTGGTGATATTTCTTTTAATTGATAAGCCAAGTTCATCTCTTTTATTACAAAGCCATTCCCAAGTTCCATCACTTGAACAGTTATCCACTACCAATATCTCAATATTTTTAGGAAAGGTAAGAGATAGCAACATTTTTTCTAACGAATGATGACGATTGAATGTTGGGATAGCTATTGTAAGAATTGGTTCGTTAATCATTAAATTTTCTCCATTTGCCGATTGACCCATTCCAACATGTTAGTTAAACCTTCCTCTGAGCTGACTTTAGGTTCCCATCCCAGTATAGTGTTTACTTTGGCTAAATCGGCAACAAAAAATTTTTGATCGCTTTCACGCACTGGTAATTTTCTGAAATTCAATCTGACTTCAATTCGTTTCTCTAAAATCGAAAATAATTCCAACAAAGATAGACTGTTTTCAATGCCGCCACCTATATTAAATGCCTGTCCTTTTGCTTTTTCAATATTATCAATGGCTGCTTTATAAAGCTTCTTCATATCATTAGCATGCAGTACATCTCGGACCTGCTTACCATTACCCGAAATAGTGAAAATCTCATTGTTTGATTTACTTTTGGCATTTATGGCCTGTTGGCAGAACCAGCCAATCCATCCTTGATCATACGTAGCAAATTGTCGACCACCATACATGCTGGAATGTCTGAATACGATCGTTTTTAACTTAAAAATTCTTGCGTAATCTAGCATATATTGATCTGCTGCCCCTTTAGAGCATCCATATGGTGAATGAAAATCTAATTGTGTGGACTCATCAAAACCATTTGGTTTTTCAATGCATTCATAGCGTGTTTCTGTTTCACGAAAATTATATTGCTCCAGATCACCATAAACCTTGTTCGTAGATGAATAAATTACTATGCAGTCAGGTGCATGTTGTCGAACTGACTCAAGTAAATTTAATGTACCTAAGGTATTGATTTCGAAATCCGTACGGGGATTAGCTATAGAGGTAGTCATCGCGACTTGCCCTGCCAAATGAAAAATAGCATCTGGTTTGAATTCAGCAATTGCATTTATTACGTCATTCTGATTACGAATATCACCATGAATAAAACGAAAGTTGCCCTGTCCTTTAAGCCATTGCAAATTCTGTAGTGAACCCGCTCGATACAAATTATCAAAAATCACTAAGTCATCAGCACGATTTAGGGAATCGACAGCCAAATTGCTTCCCAAAAAACCGCATCCCCCGGTAATCATTAATTTCATAGCGCTTTTTCCTCAGTAATAGTTTTTTGCATTCCAGCCTCAAGCGTATATTCCGGCTTCCAGCCAAAATTTCTCAGGGCACTGATATCAGTCTGGCATAGCATTGCCTCGCCTTCACGATAAGGAATGGCGCCGAAATTAAGTTTTGTCCTAGAATTTGATAAATCACGAATCAGTTTCACCAAGTTTCGAATTGTACCGGCATAGCCAGATCCTACAGAGATATTTTCATAGCATTTCAGATCGTCTAGATGATCTAGAAGTATGCCATATGCGGAGACAACATCATTGATATGAATAAAATTCCTTTTTTGCTCTCCGGCTGTCAGATCGAGTTCTTTAATGTTATTTAAACAACTCCGAATAACATAGGTAGTGAACTTTGACTCGTGATCACCCGCACCATACATGTGTTCAAGCAATACATTAATGAACTGTATTTTTTTTTGTTTTGCTAACCACTCGCCCCATTCCACGAATTGTTTTTTACTTATGGAATAAGGGTTTAAATATTTATCAAGTACCGTGTCGGTATTAATAAAGCTTTTTACATTATTTTTTACAGCCCAAGCTAAAACAGCCAACGGAAAAGACAGGTTTACACTTGTAATTTCACTTATATTTTCACCTGCTCGACCATAACTGCAGGCGGTATGTATAACGCAATCTATTTCAAGGCTTGTTAACGCTTTTTCAATATCATTGATATCATGGTAAACAACCTGCTGAAGGCGGTTTTCGTAACCATTCAGGCGATTCATTGATGAAGATTTTCTGGTCAATATCCAAAGATTATGTCCAGCATTAATAAAATACTTTGTAAGATGACTGCCGAGAAATCCTGTGCCACCTGTAATAAGAATATTCATATTGATTAAAAATTCAACCCAAAAAATTCTTCAAATTTCGCAATAATAAAATCCAAATGATCTTTATCTAACCCCGGATAAACCCCAATCCAAAAGGTCTGATTCATCACTCTATCCGAATTGGTCAGTTCACCATGCACTCGATAATTCACATTCTCAAAATAGGGTTGACGAATTAAATTACCCGCAAACAATAAACGAGTCCCAATCTTGTTTTGATCTAAAAAAATTAATAAATCGACACGATTGATGCCAGTTTTTTCACGCAAGGTCAGTGGGAAACCAAACCAAGAAGGATCTGCGTTTTTGGTGGCTTCAGGTAAAATCAAAAATTCCTCACAAGATTTTAAGCCTTCTTTCAGGTAGTTGAAATTTGCTTTTCGCTTGTTTACGAATTGTTCAATGCTATCCATTTGTGCTAAACCACATGCGGCTTGCATGTCGGTGATTTTTAGATTGTATCCTAGGTGTGAATAAGTATATTTATGATCATAGCCTTGGGGTAATGATCCTAGTTGTTGTTCGAATCGTTTACCGCAGGTATTGTCTTTGCCGGGTCCACAATAACAGTCACGGCCCCAATCACGGAAAGATTCAATGAGTGTCTTTAGTTGTT
>VAPL010333746.1_pt1 | contig 15842 bp, 8 predicted proteins | sample 3395061 | NCBI WGS metagenome assembly VAPL01 (sample SAMN08290444, study PRJNA428436) | hydrothermal vent metagenome | isolation source: Deep-sea hydrothermal vent chimney 2 | place: Pacific Ocean: Juan De Fuca Ridge | depth 2182 m m | reverse complement strand
TCAGTTTGGAATTTTGGTGGCAACGCCCATCCTTACGGGTTCGTTGAGTCGAATCTTTTTGGGAGTGTGGACCGATCAATTTGGTGGACGTATTGTTTATTTTATTTTGATGTTAGCCACGTCAGTTGCAGTCTGGCTACTATCCACAGTGCAAACATATACGATGTTTCTGGTGGCAGCACTGGGTGTCGGTTTAGCTGGTGGCTCATTTGCAGTTGGTATTGCTTATGTATCACGCTGGTACGAAAGCGACAAGCAAGGAACTGCTCTAGGTGTTTTCGGTATGGGCAATGTAGGTGCTGCGATTACCAACTTTGGAGCACCTTTTCTTCTACTTGCCTTCGGCTGGGAGAAGGTTGCACAAATTTATGCAGTCATCCTGTTTAGTATCGCCATTATTTTCTGGTTTGTGTCAGATGTCGATCCAACAACCCGCGAGCGGCGTGAAAAAGGTGAAAAGGCGCATTCGGCCTGGATGCAATTAGCACCTTTGAAAAATCTTCAAGTGTGGCGTTTTGCCACTTATTATTTTTTTGTTTTTGGTGGTTATGTATCACTTGCACTGTGGTTGCCTCGCTATTATGTAGGCGTATACGATCTGGAACTGACCACAGCGGGCATGTTAGCCGCCTGTTATGCTTTACCAGGAAGTGTCTTCCGGGCTTTGGGAGGATGGATGTCTGATCACTGGGGCGCACGTAGAGTGATGTATCTAACCTTTATTGGTTCCACTGTTTGTGTGTTTTTATTATCTTATCCATCAACTGATTACATTGTTCATGGCATCGAAGGGCCGATTCAATTCACCATTGCTATGAATCTCGTACCTTTTGTCATTTTGACCATTTTTCTTGGGTTTTTTATGTCATTGGGAAAGGCAGCTGTCTATAAGCATATTCCAGTTTATTACCCTGACAATGTAGGCTCAGTCGGTGGACTGGTCGGAATGATTGGTGGTTTGGGTGGATTTATTTTACCGATTTGTTTTGGCCTGATGAATGACTTGATCGGTGTGTGGACTGGTTGTTTTATGTTGCTGTTTGCCATTGTCATGATTTCGTTGATATGGATGCATGTGTCAATCGTACTGATGGACAGGAAACTTCATCCTGAGTTGAGAAAACCACAAGATTTGCCAGAGATTATCAACGCTGCAGCTGAAGAAGCCGAACGAAATCAATAGCTGAGCGTTTTTAAACAAGCTTTTTATGTAGCACAGGTGAAGAGCATTGTAGATTTAATAATTGAAATTATGGCTAGATTCTAATAACCATGATAAACAGAACATTAATAGCAATTTGTACGACGTTATCTAACTTAGTAGTACTGTCTCCGGTCTGCACGGCTGATAACCTGCTCGGTTTTGAGGATACAATAGAGAAGGCGCTTAAAATTGGTGGTGGTAAAATCAATATCGATTTGAGTTGGCGTTTTGAATATGCAGATGACTCTTCGAAAAAGCGTCAAGGTTATGGCGATCCATTTCGAATCCGTCTAGGCTACCTGACTCCTGAATATCATGGATTATCTGCATTCGCTGAATATGAGGGTGTGCAGACAGTGTTTGCCGGAAAGTACAATAGTGTGGTCAACCAAAACAATACCAATCGAGCGACGATTGCCGACCCTGAACGCCATGAAGTCAACAGATTATGGCTGCAATACTCTGGAATTCCAGATACTCATTTAAAAATTGGTCGACAGCGTATTAAATTCGATAATGACCGTTTTATTGGCAATGTTGGCTGGAGACAACTGGAACAAACATTCGATGCTGTCAGATTAACAAATGACTCCTTAGCAGATACTGAATTGAATGCAGGTTATATCTGGAAACAACGTGACATTTTTTCCAATAACATCAATATGGATACATTCTTCGTCAATGCATCCTACAACGGTTTCGAATATGGAAAAATTACAGGCTATGCTTATCTACAGGATTATGATGATGCTAGTGACAGCCTTGCATTTAAACGTTCCAATCAAACTTATGGAATAAGCTTTCAAGGCACAGCACCAATTAACGAGAGTATCAATCTGGTCTATAAAGTCGAATTTGCTCGCCAGTGGGATTTCCAGGACAATCCAGAAAATTATTCGACCAATTACTGGAATGGTGAGCTCGGTTTCGATATCTCTGGTGTCACTATCAAAGGTGGTATCGAGCAACTCTCAGCTGACAATGGCATTGGTTTCCAAACTCCATTGGCAACACTGCATGCATTTAATGGTTGGGCCGATCTGTTTCTAGCGACGCCGCCGGATGGACTGCAAGATATTTACGTGTCCATTGGTACCAAAATTTATGGGATCAAGCTATTGGGTGTCTATCATCATTTCAGCGATGAAGATGGTGATGTTGACTACGGTGATGAATTTAACGCATTAGCTGTCAAGAAATTTGGTAAGCATTATTCGGTTTTACTCAAATATGCCCATTATGAAGCAGACACTTTTAAAACTGATACTGATAAATTCTGGCTACAATTAGGGATGACTTTTTAAATAATAGTGTATTTTCCAATTAACAAATGAGCCAAATCAGTTCTTGATCGAATATCTTAAAAATCAGGCTCTTTTTAACTGAAGGTTAGAAGTTAAGGTCATTTATTTGAGCTACCATCCCTAATAGTAGGGCGATAAAGGGGTTTTGTCGGAATTTGGGTGGCAGACTAAATCCCCGGATACCCTGAAAAGCAGCGTTGGTAATCAGCCGCCGAATATCTAAAAACAGTGAAACTAAAAAAAACTACACACTGAATCTGCATCCGGTTGTTTAGAGGTGACTGCATAATCATTTCCAGGCACTTCGAGTTTTTCCGCTATACAAATTCCAGTGTCAGATTTTGCTGCGCAATTCAATACGGCTTGATAGTTTAACGCAGAATGTCTGGCAAGCAGATTGAACTTCTTGGTTCCAGACCAGCTTTCTTCGTAAAAAGCGACTAAATAGGGCATAGGAAAGATGATCATACCCCATGTCTTCAAGGGGTACACAAGGTACTTTATCGTAGGTATTCTGAATGCGAAGTGTTCGTGTTTGAGGATCCAGTTGTGCTGCCTGCTTTTCATAGAAGCTGACAAACTCTCTGTTGCCGACACGTGGACATGCATAATTGTAGTTCGAAGCATTCACCTCAGGTCTGGATAAGGCAACGTCCAGCGTGAATAACTCGCAAACAGCTGAGCCAAGGCTATGGCCTGTAATGTAAAGTTGGCCAATTGGTTTATCCGATGCATTGAATGTATCGATTAAACCGAACATTTGCTGTTGCATGGAAGGCGTATCGCCATCACTTTCACAATATACATCAAAAAAAACCCGATTCAACTTCAACGTCACCAGGTACAGGCATTACAGGTGTATCGTGAGGTGTAAAAAATTTTGACTCAACCCCCAAATCATCAAGAATATCCAGTGTCGATGAAGTTCCTCGAAATGCAAAAATATAAGTATACGGCGCTGTTTGCGATCGAAACACTACACCATAACATTCCACTGTTTTATCTTTGTTGAAGATCGAGTCGACACCTGTCCAGGAATCAACTAAATTGTATCCTGTCGGTGGTGTAATGTTTTGTGTCTGGCATGTTGCTGGTGTATTCTTATTAAAAGCATTATAGGCTTGAAGACTGGCCTCTATTAACAATAGTGCTTTGTCCGTATTGATATCGTGAATATTAGTAAGATATTGTATTGGCATTATTTATCCTCTCTGTTCAAGCTGTTAGAAAACAGCTTGCAGTGCTGATGATTTTTTTTGAGTAACTTCGGCGAATTAGCTATGGAAATGCTAGCCCGCATTTCTCACCAGCCTGATGAACCCTCGCTTAGGAGCGAGAATTTAATAACTTCCGGATCTTGAGGCAGGATTTTTGTTCGTATTCAAAGCCTGCCCCGTACTTGATGCGGGGGCGTAGAAACGGGCGCATAGTTGGCTACGCAACTGTTTTTACAACGCGGAAGACGGACAAAAAGACAAGTCAAGATTCGGAAGTTATTAAATTTTCGCTCCTTAGGAACGTGCATAAAATAACTTGAACATTCTGGCTGGTTCCCGCCTTCGCGGGAATGACGTTTCTTTTTGCTCCTGACGAAACCATCTCAATCGTTGCGTAGAACAACTATGCGCCTCTTGAGATGGTTTCGTCAGAAACAAAATTCTGCGCCATCATTGTTCAAGTTATTCCACGCACGTTCCTTAAGTGGTTGGTAATTCAAGTCATTGTGGCTTTGCACACCTAACCCAACTTTTACACACTACCCAAATCAGATATTGATGCTTTGTGGTATTTGATCAGGGATCATGTAAGGATACGGTAGCGGTCTGCTCTCATTATCTTTCTTAATTTGCACTCCAATTCCTTCAAGATTGCGCTGGAAGCGACCAAGCGCTTCGATGACCTTGTTATCCTTGAACTGAGCAGAATCGTATTGGCCCAATTGTGTGTAGTAAACACCACCAAGCAAAGCCAATAAATCCAGTTGTACTTTGGTAACACTATCGGGAGTCAGTAATCCTGGTGTGACTCCATCAGGACTATAGGTATTGACAGTACTGGGGATAGTATCAGGAGCTTGTGTGTAGAGTCCTCCTGGATAAGCTGGTACATACAGCATTAACTTGGACTGAGCAAAATTGACAGCTGCATGCTGTGCACTGCTGGTGAAAATAATTAACGACAAGGCATCCTTGAGATAAGCCTTGGTGCTGATAACCTTCTCTGAATCCACAAAATCACCAAAATCCTGAATCTGGCCACCTTGCTCGTCTGTAGAAATGATCTCTTTAGCCCAATTTTGAAGCTGAACATCACTCTGAACATCGTTATCACTTTCATAGTAAACATCAACGTAATCATTGACCCAGTCCTGGATAGCGTCTGATACACGCAAAGCGTCATCTCGATAGGGGAACAATAACTTTTTACTCATCACATTACGTGCTGCAAGCTCTTTTCTAACAAATTGTTGGTTAAATCTAAAGTAGCCACTTGCGTTTATGGTACGTCCTTTAACTGTTAGCTGTTCATCTCTTTCGATTGTAGAGGCCAAGATCTCATCGACTTGTCCGCCCGGAGCGATTAATTTTGCGGCAGCTTGATTGTTGATAAAAATAGTGCCTTCGAAATGAGGAGTCAGAAGCTTATAGAGTTGGTGGTTTACACTCAAGTTACGCTGAGTACAAATAACAAATGGCTCAATGACCAAGTGAGTCCAACCGAGATGAGAAAATAACTCATGGTGATTACCATCAGCGCTGTTAACTGCATACTTAGCCTGAGTCCAGGCTTTTCCTTCGAAAGTGTCACTGGGGTCGTTTGGATAAAACAACGGACCGTTATCCTTGATCCGAATCGCTACAGGCTGCAGGGAAGCGGGATCAGTGTCGGAAGCTGTCGGTGGTAAGACAAAGAGTGCTTGTGGTGTATAAGTGTGTTTCTGGCAATTGCTGGGATAGGTTCCACCTGCATTTGTGGCGGGATCAACAATCAGATCTGAGAGGATGCTGTAGTCACAGCAATATAATCGGCCATCTGCGGCTGCGTCAGGTAACGTATCAGTACCAAATCCTGCGCCGACAGCAGTCTGATACTGCACATCAGTCATTCCTGCAAAAGTACTTGGTACAGTACTAACACCTTGAATAACCATCGGGTTGAAGCCAGCGGTGCGCAGGTTTGCATAAAAGCTGTCTTCAAACCAGCCTTCATTATCGACTTTGGGTTGAAAATTTGTGTGGATGTCTGGTAGTGGTATTCCATCGGCATGGAACATCTTATTATAGTCAGAAAGCCTGGTTGACCAGTTCATTGAGGCATGTTCTTCAGATTTGTCAGCAACCAATTGCTTCAACACAACAGTCAGTTGATTATAAACCTTAACAGGGTCCGGGAGTGTTTCATTGACAAAAGTGTCCAGTTTGTTTGTTTCCGTATCATATGTGCGCTTTAATCTTTGGTTCTTGCGATTAGACATGTGGTTTACAAGTACTTTCCCCACAGCTATTTCTAGCAGTTTTTTAATCCATTCAAGATCTGGAAATTCATCAAACGGGATGTTAGGTGTTCCATTTTGTACATTAAGATCAGGCAGTGTACTGACCTTAGTGAAGAAATAGCGCTTGCGTTTGGCTTCCAGTGAATTACCAGCACATAAATGTTTAAACCAACGACAAAGAAAGTCAAACAGTGATTTTATAATAGCCATAGATACCTCCCGAGGTTGTTATAGATGTTTTCAGTGCATAAAACGATTTCAGAGATTGACAGGAATGAGGATGTAATAAAATTCAAATCTTGGCTTGCCCTTGATTTACACGATTACTGCGTTAAAAATCCGCATTTCTCATAGAATTGAACAAATTACCCCAACCCAAATATTCACAAGACGGGTGTTGAATCGTTATATCGTTGGTAGTGAGTAAGATTATTAAGGAACGTGCATGGAATAACTTGAACCATCCTGGGCCATCATTGTTCAAGTTATTTCATGCACGTTCCTAAGTGATTGTGCCTCTTTATTCTGTTGTAAAACTCAAGTTCCGCTAGGAGGCTGTCCGAGAATAGAAGCCGTAGCGAGGGAAAACGGTTTTGAGTCCATTGTTTCGACTAAATGAGGCGAATACTTGCTGTATTGAACGAATTTAATCGGATAAATGGGTCAAAATCCGCTTTTCCGCAGTAGGCTTTCTATTCTCGGACAGCCTCCTGGCGAACCATCGTTGTAAATACTTCTATTGATCACTACTCAATCGTTAACTGACCGCATTTCTCCAGGCAACAAGCAAGTCGCTGCACATGGTTAGCGCAACATTCCGACCCGGACACGTGCGACGACCTGTGTCGTTGGTTGCATGGAATCCAATTGAATTAAAGCTGATCGTTGCTGACATCAGGTTGTCACGATCCGGCTTGAAGGCATTTGGATCAGGAAACTGATTGGCATCCAGGCTGGCAAGACCAATGCTTGCAGCAACCACACTACCTTTGGGTAAGGAGTATGTTTTACCTGCTACCTGAAATTCCATAGGCTTCGGAATAATGACATTAACATTGTTAACGGGGGCATGGCGTCGAGCAGTCTCGAGCACCGCACGTTGCACCGCTACTTTATCTGAAGTATCAATTGGGAAATCAGCGGGTATTTCACTCAAGATATATGTCGCCAGGTTGCCTCCACCACCTAGCGCAGCAATACCGATCACCGCCAATAATAAACTACTCCATTCCTGCTTGGTTAAATTGTGATTGGCAGCTGATGGAGCATAGTCTTTCAGTGCGGGTGAATTCTGGATAAGTTGCGTTATTTCGTCAATATTTCGATGTAATCCTCCAAGCAAAAAGCTCGGAGGTGCGAGTGGAATTAATGCTGCAGCAATATAGCTGGAAGTAGGACCACCTGTATAGAACAGTTTTCTGATGGTTTCAACTTGCGCTTCATTGACAGTGACCTCCAGCAATACCAGCATCATATAGCGAATAACCATGCGTTGAACATCCGGGGTAATGGCTTTCGCAGCAGGAGGATTGCCCTTGAGTTTTGCTGACTGAACTAATTCGTCTATCAATTGCTGAAGCTGCGGATCTGATGATCGATTTTGAGCCTGAATCAGTAAGCTATCCCAAATAAAATCATGAAGTGTTTTGTGAAGATCAGTTCCACCCGCTTCTTGATCGGACAAGAACAAGAGAAAGTCAGGGGGTAAGCGTTGTCGCAATAGTCGTGCTCGACCCAGAAAAGCACCGCGTTGCTGAGGATTTTTAATGAGCTCCGCAGCCATAGTGAATTCACCTACGATTAATCGACCCAACGCAGCGTAATTAGGGCCAAAAAGCTCCGAACGTTTGGTAAGAAAACTGCGTGCTCCTTGCAGGCTATAGATAATAACATCGATTGAATACAGTAGAGTCAACAGCGATTTAGTTAGAAAATTTGGATGCTGAAGACACCATAGTTGTATGGAACTGGAAGCGCGGATGAGAATTGTCATAGAACATCCTCTAGCTTTGAGATTGATTAAAGAATTCCTAGGCTGTCCGAGAATAGAAGTCGCAGTGAGGGAAAGCGGTTTTGAGCCCGTTTTTTTGATTAAATGAGGCGAATACTTGTTGTATTTAACGAATTTAATCGGAAAAATGAGCCAAAATCTGTTTTTCCGCAGTAGGCTTCTATTCTCAGACAGCCTCCTAGTTTAAACCTAATTGATAATGTATGTCGACACGATTGTTAACAAAGTCAGTATTCCATGAAAATAAGCAGTAACGAAGGTCAAAGTTAGTTGTGAGGTGAGAAAACGGAAATATTGGAAACCAGTGCTCTTCAAGCATTTGTAAATACAGCAATTACCTGACCCTCAGATATGAAAGTATAAAACGTTGCTTGCTATCATGGACAGACAGCAACGGCCCTAAATAAAGATTCAGCACTATTATTTATGGGACGAAGCTCTTTTCTACGGCCGATTTTTACTGGATTTTATCTAGAATTAAAGTTTCATAGGATATTCTGTCAAGCTTTTGAAGAACCAGGTAGAATCCAGTTAGAGCTGTCAAAATCACTGCTACAGCGAAGCCACTTCCATAGAATGATGGATCAAGCTTAAGGGTTAACAAGGTCAACATGCTGTTGAATACAACGAACAGCAGACAAAGGACAAGTAAGCGCTCGTTAAAATAAAATAATAGGTACAGAATGACTAGTAAAATAACTTGAACACCAACTGCAATCAGATCAATGCTGAATTGCAGTCGATAGTTCGAGAGAATTCCGAACCAAGACAGTAACTTGTCGCCAATTAGCAGCAATATCAGTATTGTTATGCCTTGTACTTTACAAATATCCTGGACTCCTCTGTGCGCGACATCGCTCATTTCCCTATATAATTTCTTAATCTGGTGCAATGGTTCTCCGTCATTGATGGATTGATAAAACATAGCGTATTTTTCTGAAAAATCCGTTTTAATGCGGAGAAGAAAAATTACTATTCCCGGTATGATTGATAAATATGCCAGGAAAATGGGGGTATCGTATACCTCAGATGCTCTCAAAGGTTCAATGATGGAAGCACTGGTTTGTGGGTTAAACCAGAAAATAAGTTTATCTATCCATATTGCCAGATTATAGAGAAATCCTGTCAGTGCCAGGTTTAGGATAATTTGCTTGTTTTTGAGAAAATCGAAGGCGATCAACTGAGTGCTGGAATAGGATCGTAATACCAGGTTTAACAATGTGAACAATAAAAGACTGTGACCGACTATAAAACCGCCCATCAAACCCTCCAGGCTTACGGTTTGTAATTGAGTCATGGCAACCACTGTATTACCATACCCCAGTAGAATTACCATCAAAATACGCCGATAAGTCTTGAGACCTGACAAGAGACTAATCAGAATCCAGATTGCGGAAAGTATCACAAACCCCATCAGCATCAATAAGCGATAGATTAATGACCCTGAAAAAAATGAGATTAGGATAAGTCCCCCTAGTATTCCACTCAAGGTAATCACAAGAAGCATCATCCCGAGTACGTTTGGTAACACTGTAGACTGCTTGTTTTGAGAGAGTTGATCAGCAATAAAATGGGTAAACAGTAATTGTAGAGGACTGGTTAATAGTAGAGAAAACACCACTAAATAGGTAACTGAGATCTGGAATTCGCTCACAGACAGCGATGAGGATGACTGATTGGCATTCACCAATCCAATGATTACCATACCGATTATAGGTAATATCCATGGCCCAGAATGATCCATTCCGGTGTAGCCATCGGGCCGAATTAGGCCGAAAAAACTGTTCTGCTTCATTAACTCGCGCAGCCTGATATCGATACTCGCCATTATGAATTAATTGCCTGTGTGTAAATTTCAGCGTAACTAGTGGTCTGCCAAGGTTATATTGACGAGTCTATGAAGTTGATAAGCAGTCATCTGCGTTGTTGCACTCGCTTACATTAACTTGGCTAGTGCTGCACTCGTGCGCCTAGCAGCTGACTACTTCTCAACTCCCTATACCCGTCAATATAACCTTGACAGACCACTAGGAGGCTGTCCGAGAATAGAAGCCGTAGTGAGGGAAAGTGGTTTTGAGTCCATTTGTTCGATTCAATGAGGCGAATACTTGCTGTATTGAACGAATTTAATCGAAAAAATGGGCCAAAATCCGCTTTTCCGCAGTAGGCTTTCTATTCTCGGACAGCCTCCTAAGCAACGCATCCGCTTGAAAGGGTAGGGTATTGATTACGAGTTGCCTTGAATATTCCAACGATTCAATCATACACTTCTTGCCAATAACTGGCTGAAGCAGACAATAGCGAGTGCGCTGTAGGAACACTGATTTCCTGCATATGCTGCTTAACCACGTGAAAACGCTTTGAGGAAAACGCTATATCAGCGAAATATGGGACTAATAGTTGGTGATCGATTCCCAACTGTTCAGCTTTTTCAAACTCAAGTTGCGCTTCCATCAATTTTTTGGTATGAAGTAGCAAGCGTGCAAGCAGAAAGTGCAACATAGCATTTTCAGGGAATCGTTCTAAACCTGCATAGACTTGTTGAAACGCTAGTTTCAAGGTATCACTTAATAGTTCAGCTTGCACCAATCCACTATAAATCAATTCCCAATATTCGCTGACAATACGCTCAAAGAACAAACAATCTGCCGGCTGTGTTGATTCCAATTGCATTTGGATACGGTCACTAATCATTTTCTTCTTTCGATCAATCTGTGTGTGAGCCAGCAAACGAATACCATCTTTGGGATCCCGAAGGGCTAGTCTCAGCAAAGCAACCGCGTCTTTATCCTGAAGTTGTTGAGTTGAGATCAGTACATCGAGCCTTTTTTTAGGATCTGCTGAGTTCAGCAAGCATGCTGGTGATACAGGTGCATGCGCATAGCTGTTTGCTATTTCAGATACTTCTGGCACGAAATCCGGGAGTGGTGGTATGTCGTTGAGTGTTAGGGTGAGCCTCTGCTTGACCAGTTGACTAGAATACAGTCTTGGAAGCAAGACTAAACCAAGACCCAGAATTCCCAGTATGGGAATAAAAAAGGTGAATGTAAAAAATAAAGACAAAGAAATTGCCAGTGGTGATTCTAAATTATTGGGCACAAGCTGCACGAACAGAAAAGCTATGAGCATGCAAACTAAACCATGCGCAGCCACAATCAAAGGAAATGAAGCATTATCGTGTCGATCCAACAACATGAATAGTGCATAGCACTCGACTGTCAAAGCTATGATAATCATCAAAAAACTATAAATTTTCTTCCACTTGGGCATCACCTTAAGCATGGTTGTCCTCAAACGGTTTGGCAGTGATCATAAAGCTCCGATAACACTTTGTCGGCAGATGTATCTGCCTCCAAAACCCATTGGTGAACATTAAGCTTGTCATCATCTACACTATTTTTTCTGTTGACTGGCATCAGGCGACGCAGCCTTTGTAGAAACCCCTCAATAGCTTTGCCATCAGTCAGTGGCAGCAGATGGATGACGACTTGATGACCTAATGGATTTTCATACACCCAAATCTTATCTAGTGCTCTCGATTCTGAGAAAATTTTAGCAATCAAGCGTTGATTTAGTTTTTTAGAAGTAAAGTTTATGGCGGTAATGACTGCAGAATTTTGATGTTTATTCACCTCAATCAACATCCTCAGCAATACAAATTCCAATTGTTTCCAGAGATCTGCTGATGGTTTTAATTCAACTCTTCGGTTAAGCAGGTCTCCCATCCGTCCCCCGATCACAGCTAACAAGTCCAGAGCATTTGAATGCAGGGCGAACAGTGGCATTTCAGTAATGACAACAACACCCCATATTCTATTGAAAACATCCACTAACGGGATGACCACCAAAGCATTATCGGTTTGCTTCAAATGACTCTGTACACTGGCAACACTGCGCGTTTTGAGCACTGTTTTAATTAAAACGTTACTTCTTTGAATGGAGGCTGGTTCTCCAATGCTGGCAACAGGAGTGAGCTTCCATAGAGTTTGTTTATTGACTGAATAGAGTGATGCTGCATAGATACTTGCGTGTTCACTAAAAATGCGCAGAATTGAATCACCAATGTCATCTAATGGCTCAGCGTTTTTTTGCTCAAGGGTAATCATTTGTTTTTCCAGGTGTAGCAAAGACGTGCGTAGACTTTTTGTTTGACTACAGAGTTGTTGTTCCAAATGATTATGGGAACGCTTCAGAACTTGATAAATCCGCGTAAATCCCTCCATCCTGAGTTTTTGGTAGTGATAATTTTGTGCAAGCAAGTGTACTCGGCGCGCCCATCGTTCGCGATATTCAGAGGCAATCATGGTAATCAGTAATATACCTGCCACAATGGTTGCCGGAAACACAGGTAAGAGATGCCATTGAAAATACCAGCCAAGTCCTAACATACCGATGATAAGGCCAGCAATGCTAATACCCGAACAAAATCCGTATTGCAGGCTTATCAATAAAGGCGGTAGGATCAACCAGGTAAACTGACTATTGAGTAAAAATGGATCGGAGTGGTCAATAAGGAATCCTACGCCGAGAAATATGAAGGTGAAGGAAAGACTTTCAATCCAGGCATTCCATTTGCCTAAGGGCGTTTGGATTAAATATGGCAAGTTCGTTTCATCTGAAAGCACTGAATCTTTATACAAAGAATTGAGTTTTGGGGTATCAATTTTTTGAAATTTCCAGAGTTGAGAATTACTCTCTCCCGGGCTTTTGTGACTTGCCATACTCAGATTCCGCACTTTAATCGAGATTAATTAACTAATCGTTTAGGAGTGCACACTGAAGTAAGCTGAACAATTATGTTACGGAATGTTTGTTCCTAAGGAACGAGAGCGGAACAACGTTGGTCAACTGATTTGTCTTTTGATCCGTCATTAGCGTGCAGCTACTGTTACATAGCTTGGCTATGCATCTTTCGTTACACGTTGAAGACAAACAAAAACCCTGTGTCAGTTTGACTAAATGTTGCGCATGTCCCTAAGCGATCTCAAGAGCAGCTTAGGAACGTGCAAGCAATAACTTCAACAACTGACTTGTCTTTTTGATCGTCATCGGTGTTGCAGCAACAGTTACATAGCTCACTAGAGCTAAGTTGCTGCGCCCCCGTAATCAATACGGGGCAGGCTTTGAAGACTAACAAAAATTCTGCGTCAGTTGTTGAAGTTATTTCTTGTACGTTCCTTAAGGAATGGAAATTAAATAACTTGTACATTTTAGCTTGTCGTTTTGTCCGTCTTCTGCGTTGTAGAAACAGTTACATAGCCTGCTATGCGCCTGTTTCTACGCCTTGAATACGAACAAAAATCCTGCGCTAAAATGTACATGTTATTTAATTTCCATTCCTTTAGTGTTCTGCGCTACGTTTGAGATTGCTTGGTCAGGAGCAAAAAGACAACCCAAAATGTTCAAGTTATTTCATGCACGTTCCCTGGTTCCAACTATTAACAATTTCTATACTGAGCCCGGTCACCAGAGCACAACTAATGCCCGTTTTTAGGGGCATTCATTAGAGACTTCTTGCACCGTACAGAATAGACAATTTGATTTTCCGTGCAGTTGAACCGTTTGTCAATGGCTAAGTTAAAAAAAATAGACGGCTTGACATGTCCCTTTTATCTAAATTAAGCCACTGTCTTCTCATCGTCATGATTGCAACAATTGTTTACATATGAGTAGTTTCAATGCATAGGTAAGATACCGTAATGCAATATGCATCTGACCCTAATATTTTCTGTATTGTCTCAGAAAAGCGCAGAATTAAACTCAACATCGGTGCTTGTTAAATAACGCTTATCGAAAATTAAGTTAGTTAGTGTAAAAATAATAAAATAGCTAAAAAATTGGCGAATAAAAAATTAAAGACATGCCCCTATCAGTAATGCTAGTATCAACGTTATTAACATCCTTGGTCGTGTGTTTATATAAGATCATAAAATGCAATTTATACTTTTATCATTGCGGCAGGATCCTAACAAAAACTTTCAACACATGTAGTGATTTTAGAGTTCATAGAAGAGACAAATTGTCATATTCCTGACACAAAAAGGTTTTAGAGTAAGCATTGAAATATCTCACAATCAATTAGGAGCAATAGAGATCATGTCTATTTTGTTATTCTTGACACTGTGGATTCTCCTTACATTCCCACTCGCATGCGTGATGGGTCGTGTGCTTAAAAAATCTGGCGATTCCTGTATGAAAGCGAACAACTAATCAAAAGATCTAAACCCAAATTTTATAAAAAATACAACACACAAATTAGTAGAGGTGCTTGATATCATCTCAGCAATCATTAACTGTTAATAGCTCAGCTCAAATCCCCTGTTTTTTTTGAAAACAGATGATTTCAGTACATGCTTCGAATCACCCCCAAAACTAAAATGCAAGGGTTCGTCCTGATTAGGAACGTGCATGAAATAACTTGAACATTCTGGCTGGTCTTTTTGCTCCTGATGAAACCATCTCAATTGTTGAGTAGACCCACTATGCGCCATCTTGAGATGGTTTCGTCACAAACAAAAATCCTGCGCCATCATTGTTCAAGTTATTCCATGTACGTTCCTTACTTGCAATCACATTCGTACAGTTTTGATCAGGCTGGGTAACAATGCCCGTGAAAATCAATCTTTCAAGTTGTTTTTCCTATTCCATATATAAACAGCAATACTACCGTACACACAATGCGTCAGTGCAGAGATCGCACCTGGAATTGTAGCCATTTGTCCAAAGTTTTGTTTGGCGAGAACAACGCCAAGCCCTGAATTTTGCATTCCCACTTCAATTGAAATTGTTCTGGCAATTTGTTCGTCTTTTAGTAATAACTTACTCATCAAATAGCCCAATACAAAACCGATTAAATGCAGCAGTCCAATAGCGATAAACAGATTTGGTCCCGAAGCTAGTATTTCAGTTTTACCTTGACCAATAATGCTACCAACGATGAGTGCGATAATAATCACAGCAATTGGCGGCGCAACAGGCAGTAGTTTTTCTGTTATTTTATGAAAAAAAGTATTCAGACTAACTCCAAGCAAGATTGGCACAAGTACAACTTTTACCGTGCCAACAAATAGCTTCCAGGCATCGACATCGAGACGACTACCAACCAGATAATCTGTTAATAATGGCGTCATTACAATCGCTAACAGCGTCGAGATTGCTGTCATGCTAACCGACAAGGCAACGTTAGCTTTGGCAATAAAAGCGACTACATTCGATGCCGTTCCACCAGGACATGAAGCAACCAGTATCAGTCCAACCGCCATCATTTTTGGTAGCTCGAAAATAGTTGCCAGTGCTAAACCAGTCAATGGCATTACTGTGTATTGCAGCACAACGCCAAGCAGAATCCATTTCGGGTAAATGAGAATGCGCTTGAAGTCTTGCACAGTCAGAGTCAATCCCATTCCCAGCATAATCACCCCAAGACCATATGTAATCATTGGCCCTTCAAACCAAGTCAATGCTGGTGGGTAAAACATTGCAAGTATTCCAGCACCAATGACCCAAACAGGGAAAGCATTGGTAAAGTGTTGGCATAATTCATGAAAACTCATTATTTAAATATTATCCATGATCATTGAATTTGGGGTGCTATTAGATCACTACACTCTTCGTTAAAAAGGTTAAGAATAAAAATTAATCGTGATTTGTTTCCCATTGTATCCCTTTTTATTGGCCCCTTTTTTATGCAGAGGAGAGTAGATTCAATAGCTTGATAGTTGCAACCTAAGGCAACTCGCAAAAAATAACGTACCCAAAATATTAGGAATGTTCTGTAATTAACTGTACCCTATGGTTTTTACAACTATTTCCAGCATAAGATATGAT
>VAPL010275123.1_pt1 | contig 15844 bp, 17 predicted proteins | sample 3395061 | NCBI WGS metagenome assembly VAPL01 (sample SAMN08290444, study PRJNA428436) | hydrothermal vent metagenome | isolation source: Deep-sea hydrothermal vent chimney 2 | place: Pacific Ocean: Juan De Fuca Ridge | depth 2182 m m | reverse complement strand
GAAGAACAACAGAAAACCGTGCCGGACCAACTGATCCTGCCCCATCCGCGCCTGCAGGATCGCGCATTTGTGCTGGCCCCGCTGGCGGATGTGGCGCCCGATTGGCTGCACCCGGTTTTGAATAAAACCGTGGCACAATTGCTGGCGGATTTGCCGACCTCGGCAATGGACGGCGTTCGGGCAATCTGAGCGGCTTTGAACCTCAGAAATTGACTGAGTCGCAGCTTACGCCGAATAATCCGCAATAAAATACCAATGAGCCCTGAAAATAAGGGTAAAAACGCGGGTTTCAGACCTTGTCAATTGGTCCTGTTGGTCTTAAATAGACGCTTCGAATTCCCCTGTTCCAGGAAATGGAGTGCTTTTATGGCCCGCGTGACCGTTGAAGATTGCGTTGATAAAGTTCCAAACCGTTTTGATCTGGTGATGCTTGCGTCCCACCGGGCCCGCGAAATTGCGGCCGGTGGCGCGATCACGGTGGACCGCGACAATGACAAAAACCCTGTGGTATCCCTGCGCGAGATTGCCGAGGAAACCCAGTCAGCGGCCGATCTGCGTGAGCGGATGATCGAAAGCCATCAGACCCAGATCGAAGTTGATGAACCCGAAGAAGACGCCATGGCGCTGCTTATGGGTGCTGAGAACGATAAACCGGCAGATGATGATATGTCAGAAGAAAACCTGTTGCGTGCCCTGATGGAAGCGCAAGGTCAGGAATAACGGCGCCGACGCGCCAAAGGTGCGGACCAGATGATCACAGATGATGAGTTGATCGCGCTGGTTCGCCACTACAATCCCCGTACAAATGAAAAACTGATCCGCGATGCCTATGCGTATGGCCGGCATATGCATACCGGGCAGGTGCGCCATTCCGGGGAAGAATATTTTTCCCACCCGGTGGCGGTTGCGGCGATCCTGACCCAGCAGCAACTGGATGACGCCACGATTGTCACGGCGCTGTTGCACGACACCATTGAAGATACCAAAGCCACCTATAGCGAAATCGCAGAAAAATTTGGTACCGAAATTGCAGAGCTGGTGGATGGCGTCACCAAACTGACCAACCTGCAGCTTAGTTCAACAGAAACCAAACAGGCGGAAAACTTTCGCAAACTGTTCATGGCCATGTCCAAGGATTTGCGGGTCATTCTGGTGAAACTGGCCGACCGGCTGCACAACATGCGCACGATCAAATCCATGCGGCTTGAAAAGCAATCGGGTAAGGCGCGTGAGACCATGGATATTTTCGCCCCCCTGGCCGGGCGCATCGGCATGCAATGGATGCGTGATGAGCTGGAAGATATGGCCTTTAGCGTGCTGAACCCCGAGGCTCGTAATTCAATCATGCGCCGGTTCCTGACGTTGCAGAAAGAAAGCGGCGATGTGATCGAAAAGATCACCAACGACATGCGCCATGAACTAAAGAATGCTGATATTTCCGCCGCTGTTTCCGGGCGCGCCAAAAAACCCCATTCAATCTGGCGAAAGATGGAGGAAAAGGAACAAAGCTTCTCGCGGCTGTCCGATATCTACGGGTTTCGCGCCATCACCCAGTCAGAGGCCGATTGTTATCGTGTGCTGGGGGCGATCCACCAGCGCTGGCGAGCGGTTCCCGGGCGGTTCAAAGATTATATCAGCCAGCCCAAATCCAATGGCTACCGTTCCTTGCACACCACGGTTTTGGGCCGGGACGGCAAGCGGGTTGAGGTGCAGATACGCACCCAGCAGATGCACGAAGTGGCCGAGGCCGGGGTGGCGGCCCACTGGTCATATCGTGATGGTATCCGGGTGGAAAACCCGTTCGCGGTTGACCCGGCAAAATGGGTGGCCAGCCTTACCGAACAATTTGACAGCGCCGAAGATCATGATGAGTTTCTGGAACATGTGAAACTGGAAATGTACGCCGATCAGGTGTTTTGCTTCACCCCTAAAGGTGATGTGATCAAACTGCCGCGCGGCGCCACGCCACTGGATTATGCCTATGCCATTCACACCCGGATCGGCGACAGTTGTGTCGGCGCCAAGGTGGATCATATCCGGGTTCCGCTTTGGACCCGGTTGAAAAATGGCCAGTCGGTTGAGGTGATTACCGCCGAGGGTCAGACACCACAAACTAGCTGGATCGACATTGTTGTTACCGGACGCGCCAAATCTGCGATCCGGCGCAGCCTGCGGGAAGAGGACCGGGGCAGGTTTATCAAACTGGGGCGTGAACTGGCGCGGGTGGCGTTTGACCATATCGGTAAACGGGCCACCGATAAGGCGCTGACGACGGCGGCCAAACAGCTGGGCATCGGTTCGGCTGACGAATTGCTGGCGCGCATTGGTTCGGCGGAATTGCCGGCGCGCGATGTGTTGCGTGCTCTTTACCCAAAGCTGGCTGAGGGTGGCGAAGAAATTGAAAGCAACCGCGCGGTTGTCGGATTGTCCCCGGACCAGACATTCAAACGCGCCTCGTGTTGCCAACCCGCACCGGGTGAACGCATCATCGGCATCACCTATCGCGGACAGGGCGTGGTGGTTCACGCCATTGATTGCGAAGTTTTGGCAGAATTTGAAGACCAGTCCAGCCGCTGGGTTGATCTGCAATGGCACAGTGGCAAGCACGGGGCGGTCAATACTGTCAGTTTTGATCTGACCATTCGCAATGACGCCGGGGTGCTGGGGCGGATTTGCACCTTGATAGGTGAGCAGAAGGCCAATATCTCTGATCTGCACTTTCTTGACCGGAAACCGGATTTTTTCCGTCTTATTGTCGACGTTGACCTGCGTGATATTGAGCATCTGCATGCCATTATGCTGTCGCTTGAGGCCGAAAGCGAGGTCGCGTCAATCGGTCGGTATCGTGATATCGGGCGCAAGCCCTGAACCTTTAGGAGCAGCCAAAGCGTGTTTAAACGGCGCAAACAGCGGACCTACGCGCAGATCTTCAGCGAAGGGATATACCCCCGCGGTGGCTGGTCGCGTGCGCTAAGTTATATTCTGATCCGCCTGCGCCGTTTGCCCGACCCACCGCACAAAATTGCCCGCGGTATCGCCGCCGGCATATTTATTTGTTTCACGCCGTTCTTTGGTTTGCATATTATTCTGGCGATGTTGCTGGCGTTTGTCATGCAGGGTAATATTCTGGCGGCTATTCTGGCCACGTTCTTTGGCAACCCGATCACATTCCCCATAATCGCCACGATTTCGGTGAAACTGGGCCTGTGGATGCTGGGCATGCCCGGCGCGCTGCATCTTTACAGTATCGTCGGGGCGTTCTCTGATGCATCAGTTGAACTGTGGTATAATTTCAGGGCAATGTTCAACGATGATGTCACCCAGTGGGGTCGGCTTGACTGGTTCTTCCTGCATGTTTTTAAACCTTATATGGTCGGCGGCATGGTGCCGGGGGTTTTTGCCGGGGTGTTTGCCTATATGGTAAGTCGTCCGCTGATTGCGGCCTACCAGAAGCGCCGGATCAAACGGCTGAAAAAGAAATACGAAAAACGTCGCAAACTGGCGGCTGCCAGGGCAGATGCTGCGGCAAATTCAGACTAAGACGGATACCAGGGAAAATTCAGGATCAGCACCATGTCACACGTAAAATTTCTCGGGCCATTGCGCCTTGGCGTTAACATCGACCATGTGGCAACCGTGCGAAATGCCCGGGGTGGCCGCTATCCTGATCCGGTGCGTGCCGGGCTGTTGGCGCAGGCCGCCGGGGCGGACGGTATCACTGCACATTTGCGCGAAGACCGCCGGCATATATCCGACAGCGATATCGAAGGGTTGATGGCCGAACTGACGGTGCCGCTGAATTTTGAAATGGCGGCAACGGATGAAATGCAGGCCATTGCCCTGCGCCACAAACCCCACGCGGTCTGTATCGTGCCGGAAAAGCGCGAAGAACTGACCACCGAAGGCGGGCTGGACGTGGCGCGCGATGAAAACCGGCTGGCGCATTTTATTGCGCCCATCCGTGATGCGGGTTGCCGGGTGTCGATGTTTGTCGCCGCCGATATGCGTCAGGTAGAAGCCGCGCACCGGATCGGTGCTGATATCGTTGAACTGCATGCCGGGGCCTATTGTGATCTGTTTGCCGAAGGCAAGTTAGACGAAAGCGCCGCCGAGCTTGAGCGCCTGCGCGAAATGTCGGTCTTTGGTCACGGGTTGGGTCTGGAAATCCATGCCGGGCATGGATTTACCTACGAAACCGTCAAACCGGTGGCCGAATTTGCCGAGGTGATGGAACTGAACATCGGTCATTTCATTATCGGAGAGGCGATCTTTCGCGGTCTTGAACCGGCAATTGGCGAAATGCGCCGCCTGATGGATGAGGCGCGGCCATGAGCGGTGCAGAATTTGCACTATTCTACGTCGGCTGGATGATCGCCGGTGGCAGCCCCGGCCCGGCAACATTGTCAATTGCAGGCACATCAATGGAACAGGGCCGCCGCGCCGGTTTGATTTTTGCGCTTGGCATATTGGCCGGCAGTGCCAGCCTTGGATTGGCGGCGGCATCCGGTATGGGGGCGCTGATGCTGGCGAATGCATGGGTGTTTGAATTGCTGCGCTACCTTGGGGCGGCATACCTATTGTTTCTGGCGTCCAGGGCGCTGCGTTCCGCGATGCAGCCAAATTCGGCGATGATGGTCAAAAGTCACAGCGGTTCCGGGGCGCGCATATTCAGCCGTGGATTGTTAATTCACCTGACCAACCCAAAAGCCATCCTGACATGGGGCTCGGTTTATTCCATCATTCTGCCCAGGGGGGCGTCTGTCGGTGATATATTCTGGCTGTTTGGCATGCTTTATGCCGGATCAATTTTCATATTTCTGGGATACGCTGTGTTGTTTTCCAGCCCGTCGGTTGTCCGGGGCTATCAGCGGATGCGCCGGGGCTTTGATTTTCTGTTTGCCGGTTTTTTCGGCGCTGCCAGTATTAGAATATTGACGCTGAAAGTGGCGGAATAGCGCGATGATCAGGATTTTATTGTCTGGGTTATTCGCATTTTGGACCATGGCCGCACAGGCACAGGAGGTGGCAGATTGTAACGGGCGAGCAACAGCTGCGGGGCTGGTTGAACCATGGGCAAAAAACTCGGCCACCTTTTCCAACGGTAAGGTGCGCATCGCGATTATGGACATGGTTGAACCGGCCATATCCGCCAAATACCTGATGATCCTGTCCCCCCCCTATAACGCGCTGGGCGAACGTCAGTGCAGGTTGATCGGCCATGGTCAGGGTCTGGGCTTTGCGGCGATCTATTTTGACGAAATAACCACCAGCTATGACCCCGCCCTTGGTCTGACATTCACAATACCGGCGCTGCTGGCGCTTGAAAGCGGGTTCTCCAACGGCGCATTATTATTTGCCACGCTAAATCAGACCACCGGGGATATTGCCCTGCAGATCGAATTGGGGATGGAATGATCCTGGGCATCGGTACAGATCTGGCAAATATTGACCGAATTCAGGGCACGCTGGACCGCTTTGGCGACCGGTTTCGCAACCGGGTATTTACCAAGATTGAACAGCATAAAGCTGAGCGGCGAAAAGACACCGCAGGCACCTATGCCAAACGCTGGGCCGCGAAAGAGGCCTGTTCAAAGGCGCTGGGCACGGGCCTGCGCATGGGCATATCCTGGAAGGACATGTCGGTGACCAATCTGCGCAGCGGCCAGCCACAAATGGCGGTGACCGGCTGGGCGGCCGAAAGGCTGGCAGAAATGACACCCGCGGGGCACCGGGCACAAATTCACGTGACATTGACCGATGATCACCCATGGGCGCAGGCATTTGTTGTGATCGAAGCCTTGCCAATAGCTTGACTCCTTGGGCATGGCTGACCATATCGCCCGGATACATATTGAATGGCAGGATACCAGATGGCGAGCAAAGTCGATAAACAGGACGGAATTGTGGAAACCATCAAAACGGTTGTCTACGCGCTCTTGATTGCGGGGGTTTTCAGAACGCTGTTCTTTCAGCCGTTCTGGATCCCTTCAAGTTCCATGAAAGACACGCTGCTGATCGGCGATTTCCTGTTCGTGAACAAAATGGCCTATGGCTATGCACAGGTGTCCTGTCCATTTTCGATCTGCCCGATTTCCGGGCGGATATTCGGCTCAGAACCCGAACGCGGTGACGTCGTGGTGTTCCGGCATCCGGTAAATGGTCAGGATTTCATCAAGCGGCTGATGGGCCTGCCGGGGGATAAAATTCAGGTCAAAGCAGGCATCGTCTATCTGAATGGCGTTGCGGCCCCACAACAGGCGGACGGGCTGTTTGAAGAGGTTTTTGACAAACAGGGGCCGGTTGGCGGCTTTCCCCAATGCTCCAACCGGGGTGTTGGCATTGGCGGTGTCTGCGAAAAGGAAAAGCTGATCGAAACCCTGCCCAATGGCGTAAGCCACAGCATCCTGAATATCGGCGACCGGCGGCTGGATAATACGGCGGTGTTTACGGTGCCGGATGGCCAGTATTTCTTCATGGGCGACAACCGTGATAATTCCACCGACAGCCGGGTGGCGCAATCGGCCCTTGGCGTCGGGTTTGTGCCCTTCAAAAACCTGATCGGTCGGGCTGACCGGATCATGTTTTCTTCCGCTGGCCGGTCGCTTTTGTATTTCTGGACATGGCGTTCAGACCGGTTTTTCAAGGCGGTCAATTGAAATTAGGCGCCGATCTTGTCGGGTTTCAAACCCGTATTGGTCACCGGTTTTCTGACCCGGAGCATCTGATCCGCGCCTTGACCCATTCGTCAATTTCCTCCACCACCCGGCCCGACAACCAGCGCCTTGAGTTTCTCGGCGACCGGGTGTTGGGGCTGGTGATCTCTGAGGCTCTGTTTTTGGGGGATATGACCGCAAAAGAAGGCCAGATGGCGCCGCGCTACAATGCACTGGTGCGCCGGGAAACCTGCGCCGAGGTTGCCGCGGAAATTGATCTGGGGTCGGTTCTGAAACTGGGGCGCTCAGAAATGTTGTCAGGCGGACGGCGCAAACTGGCGCTGCTGGCCGACGCCATGGAAGCCGTGATTGCTGCCGTCTATCTGGATGCCGGTTTTGAGGACGCCCGGGCGCTGGTATTACGGCTTTGGGGTGCACGGGTGGCGCAGGTGGAAGACGACGCGCGGGACGCAAAAACCGCGCTGCAGGAATGGGCGCAGGCCCGTGGGCAAACACCACCGGTCTACACCGTTACATCCCGTGACGGGCCGGACCATGCGCCGGTTTTTACGATCAAAGCGCAGCTGGACAGTGGCCAACATCAGGTGGCAACAGCCGCCACAAAACGACAGGCCGAACAGGTGGCAGCACGGTCGCTGCTGGATCGATTGGAAACCGAAAAATGACGGAAAAACGCGCCGGATTTGTTGCCCTGATTGGCGAACCAAATGCTGGTAAATCTACGCTGCTGAATCAGATGGTCGGGGCCAAGGTGTCAATTGTCACCCATAAGGTGCAAACCACCCGGGCGCGCATTCGCGGAGTCGCAATTGAAGGCGACACACAGCTGGTGTTTGTCGATACACCCGGCATATTCCGGCCCCGCCGCCGTCTGGACCGCGCCATGGTCACCGCGGCCTGGAGCGGCGCGGCGGACGCTGATATCGTGGTGCTGCTGGTGGAGGCGCATCGCGGTGTGACCGAAGGGGTTGAGGCCATTCTTGACGGTCTGGCTGAGCGCACCAGGGGGCGAAAAGTGGCGCTGGCGATCAATAAGATCGACCGGGTGGAAAGCCCGGTCTTGCTGGCCCTGACCCAGAAAATGAATGATCTGTTTGATTTCACCGAAACCTTTCTGATTTCCGCAGAAAAGGGCCACGGGGTTCAGGATCTGCGCCGCTGGCTGGCGGGCGAACTGCCAACCGGTGAATGGCTTTACCCGGAGGATCAGATAGCGGATGCGTCGCTACGCTCAATCGCCGCTGAACTGACGCGCGAAAAGCTGACGCTGCGCCTGCATCAGGAATTGCCCTACCAGCTGACGGTCGAAACCGAAGCCTGGGAAGAACGCCGCGATGGCTCGGTCAAGGTGGATCAGATTATCTATGTCATGCGCGACGGGCACAAAGGCATTTTGCTGGGCCATAAGGGGGAAACCATCAAAGGTGTTTCCAAGGCAGCGCGGGCTGAATTAAGTGAGCTGCTGGGCCAGAAAGTGCACCTGTTTTTGCAGATCAAAGTGCGTCCCAAATGGCTTGAGGATAAGGAACGCTACAGCGAAATGGGGCTGAATTTTAACGACGGTAACGAATGACCCGGCTGACCGCAGATATCTGGGTCGCGGCCTATCTGCGGCGTCTGCAACTGGTCAACATTCCGGTGTTCATCACCGCCAGGGGCGACGCCACCGCCGGGGCGGTTCTGGTTAAGCTGAACACGCTGGACGGGCAGGCGGTGGCCTATCAACGCTCTTTTGATCTGCTCAGCGGGCAGCGCACATGGGTGGTGCTGGCCGAAGGCAGCGAGCCCGACGTTGATATCTCAATTGAAAAGCAGAAATCCTTTGACCCGGATCTTTGGGTGATTGAGGTTGAAGACCGCAACGGGTGTCACCTGCTCGACGAACCCGGATTGTCAGAGTAGTCTAACCCCATGGAATGGCGGGATCAGGGGGCGCTGCTGGCGGTGCGCCGGCATGGTGAAACCTCGGCAATCATAGACGTGTTTACCCCCGATCACGGGCGTCATGTGGGTGTGGTGCGCGGTGGCACCAGCCGCAAGATCGCCCCGATCCTGCAACCCGGTGCCCAGTTGGATGTCAGATGGCGCGCACGACTGGCCGAACATATGGGCAGCTTCAGCGTTGAACCGGTGAAAAGCCGCGCCGCCTCGGTCATGGGTGACCGGCTGGCGCTGGCCGGGCTGAACGCCACCAACGCGTTGCTGTGTTTTTGCCTGCCGGAGCGCGAAGTTCACCCAAGGCTTTATGAACAGACCATCACATTGCTGGATCTTCTGGGCAATTCCCCGGCCTGGCCACTGGCCTATCTGCGTTGGGAAATGGCGCTGCTCAATGGTATGGGGTTCGGGCTGGATCTGTCCAAATGCGCGGTTACCGGCGGCTTGGATGATCTGGCCTATGTTTCGCCCACTTCCGGGCGCGCCGTCAGCGTGGAAGGCGCCGGTGAATGGGCCGACCGGCTGTTACCGCTATCGCCCAGCCTGCTGGGCCACGGTAATGGCGAAGCGGCGGGCATTCGCGAAGGCATGCGCACCACCGGGTATTTCCTGCAGCACCGGCTGGCGGCGCAGATGGGGGACAGGCCGCTGCCCGAGGCGCGCCAAAGATTGCTGGATGCCCTGTCGCGGGCGGGCTGATCACCGGCTGGCTTTTTCTTTGCTTAAATACTCAGATATCAACGCTATCTGGCGCGGAATATCATCTCACCACCAGCCTCATTGCGCAGGATAATCAGATCATCAAAGGCTTCAATCTCTGTCATCCCGGCCAATGCTTCAAAGAACTGTTTTTCCTTTGGCAAATCAGCGCAAGCTGCACGTGTTGCTGCAATCGGGCCAAGTTGCAGCCACGGGTAGGGCGCGTTTTGGTCCGCTGCATATCGGTTGCAGGGGCCAGACCCCTGAATGCTGCCGGCTTCAGGAAAAGTTATGGTTGCGCGCGCCCTGAAATTTTTGCCATTCAGCTCTTGCAAAAAATAGGTCGTTTCAGGGTCGGCATAACCAGACACGGTTTCATCCTTCAGGCAGGCGGCCAGAATGATTGGGATGGACAGGAACAAACGAAACATAGGCATTAATCTGGAGCGCCCACTGCAAATATACAAGCATTTGTTTAGCCAACCTGATCATTCTCAACCAGAAACTCGGCCGTTTCCAGAACGCTGCTGGCAGCAGGAATAAAGCTGATCCCTAAAATATCCTGAGCCCGGGCGCTGGAAATATTTACCTTCTTGCCCAGTAATGGCACGATCTGACGTATGGATTTGTCAAACAGGGCCATGATCCGGATCAAAACATTCGGGGCAACGCGGGTGGCGATCTTATAATCCGGAAAGCGCTTTTTCAGGGTTTTGGCCACATCGACAAACCACATGGTTGATTCTGCACCAATAAAGCGCAGCCCCACACTTGCCGGGGTGCTGATCGCGCGCACATGCATTTCAGCAATATCACGCACGTCCACAATCGGCATGGCAAAATTTGGCAGCATCGGATCTTTGCCCCGCAGCAGGCGCTGGATAATGGACACCGAGGTTCCGAAATTTGTGTCCAGCGGCGGCCCGGTAACCAGCACCGGGTTGATGGTGGTCAGTTCAATTTCAGGTGCTTCATCGCGCACAAAATCCCAGGCAGCACGTTCAGCCAGGGTTTTTGATTTCCCGTATGGGGTGATGTGCGCACCTTCCAACTCTGACCAGTTTTCTTCGTCATAGGCGTCTTTTCCGGGCGCCAGTTCGCTGTCCATGATCGCCACCGACGATGATGTCATGATCACCCGGTGGATACCGGCGGCCTTCGCGGCGCGCAGGGCGCGCAGGGCCCCGTCCACTGCCGGTCGGATCAGTTCGTCTTCGTTTTTTGGCTGATCCAGCGGAAACGGCGATGCGGTATGCATCAGGATATCAACGCCTTGCATGGCGTCATCCCAACCGTCGTCGCGGCTTAGGTCCAGCGCGACAAAGCGCAGGTTTTTGTCCAGATCTACGCCCCCATTCACGTGGGGTGCAACCGCGGTGCGCACTTCGTCGCCGCGTGAAAGCGCGCGGACAGTACCCACCACAGCGTAACCGGCGTTTAACAATTTCAGCGTGATATGTTTGGCAATAAAGCCGCTTGCCCCGGTCAGTAATACGGTCTTTTTCTGTGCCATGTTGCGCGCCCTGTTTTGCTAAACTGTCCGGTTTAGATAGGCAGCGCCGGATTGAATATCAATTGCCTTAGCCCAGCAATCGGCGCGCGATTACCTGCGCCTGAATTTCCGCAGCACCTTCAAAAATATTCAGGATGCGGGCATCACACAGGATACGGCTGATCTGGTATTCCAGCGCAAAACCATTGCCGCCGTGGATTTGCAGTGCGTTATCCGCCGCTGCCCATGCCACCCGCGCGCCCAGCAGTTTGGCCATGCCTGCTTCCAGATCACAGCGCCTGTCGGCGTCTTTTTGACGGGCCGAATGATAGGTCAGTTGGCGCGTCACCATGATTTCGACCGCCATCATCGCCAGCTTGCCGGACACCCGCGGAAAATTGATCAGCGCCTTGCCAAACTGTTTGCGATCCCGCGCATATTGCAACCCGGTTTCCAGCGCGTTCTGCGCCACACCGATGGCGCGCGCCGCGGTCTGGATGCGGGCACTTTCGAAGGTTTTCATCAACTGCTTGAAACCCTGTCCTTCAACCCCGCCCAGCAGATTGTCGCCCTTGACCTGAAAGCCATCAAACGCCAGCTCATATTCCTTCATGCCGCGATAACCCAGCACCTCAATTTCGCCCCCCGACATGCCCGGTGTCGGGAACGGTTCGGCAACACTGCCCGGGTTTTTTTCCGCCAGAAACATCGACAATCCGCGGTAATCCGTGCTGTCCGGATCGGTGCGCGCCAGCAGGGTCATCATATGGCTTCGCGCCGCATGGGTGATCCATGTTTTGTTGCCGGTGACGGTGTAATCATCGCCGGTTTTCACCGCCCGTGTGCGCAGGCTGCCCAGATCAGAACCTGTGTTGGGCTCGGTAAACACCGCCGTTGGCAGGATTTCGGCACTGGCAATCTTTGGCAGCCAATGGGCCTTTTGTGCTTGTGTGCCCCCGGTCAGGATCAGCTCGGCCGCAATCTCGGATCGTGTGGCCAGTGAGCCAACGCCAATATAGCCCCGCGACAGTTCTTCGCTTACCACCACCATGGACGCCTTGGACAGACCAAAGCCGCCAAATTCCTCGGGGATGGTCAGACCGAATACGCCCATTTCGGCCAGCTCTTCGATGATCTGCATCGGGATCAGCTCATCTTTCAGGTGCCAGCCATGGGCATTTGGCGTGACCCGTTCATCGGCAAAGCGGCGAAACTGTGCGCGGATCATTTCCAGCTCATCATCCAGCCCGGTTGCCCCGAATGTTGCGTGTCCGGCACCGTCCTGCATCAGTTCTGCCAGACGGCTGCGCGCGGCTTGCGTGTTGCCCGAACGGATCAGGGTTTTGATCCCGTCACCTTTCAATGGTCCCTGCCCAACATCACTTAGCCGGGCAATTTCACCCTGACTCATCGTGATGCCACCATTGACCTGCGCCAGATACTCCCCAAAGGCGATCTGCTGGATCAGCTGTTCCAGTTCGCCAAACTTGCCCTCAGCCTGCAACCGGTCCGCCCAGCCCTGCATCTGGGTCAACGCCTGCCCGTAGGTGGCCAGCCAGGACAGCGCATGTAAGGCTGTTTGATTGGCCTCCATCAGCCCATTGTCCAGCCGGCCGTCACGGCTTATTTGTGGGCGCAGATGGTCTTTGGCGCGCGCAATCAGATCGTTCAGCGGTGCAAGGGCACCACCGGTTAGTGTCAACAGGTCAGGTAGGACAATATCGGTCATAACCGGGCTTTCTTTTGGTTAGGGGTGACCTAGCTACTTTGCAGATGCAGCGCAATAAAAAACCGAAAACCTGCGATCTTTTGAATGATAATGTCGCGGCCGATTTTGGATGTGCCGGCTTTGGTGATCTGATAGTTTGGCAACCATAGCGAAAGGCCATGAAACATTGGAAAATGTACTGGAAATCAGCCCTTTAATTATAGGGTTTGGCGCGCTGGTCACGCTGTTTGCGGGCTTTGTCAAAGGCGCGGTTGGTTTTGGCATGCCGATGATCACCATTTCCATCCTTGGTTCTTTCCTGGCGCCTGAAGTTGCACTTGCAGCATTGATCGTGCCGACCCTGATCAGCAATGGCTGGCAGGCCCTGCGCGGCGGGGTGGGGATGGCGTTTCAATCCCTGCTCAGGTTCCGGGTTTTCATTGGCGCGTTGTTAATCTTCATTGCCCTCAGCGCGCAACTGGTGGGCCGCATACCTTCCAGCGTGATGTTTCTGGTGATCGGCATTCCCGTCACCCTGTTTGCCGCGGCGCAATTGTTCGGCTGGCAATTCAGCATTGCCCCACGCCATCGCCTGAAATCTGAGCTGATCCTTGGTTCATTTGCCGGGTTGATCGGCGGCATATCCGGGGTCTGGGGGCCACCAACGGTTGCTTATCTGACCGCAACGCAGGTGCCCAAAACCGATCATATCCGGGTTCAGGGCGTGGTGTATGGCGTCGGCGCTTTGGTGCTGTTTTTCGCCCACCTGAAATCAGGTGTGCTGAACAGCGCCACCCTGCCACTGTCCCTGTGGCTGGTGCTTCCGGCGATGGCCGGGATGGCATTGGGGTTCAGTGTGCAGGACCGTCTGGATCAGGTAAAATTCCGCCGCGCCACGCTGATTGTGCTGACACTGGCGGGCCTGAACCTGATCCGGCGCGGAATGTTCATCGGCTGATCAGCCGATGGCCACCGCTTTCACATCATCATCAATATGATCGGCATATTGGCCAAAGTTTTCGGCAAACATGTTCACCAGCTTTATCGCCTGTTTGTCATAGGCAGCAGCGTCGGCCCATGTGCGGCGCGGGTCCAGCAGAATGTCTGCTACCCCGGCGACAGATTCCGGTACCTCAAAGCCAAAGTTGGCGTCCTTGCGAAACTTTGCCTCGCCCAGTGAGCCATCAAGTGCCGCCGTCAGCAGGGCGCGCGTCGCCTTGATTGGCATCCGTGATCCTGTGCCATAGGCGCCCCCGGTCCAGCCGGTATTGACCAGCCAGCAGGTGGCGCCGTGCTTGGCGATCTTGTCGCGCAACAGGTTGCCGTAAACTTCTGGTCGGCGTGGCATGAAAGGCGCGCCAAAACATGTGGAAAATGTCGGTTCAGGTTCGGTCACGCCGCGTTCTGTGCCCGCAACCTTAGAAGTAAAGCCGGACAGAAAATGATACATCGCCTGTGCCGGTGTCAGCCGTGCAATCGGTGGCAATACGCCAAAGGCATCACAGGTCAGCATGATGATGTTTTTCGGATGGCCGCCAAGGGCGGTATCGGACGCGTTGGAAATATAATCCAGCGGATAGGCGCAGCGCATATTGGCGGTCAGGCTGTCATCTTCAAAATCCAGCTCTTTGGTTTCTTCGTCAAACACCATGTTTTCAACCACCGTGCCGAACTTGGACGTGGTGGCATAAATTTCCGGCTCGGCCTCGGCACTCAGGTTGATGGTTTTGGCGTAACAGCCGCCTTCAAAATTGAACGTGCCACGGTCTGACCAGCCATGTTCATCATCCCCGATCAGAATGCGCGACGGATCAGCCGACAACGTGGTTTTACCGGTGCCCGACAGGCCAAAGAATATCGCCGTATCAATCGGATTACCCGGCGCATGGTTGGCGGAACAATGCATCGGCATGACATTCTTTTCCGGCAGCAGGTAATTCAGCAGGCTGAACACCGATTTCTTGTTTTCCCCGGCATAGGCGGTGCCACCGATCAGAATGGTTTTGGCGTCAATATTTATCGCAATCACGGTTTCGCTGCGGCAGCCATGGCGTTTTGGATCGGCCTTAAAGCTGGGGCAATTGATGATGGTGAAATCCGGGGTGAACGTGTCCAGTTCCTTGCGGCTTGGGCGGCGCAGCATGTGGCGAATGAACAGCCCGTGCCAGGCCAGTTCAGTCACAACGCGCACATCCAGCCGGTGGGCCGGGTCAGCACCGCCAAACAGATCCTGCACAAAAATCTCAGAGCCTTTCAGGTGGGCCAGCATGTCGGCATGTAACTGATCAAAGGCCTTGGGCTGCATTGGCGGATTGTTTTCCCACCAGATATTGTCTTTCACCGATGGTGTTTCAACAATGAACTTATCCTTGGGTGAGCGTCCGGTATGGCTGCCGGTGGTAACCAGAAAGGCACCGCCATTTCCCAGTGTCCCTTCGCCCCTTTGCAGGGCCTCCTGGATCAGTGCGGGTTCCTGCAGATTGTAAAAGACCCGTTTTGGGGCGGAAATCCCCTGTTTTGATACATCACATGCCGGATTAACGCGCCCAATATTCATTTTGTTGGCTCCTGCACCCCGATCAGGGGCAAAGTTAAGTTGTTGAAGCGGCTGGACCCGGTGGATGCAGCACCCAAGCGCTCCTTATTTACGGCTTGATTGCCTATAACATGGCATTTCCAAAGCAAAATAGCGCGGATTGGATACGTTAGCGCAATCAGGCACTGGTTAGCGCAATCAATTCGATGAATTGGCGAACCAATGCCGATAACTGAGGCATATTAGTCAAAGATTACAGTTTTTCGCTTTTGATTTAGCCACCCAAGGCAGGTGATTCGCAGTTAGGTGTTGATTCTGTTGACCGAAAACGGGAATATGTCGAAAAAATAAAGAAACAGAGCAGTATAAGGATACCTCCACATGTCGAGGATAGCACTGGTAGACGACGACAGGAACATCCTGACGTCGGTCGCGATGACTCTTGAAGCCGAAGGTTTTGATGTAGAAACCTACAATGACGGGCAGGCCGCGTTGGATGCTTTTAACAAACAGCTGCCGGATATGGCGGTTCTGGATATTAAAATGCCCCGGATGGATGGCATGGACCTGTTGCAGCGGTTGCGCCAGAAAAGCGCGATGCCGGTCATTTTTCTGACCTCCAAGGACGACGAAATTGACGAAGTTCTGGGCCTGCGCATGGGCGCGGATGACTACGTCAAAAAGCCATTTTCACAGCGCCTTCTGGTGGAACGTATCCGCGCATTGCTGCGCCGTCAGGAAGCGATTGAAACCGGCGTTACCCCGGATGGTGAGGAAAACAAAGTCATCAGCCGTGG